>Ga0209643_1001829_pt1 | contig 16729 bp, 14 predicted proteins | sample AutmiccBRH37_all_FD_187383 | JGI IMG/M metagenome (GOLD analysis project Ga0209643, IMG submission 187383) | Deep subsurface microbial communities from Mt. Terri, Switzerland - Autotrophic microbial communities BRH/37_all (SPAdes) (version 2) | ecosystem: Environmental > Aquatic > Deep... | reverse complement strand
TTTAACCCCTTTGGTAACACCCTCAAATTCCTTTGTAGGAGGAAGCTCAACCGAGCCGGTTTTTCCGGCTGTTGGACGGTTAAGAGCAGCATTTTTCCCGGTTCCGTTATCAACTACATTTTTTAAAAGAAGTGTCATGGTGAAGGCGGTATTTGGGTCTGTGACTTTAACTGCTTCCGGCTTGGTTTCAAGCAAGACTTCACCATTAAATGTCGTAATCTTAGTAATTGCCTGCGCTTTGTTCATTACACCCAAATTAGCAAAAGTGCTATAAGCCTGAGCCATTTGTAAGGGAGATATACCATATGTGAGAGCTCCAAGGGCTATGCTTAAGTTATGGTCTTCCTTACCCAACATAAGTCCGGCCCGCTTAACAAATTCAATACCTGATTCCAGACCTATTTCATTCAAAAGCCAGACTGCAGGGATATTCCAGGAATTCTGAACGGCTTCCTGCATGGTGACATAACCTCGGGTTTGGTAGTCCCAGTCTATTGGTTTATAGCCATTAATATTAAGCGGTCCGTCATAGAGCTTGGAATACGGAGTATACCCCTTTTCCAGTGCCGGGCCGTAGACCGACAATGGTTTAAGGGATGAACCAGGTTGGCGTTGAAGCTGAGTGGCATGATTGAACTGTCGGAACAAACTTTTTCCGCGGTAGCCAACAAGTCCTCGAATTCCTCCATTACTATGATCAATTATCGCAATACCGCTCTGTATAATCTGGTCAGGCTTATCGGGAGGAAAAAAACTCTCGTCGTTATATACATCTTCAGCAGCTATTTGCACAGCTTGATCCATTTGGGTATAGATTTGCAGCCCACTTCCCAGGATCTCACCTTGGGTCAAACCATAACGGGAAATGGCTTCTTCGATGACATAATCTATATAGGGGGCATACTTACCAGAGAGCTCTCCGTCCAAGCCTTTTTTCAAAGTAATCGGTAGAGCTATTCCCTTTTGGTATTCAAACTCCGAGATAAGCTCTTGTTCTTTCATTAAAGAAAGTGCTAAATTACGTCGCTCCAAAGCTTTATCCATACTGGTCAAAGGTGAATAAATACTCGGAGCTTTCAAAAGGCCTGCAAGCATAGCTCCTTCTTCTAGACTGAGCTCTTCAACATTTTTGCCAAAGTAAAATGTGGCAGCATTCTGAATTCCCCAACGACCTTCCCCAAAGTAGATATAATTGAGATAAGCCTCCAAAATTTGATCCTTACTTAAAGTGAGTTCGATCTTTATGGCATAACCCGCTTCCTTAATTTTTCTTCCAAGCGTCTTATCTGAAGGAAGAAAGAGGTTTTTAGCTAGTTGCTGTGTTATTGTACTTCCCCCTTCTGAGAAGTCCCCTGTTTGGAGGTCACGAGTCAAGGCCCGCAGAAGCGCTCTGATATCCACACCTTGATGTTCATAGAAACGGCGGTCTTCTACCGCGATTATGGCCTCTCTAACTGGAACCGGAACCTTGTCGATGGAAACCGGTAAAATTCTTGAAGAAGAAAGTCTGGAGACTTTATTTCCATCTTTATCATAGATGAAAGTTGGCTGAGCAAGAGGGCTCTCTAATTTGGTTATGTCCAGAGAAGTAATCCAAAAAGCAACTCCTCCAGCAGTTAAAAGGAACATAAACAGTACTGTAAAGGCAAGGTATCCCCAAAGCGTAGGGTTTCGCCAAAACTTTTTGAAACTTTTTATAAAAGATCGTAACTTATCAAGCATGGCTTCCTCCTTCTATCTCTATATAAATACGTAAGCACACTGAATTTTATGGCCTGTAATAATCCACTAATCTAAATATAGAAAGTTCTTCATTAAAAAGGTGCTAAGCGAGTTCTCGGCTTAACACTTTTTAATTGAATTTCAGGAGGTTCTGATTGAAGAAAACTATTTTAACTTAGCTTAGAATAAATTTTCTTTATTAAGCTCTTAAATCCAAAATTTGTATTAATAAGGACTGGTTTTCGTCCATAGAAAAGACCGAATCCAAAGTAGTTTTGATACATATTTACGAAGCCAGCATTTTTGTACAGTATCGGTAATAAACCAGGCTGTTGTCTGATTTTATCTTGAATTTCTTTCAAAAAGAGACGATCATTTTTCACTTGATTTATAATAAAACTCAGGTTTTCTGAATACTTGACTTCTACATCTTGAAACCCTTCTTGAGATAAGACTTCACACCATGCTTCAAAGGACAACGGATCTGTTCCAGGTCCAAAGCATTCCTGCAATTGAGTCTTTAAACTAACAGGTAATTCTTTGAGTAAAGCCAATTCCAGATCTGCGACCTGGCCTTGGGGCTTAAGTATCCGATAAAATTCTCGGAAGACTTTGTGCTTATCTAAGAATATGGTTACAGATTCAGTGATGACCCAATCAAAGAGATCATCTTTAAAGGGTAAAGCATATACATCTGCTACTTTGAACTCTACTAAATGAGAAACGCCTTCCTTTTCTGCATTGATGCGGGCCTTTTTAATCATTAAGGGGTTGGTATCAATGCCTATAATTCTGGAACCACTTGTTTTAGCTAGATAACAAGCAGTAAGACCAATGCCGCATCCGGCATCAAGAACAGAGTCTCCTGGCTTAATATCTAAGATTGATAACGTTTGCTCCGTTGTTGGAAAACCCCCAGGGTGTGAACTTCCAGAGCCAAGCCAAGTCAGCAACTCAAAATAGCTTATGTCCTCTACTTTCTTAGTTTCTCTCATTTCTCCAAAACCCCCTTCCTGCTTCCACACTATAAGGTATTCAAATCCAACCCCTTTTGGTAACATAATTGATTCACCATGATTAACCCATTGTTTTATGTTCAGAGGTCGTGCTGGTTGGAGAGGTACAGGTGGTTATTTTTCTAAAAGATATGCTAATCATTGTGTAATCTCTTATGAAAAAAGCTCTCATCTCAAGAATTGATCCTGAGTGAGAGCCTTTTATCCATTTTAAAGATTTCTTTTCAAACTTTCATATTAATATTATTTACGATTAATCGCTCTAAACATCGTTCATACACGATCGCTCAAACATCTCGCGTACATCCTCTTCTGTCGGTTTAACAATACAATTAGCAATATTCTTGGCTCGCATTGTTATCTTACTGTATTGACTTATTTCTTCAGAGCTGACCTCTTCCCTTCTCCCTAACAAACCGTTCATCAGTTCCTGAAAAGAATCGACATCGGAAAGGTCCATCGCCTTCAGGATTCTTCTCGTCAGATTCGGTTGTGTTTTTTCCACTAGTCTTAGGTATTCGCCTAGAAGAAGTCCATTGGTTCTGCCATGGTCAATATCCTTAAAGTAGGTCAAGGAATAGCCCATAGAATGTACTACAGTTGTTCCAGCTTGCGCAATAACCATACCTGCCATACAGGAAGCCTCTAGCAATTGTTCCCTTTTCTCAGGTCTAAATCGTCCTTCAGCCTCTAACTTAATGGCTTGCAACATGTCAGGCACACAGTCCATAATCAGGCGGATGCTTTCAGAGGCTAGAGAATCTGAAATCGTAGATGCTCTTACAGACAACATCCCTTCTATTGCATGGGATAAAGCATCAATGGCAGTATTGATGGTGGTTACTAGCGGTAAATCTTCGGTATATGTCGCATCCAAGAAAGCAACAGTTGGAAACAATAAGTCTGCGGCTATGCTTGTTTTAGTCTGAGCCTTATCATTCGTTAGAATAGAATATTGAGTTACTTCCGAGCCTGTCCCGGCTGTAGTTGGTACAAGAACCATGGGCATTACCTTATTTTCATATTGACCAGAGAATAAGTTTTCCTCAGGGATATCTTGGGCCGCCAATAATGCGATTGCTTTGCCCGCATCCATCGGTGAACCACCGCCTATCCCAACAATGAAGTCGACTTTGTTGTCTTTAGCCAATTTAGCTCCTTCATAGGCACAGGAGATGGTCGGATTGCTCATTATTTTATCATAAACCAGATAATCAATACCCACAGCCTTTAAGGCCGTCGTTACATCTTTTTCCGATCCGTTTCTCTTGGCAGATTGGGCACCAGTCACAATTAGAGCTTTCTTCCCAAGAGGTTTAAAAATATCGCTGTTCGCGATAATACAGTTCTTGCCAACGATGACCCGTGTTGGCATGTAATACTTATAAGTTATACTGGTGGGCATGTTTTCCTCCTGTCACATGTTTATAACGTGTATTATATTTTAAAATTATTATACCTTATTTTGGTTTCACTCTTCTTAAAGTTGTTAATGACATTGTAGGCTAATCTGTAATAAATTAATCGAGTTCTTCAAATCTTAGAGGGCAATATTTGGGCTTTAACTTTTTACGATAGTGATTTCATCCCCTACTTTAACCCTGCCACCTTGAAGCACTCGCCCGAAACGGCCTTCCCTGCTGACTATGTAGGGTCGTCCATATTCCTTGTATTCCTTGCCGACTTGTAAAATCTCAACAGTCACCTCTCCGAGCTGAACGACCGTACCCGCCTGCAAATCTTCGAGGGAGATGCCCGAAACTGTAAAATTCTCAGTATAACCGGCAGTGAGTACTTCCTCTCTTTTATGTTCAGGCACTTTGACCAAAGCTTCAAGAGGGAAAATACTTACTTGACGATCCCATTCTCCGGCATGAGCGTCCCCTTCCAGCCCCCAATTCTCGATAACCATTACTTCCTCTACACTATCTTTGACCACCCCTTTGACGGCACTGATATTAATCGATAAGATTTTTCCCATGGTTTTGCTCCTCCCTCAATTACTCCTAATTCATTCAAACTTCTTTTTAGTGGTAATAAGTTTATCATTTTCAAATTCTTTATTATACTCCAGTTGGTCGTTCTTATCATACCTTAACTATTTTATAGGATTCATATTTCAACCAAAATTTAATTATTAACACTTCTCGTGAAACATCTTATATTCCTAAAGAAGAAGCGGTCATTGGATTGTCAGTCCTTGAATAAAATGAGGTCTGACCCTTTTAAAATAAATTAAATGTCATTATAATGTTTATTATATGTAATATTTGGGGGAAAATAAATGCGATATGTATCGATTTTTAGCGTCAAAACAGGAGATATATTAGGGACACCGATTTTATCCCACCAGGGCCGTATTCTTTTGAATCGTGGTGTCGTCCTGTCCGGGCATATTATCAAGCGTCTACGCGAAATGGGTATAACAATGGTGACCATCGATGATGCGATTTCCAAAGATGTCGTTCTTACAGATATCATCACGTTAGAACGGCGCAGAGAAGCACTGATGGCTATTGAGGCATCAGGCGAAGCCGTGAAAACAGGGAAGGAAATTGACTTAGAGCGTTTGAAAGGAGTCGTGGGCGAAATCGTTGACGATATCCTTTTTGAGAAAGATATCCTTTTAAGCTTAATGGATATCAGAAGTTACGATATTCAAATGTTTGCCCATGCCGTTAGCGTTTGTATCATGTCTGTTGTCTTAGGAAAGTCGTTACGTTTAGATCGCGAAAGACTGAATACCCTTGCGACAGGTGCTCTTCTTCATGATATCGGAATGATTAGACTTCCCCAAGAGTTACTACGCAAGCGGGAACCTTTTTCGCCCGATGAACTAGCGGTATATCAAACCCATGCGGAAGAAGGTTTCAATATCCTGCGCAACCGCCACGATATCAATCTTGTAAGTGCCCATATTGCGTACCAACATCATGAAATCGTTGATGGAAATGGATATCCGCGAGGTTTGAAGGGCAAGAACATTCATCCCCTAGCCCAGATTGTGGCTTTGGTTGATTTTTATGACAATCTTGTAAATGCAGGGCCTGGACATGGATGTATTAATCCCAACGAAGCGGTAGAAGTTGTGATGGGAGGCGCAGGAACGCAATTTCCCCATGAATTAGTTAAGGCCTTTCTGGATCATACCGCTATCTATCCGACAGGATGCAGCGTAGAATTGAATACTGGCGATAAGGGTATCATCATTAACCAGAACCGCAGTCTACCCGCACGGCCCATCGTCCAAGTTTCTCAGGGAGAAACGGACGATAACCAAAAAATTATAGATTTAGTGGAACAATTAACCATATTTATTACAAAAATTATTGCTTAAAAATCATAAAAACTTACCTTCAACTCCAAAAGATAGTTCGTACATTTCTCGAATATCTTCTTCTGTTGGTCTCACAAGATTCAACTTAACTACTCTTCACCGATAATAACTGTCCTGAAGTCGCAGCCGATATAGACATTTTTGCCGCTTGGCAATGTGAAAGTATATTCAGATGACTCATTTGTCCAGTCTTCGACAACTGATCCAAGAAGATCAACAATAGATTCTAAACCGTTTTCTTCTTCGTCAATAACTCTTGTAGTTGCAAACCCATAAGCAGAAGAATTATTCTCGTGGATCTCGAAGGGTACAATTTCACAATCCTCAGGTAATAATGATAAAACTTTAATAATATGTTTCTTCTTTAAGCCGCTTTCTAAGGGAAACATCCAGGCAGCTACATCATAATTAGACAATAGGATAGCCTCCTCACCTTAGGTAATATGTATAAATGTACTACTAATATAATTGAATTTCAAATTGCTTTGGATAATGATTTATTCTGGAGGGCTATTCATAAAACAAATTTATTATTTGATTAACTTCTTCCGATAATAATTTGAATAAAGTGAGACTGCTGGGTTATGTCCAGTCACCCGATCCTTCACTATAAATGTGGTTACAGGTGCTTCAGAATATTTAGTGAACAATATATCATGACCAATACATAAACCCACAATAATGTTTAAATTAGTTTTTAAATCATTAAGGACCATTGCTTGTCCTATCGGGTTACATATTGCTTCATATTTATCACAGCTTATCGGAGTTAAATTTAAGTCTTTTTTATCGATTCCTGAAAACTTACAGCAGACTGCTTCAACAATGAATTTTTGCTCGAGTATATCTTTTAATAGTTTAGCTTCGTTTGTTAATCCCACACAATGGCTTAGACCGATTCGAGTATACCCCATTTGTTCAGCAAAACCGAAAATCTCCTCAACTCTTGTCCATTCCATGTAATGTTTCCCCTCTATACGAGAGGAAACCTCTAATACCTTCTTATTATCGGCTTTCTCATATTCTTTTCTTGAGAGAGCCTCGTAAGACTTAAGATCCTGGCCTCGGACACATTCTTCTCCATTGGAACAACTGTGAATTTTACATCCTGCGCAATTAACCATAAAATGCTCCTTCTTTGTTCGTATAAATTTAACTTTTTATAGCCCTTCTAAATACAATGCTTAAGAGGATTCCTGATATTATCAAGGCCAACCAGTCAAAAGATATTGCGGCCACTTCAAATCTGTATTCACGGAAAATACCATATATAGCAGAGATTAAGATAAAAGATCCCATTGTTAGAATAAAATTAATAATGAAAATCCAGCGGATTGCTTTTTCTACCTTATTCTTTCCTGAAAAAACCGGTGCGATAGACAGAAAAGCTATACTCATCATAAAATAGCCTAAATCTTCAAGGGCAATAAAGAGTCCATGTGGATTAAACTGGGTTAAGATAGGAATCCCATCGGTTTCGCCATTTAGAAGACTTGGTTGAATAACAGATAGTTGAACAAAGTAATCAATTAACAATACACTTGCTGAAATAACGGCAAAGGTCAAACCAATTTGACTAAAAACCTTTTTATCTTGAGAAGCGTATTGATGGATGCAGACCATCAGGTTATTCTTCTTTAATGATTTAATAATATGTAATTTTATTCTCAAACGAATGAATAATTCTAGCAAAATTTATAAAATCCTTTCTAATTAAGAAAGGATTTTAATTATCAAACATTAACTTAATTCAATCACCTTCAAGCACAAGCAGTCCCTCTTTCTCTTTCGCTATCCGCCGCAATTTCACATCTGAAGTGTCAAAGATAATCTGCCTGGAAAGCGAAAGTTCCTGAAGGTAAGCCAGAATGTCTTCCCAAAAAACCTGTTGTTCCTTCATTCCTCCTACGGAAAAGTATATCGGTGTTTCAAGGTTATTCTCGAGGGCTAACAGCGTAAGTGCCATACGATATGCGAAATAGTACTTCTTTGCTTCAGATATAATGTCTTCATTATTTACTGATGGTTGTAAGAAGAACGTGCGACTGAAGATATTCTTTGCAAGTACTCCCAATGCTTTCCCATATGTTATTTGCCACTTCTTTTGGCAAGCTTCCAACAATTCCTGAGTTGCCTCTAAGGCACACTGCAGTTCTTCATAAGTCTTTAACTGCAGCTTTACTGCTTCTAGCTTTTTCTCTATAGCCTGTATTCCAGGAAGTGACCTATTATGCTCAAGTTTTTTTTGTGTTTGGGATAGTTGGCTCTTTATCTCAGCGAGTTCTTGATTCCAAGCGAGTAATTTTGCTTGTTTTTCTTCTTCGGACAGACCTTCTTCGCGTTCTAGATCTGCCAAAGGCTCTAAAACAGCAACAAGTTGATTCATATCCCGTTTACTGAGTTGGTCAATATATCTCTGGTTAAGGGCGTTGAATTCCTTTTCTGCTTCCTCTTTAGCCCGTAGTTTAGAGGAAGCCTGAATCACACCAGCTAGAACTTCATCAATATTCGAGGACGAGGAGGCCCAATTCTTTACTTTTTCTCGTAATTGATTTGCATATTCAGTCAACTTTTCTTCGTTTGCCTGTTGTTGTTCAGTTTTAATACGCAGTTCATCATGCATTTGGACTAGCTGATTTTTTCTCTGGCAATAGTCTTCCCATCCATTTAGCCATTCTGAGAAGTTTGCTGCATGGGCCATGCTGAAAGCGTTTTGTAACATCTGATTGCGGGACTGAACAATCCTGCGAAGTGCTTTCTCACGCTCAGCTTCTTTTCGCAGACCAGCCAATTTTGTTTGAAGACTTCTTACCACCTGTTGCTGATTCCGAAATTCTTGCTGTAGGCTCTGGAATTCATCGTAGTCAGTCACTTGATATTTTTGATAGTAACGGGCCAGACGCGAGACCAGCTTTTCCTCGATACTTGTCAATTCAAGCTGCTCTTTCAAGAAGCGATCAATAAAACTACTGATTCGTGAACTTTGCCACTTGGTTAAGAGCTGTTCAGTATGAGTAATTCTTCGTTCATCTGGGGCTGAGACTCCTGCAATAACAGCAAATTTCTTAAGCTTGGTAGTTTCCATATGGAAGATTTCTTCTGCGTCACTAAATTCATCAACTAAAGGAGTTAACTTTTTCAAGTCCTCTTGTGCCGAGCTCCATTCCTCTTGCAGCTGACGTAGCCGCTGATCCTCGTTATTAGACAACTCCTTATATCCCGATACCTCAATTATATTTTCTGCTTCATTGATTCTTTGAGTATCCTGGTAAATGATCTCTTCTACATGATCCATTTCTTCCTGGATAAGGGCCCATTCCAGGTATTCTTCGCGTAATCCCTCGATCATATCCCAATCTACTTTGGTACTACGGGTATAGGCAGTTAATGCCTCTTCAGTATTTCGTCTTCGTTCCTCTAACCGAGGAAGCTCTCCTTGAAGCTGACGTAATTCTCTGTAATCTGGATTTTGATGAAGTAATGCTAGACGCTCCAGTGTTTTTTTTAGACTAGTGATTTTCTCTGTTACATGGTTTTGTTTTGCCTGCAGGTTCTTAATCTCGATCTGTAGCAGTCGCTGTTCTTCCTGGCGGCGGTTGGCTGCTTCCCAGTCACGTCTCAATTCATCATAGTCAGCTTTAACTTGATCCATACTCGTTTCTTGTTCTTCAACTCTTTTCCTTGCCCTGGCTAAAGAATCCCGAGCCTTCTCTAAGGAGAATCCTTCATCGCCTACCTGTCTTAAATTGCGGACCCGTCGATAAAAATCATGTTCTATGCTGTCCGGCCAAAAGATATGCCCTTTTTGATCTTTAACTTCCAAATCCGTTGGCCGCTGCGGCTCAGGGTTTACTCGTCCCTGGCTTAAAGCAGTTGCCCCTATTTTCTGAACTAATTCCCAATGGCGCTTTTTTTCACTACTATGTACAGAGGCTAACTGTGTTTGGGTTTCATTCATAAAAACTTCTGTCAATGTAGCTAAATCATTTCCAGGTTGAGAGTTGGGTACTGTATCATCAGCTAGTATTTCAAGGTGAGAAAACTTATCAGTTAGAAGTTCACGTAATAATTCAATATCTGTTTCCGTTTCACCAGATGATCCTGAAAGCTTAAGGCGAAATAAATCCTTTTGTCGTTCTTGACCGGTTGTATCTTCCAAAAGCTGTGCTGTGATTTCTTTTACTCCGGAAGGTAACTGGTAATACTTTTCCATATAACGTCGTTGGCCCAGTTCTCTAAATTCGATTTGGGTCATTATGCCATCAGTTTCTCCAAGAAGCACGCCATGGGGTCCATTTTCCGCAAAACTTCTTGCTTCAACTGCACCACAATCTGCCCAATACGTGTCTCCGGCTTTTTGAATACCACTCCATTTTTGTTTGTGACCTAAGGCTAGGTAAGTCAAGCCACTCGCTTCGATCTGTTCGAATTGAAGAGGAATAAAGCCTTTGGTATTTTGGACAGCATCTACTTCAGTATGGAGGAGCATAAACTTAATCTCTTCGTTTTTATCAACAGTCAAAAATCCCTCAAGATAATTTTTTTCCTGCTTATAGGTGGTCCAGCCCGAACCATAGATAGTCACTCCCCGAGAAGGTACTTCAACATGGTTGAGCCCTCCAGGGAAAATATGTACATTATCCGGCCACTCGGCAAAACGATAGGCGTTAGTAGTGACCAGAGGATCCTTCTCTCCTGGAGTGATGAAGACTTTTGTTCCTTTTAATCTTCCTAAGGCTTTGGCTACCCGTTCAACAGTCTCTTTACATGCATACTCCTGATCGAATAGATCTCCTGTCAAAAAGAGAAAGTCTGCTTTTTCTGTTCGGCAAAGCTTAAGCACGGCTTCAAATGTTCTCCACAAGTCCTGATTACGCATATTAATCCAGGACAATGGCCCTTCCCAAGAACGGCTGTCAAAAAGGAATCCTCCACAATGCACAAAACGAACAGACGAAGACATTACTTTCACCTCGAAACAAAATTAAAATGTATCACAACATAAAAAAAATGGAGTTAACCTCCGCTTTTTCTATATAAGAAGAAGTGGATAGCCGATAGTTGCATTCTGGTTCTATACCATATATCGGCTATCCTCTCTTGGTTCTTGATAACGCAGTAAAATGTAACTGTTTAGCCTATCTTCATTCGTACTACCAAAGCGCGTTCGCCCATTAACGGTTTATCTTTGCTCACCCCAACAAAGTCCTCACCAAATATGTCGTACATATTACCAGAAATATTCAATTCCGGAAGTCGTCCCAGTAACTGTTCCCCATCAGTTAAATAGGCCATCTGAACGGGAGAGGCGAAATTACCTTCGCTGGAGTAGTCCCCTCCGCTGGCCATAATAACCATGACTCCATATTCACCTTGCAAGAGTTCTGTTAACGTCTTCTCCCCTGGTAAGATGGAGAGGTCGGCGTACCCAAGAGAAGGAACGTCGTCATACCCTCCCCCGGCTGAGCCTGTAACAGGAAAAGAAAAAGTTGCTGACTGTTTTTTGTCCGTATAGGCTTTGAGGATTACTCCTTCATCAATCAGCATGACCTGATCTTCAGAGTTCACTACCCCTTCCATATCAAAAAAGGGTGTGTGTTGCTTCTCTTCGGTTCGATCCTGATAAACGCTGAAGCTGTCATCAAATGCTCTGGTCCCCATATTATCACAGAATAAAGAGGTTCCTAACCCGACATTCTCACCATTTAAGGATTCAATCACTTTACTAAGCAAAACGCTTTGATGAATTACAACTAGCATTTTTTCTTGTTGCGGTAGAGTTATCTCTTTTTTAAAACCTTCCAGCACTTGTCTGGCTTCCCTTAAGATTTTATCTGCCTCAAGACTCCGACTGGAATAAAAGATACCAGTGTCAAAGATACTAACTGAATCGACATGTTTTACTAAAAGACCAAGTTCAATGCTTCGGTCGTAATTAATATAGTCTAGACCCGTATCATTACGAAGTAAAATCTCTGATTCTATCAACTTGATTTTATTGCTAAAGATGAAATCCGGATATTCCTGGTGTAGTATATGCAAAAGTTCTTCCATCTCTTTAACGAAGTCTTGCTCGCTTATAGTTTGCGCTCGCAGATCCCTGATCCGTTTCCTATTCTTTTCCGGTTCAAAGGGATAGGATATTTTCTTGCTTAAATTGGATTCAGCCTCAGTCCAAGTCTTATCTTTTGCTTCACCCAAGGTTCCCGCAATTCCCAGAAAGCCATCCTTATATACACGGCAGCCGCTTTTGGTAATCTTCTTTTTCATAACGGCTTCTATTCTGCTTTGGGAAACATTTAAAGCAGTTTCGATAAGCGTCTGCTGAAATAGTTCTTTAACCATGATTTTTCCCTCCTTTTATTAAAGCACTTGAATACCATTGACACGGATATAGGGCCCGCCGAAAGCTACCGGAAGCGGATATTGTTCCATCTTCCCACACCCCCCAAGTGCAAAGGAAAAATACTCAACCTCATTGGAAATGCCATCAATCTCATGAAGTGTATTCATTACATTACCGGTAATCACCGATATCCTAACCGGTTCTGCTACTTTACCATCACGAATCATATAAGCTCTGCGTGGAGCTATCGTAAATGTAGTCATTCCCGAACCGTGATTTAAATTATCTATATAAATGCCTTCCTTAATCCCAGCGAATAATTCTTCTTTGGTCTGCGTCCCTGATTCGATATAGGTTGTCGTCATCCGAACAAGGGGTTCATACTCAAAATTCATAGCCCGGGAATTCCCGGTTGGTTCTTCTTCTAAGATAGCAGCTGTAGAACCACTATGCAGTCTTCCTGCCAATATACCGTCTTTGACAAGGTAATTCTTTCTAGCTCTGCACCCTTCATCATCGTAAGGTACATAGCCGGAACCTTCGATTAACCCTGTATCAATTATATTCAGAGTCTCAGTCCCTACTTTTGTGCCGATTGCCCATTCCCTCTTCATAGTTTCATCTCCAACCATAAAGTCTGCTTCACTTTTATGCCCAAAACTCTCATGAGCAAAAACACCTGTCGTCATTGGAGAAAAAACACAAGTATAGATTCCCTGCTTGACCGGAACGGCTGCTTCGCAATAGGAGATGTCAGTCTGGATAGTGTTCTTTATTTTATCCTGTTTATCCGCTAAATCATTAAAGTTTAAAGCATAAACATCTTCAGACCCATGATAAGGGATATCATTGATCTGCATCATATAGTTTACAGATACACAGCAAGACTGGGTATCAAAGGTCACAGCCGTTCCTGTACTGCTGTAGATCTGTTTAACAGTGTGTTTATCTAAATAAAACATTCTGGACATTTTTATTTGGTCAAATCCCTTGACCACAGGTACATAAGTATGTAACAAGTCTAGCTTCTGTTGAGCATTTACTTGAGAAAGATCTACATCTTGGTATTTAAAACATTCTTCCTGATTTACCTCCAGGTTTTTGACAATAGGATGGCTATGAATATTAGGGTTGGGTACAGCCATTTTGGCGATATTATTTATCTCCTGCTGTAGGTTTTCAACATCGGTTGTCGCACTGTAATACCAGCGGTTGCCGTCAAAGACTCGAATCATGGCCCCTTTATCCGATTTGGTCTTATTCTGTTTGAGCTCCAAATTTTCTAAGGTAATATTCGTTCTGGATACAGTCTCTAACCGAATGTCTGTATATAAATTATCTGGGAATTGGTACATGAGCAGGCCTCCATCATATTACTATTTATCAGTATTATTCCCTTTTGTAATATACCTAGGTTTCTCTTAGTTCTTTATAAAAATTTATATCCCTCAAAGAAATCAATAAATTTATTAATTTTTCCTGATCTTTAATTGTTATTCTATTCGTTCTCTCAGAACTTGAAGATGCGGCAAAGTTTTCATCCGTCAAATTCGTCTTTTGCTAGCTTTACAAAGGCACAACAATTGTAAACGTACTCCCTTTGTGAGGCGTAGATTCAACAGTGATTTCCCCTTTTATTCTGGATATATTTTCTTTGGCTACATATAACCCTATTCCCTCTCCCCTTAAACTGGAGAACTTTGAACTATAATAAGCATCAAAGATTTTCTTTATTTCATTCTCACTTATTCCGATACCTGTATCTTTAATAATTATATGCAGTTGATCTGATGCCACCTGGTAATCCACAGTTACTTTTCCATTCTCTTCAGTAAATTTATAAGCGTTGGTCAGAATATTATAGATAGCTTGGCTTAGTTTGTACTTATCTGATTTGAGCACTACTTTTTGATTTTCTATTAATCTGAATTCTATTTTCTTCTTTGCGAATTGTATTCTGAGCCCGCTGACGATTTGCTTAATTAATCCACTGAATTCGAACTCTTCAATGTTTATCACTTCATAGTCTTTATCCGCATCTATCATTCCACTCATATTTGAAATGATAGAAGTAATATTCTCTATCTGATTTTCACAGATTCTTAGCTGTTCCGGTGTCATCTCTATGATACCGTCTTCAAATCCCTCTAAATGAGTTCTTAGAATAGTTAAAGGCGTCCTTGTCTGATGTACGAGTTCATCTATAGTTGTTTTTCTGCTTTTTTGTTTTAATTTTAGTCTTGATCCTAAAGATTCCAGACTCTGCTGTATTATTCTAATTTCCTTAACTTTAGCTAGATCAATCTTGATCTGTGTTCCTAAATCTATGTTTTGGGCCATCTCAGCTGTGTTGATTAAATCTTTACTCATTCTTCTACTTACATATATACCGATAATAACTGCAAAGATAAGCACGATTGCTATCGAATACAAGCTATTCGAAATAAGAGAAACCTTAAACATTTGAGTTGCCATAGAATTTTCGACTGAACTATATCTGGTAATATTTAATTGACCGATTATTCTATTATCATCCTTTATCTCTGCATAATCTACTTCTTCAAATTGCGCTCCCATCATCCTACCCATCATTTTATTGTTAGGCATGCCTCTCATTATCTGATTATTATTACTCACATCTACGATTAACGTACCTTCTGCATTATATAATTTGATTCGAGTAATGGGATCATCTAAATGAGTTTCTAATTCTATAGCCATTTGAACATTTGAAAAATCAGTTTCTGTTAAAGCTCTTTTCGAATATTCAACTATTTGCTTAAAGTGTTTATCATAGTCTTCCTTCATGTAATCCACGAAGTATCTATCCGTTAGGCTGCTTAATACAAAGGAATTAACACTAACTGCGAATATAGCTATAAGCATTAAAACGAGAAGCCACTGTTTGCGTATGGTCATGACTTCTCCCCTCCAAATACATATCCGGCTCCATATTTAGAAATAAGATATTCCGGGTTTTTAGGGTTACTCTCAATTTTTTGCCTGATGCGCTTAATATAACTATCGATATTCCTGTCATATCCTTCATATTCATGGCCATATGCCAGGTTAATTAATTGTTCTCTAGATAAAACTTGTCCTTTATTCTTAAAAAGAACAGAAAGTAAATTATATTCTGCTGATGTAATAGGAATTTCCTGGTCATTTTTATAAAGCTTCATACTCTTTGTATGTAAGCTTAACTCTCTGTGGTGATAAACTATTTCATCCGTCTCATGATAGACTCTCTTAAACAGTGCTTTGATTCGTCTCATTAATTCTTTGGTACTGAAGGGTTTCACCACATAATCATCAGCACCCATATCGAATCCTTTTAAGCGATCCACTTCCTCTTGTTTAGCAGTAAGCATAATGACCGGCAGCTCCGATATCTTACGAATCTCTGTTAACACTTCGAACCCATCAATCCCTGGCATCATAATGTCTAAAAGAACGAGGTGAAATTCCTGATGATTAATATAGTCTAGTGCTTCAAAACCATCTCCGGCCACGGAATAATCATATCCTTCCTTGACTAGATATTTAGAAATAATATCACTTATTTCTTGTTGGTCTTCAACTACCAGAATATTGTATTTCATCGGCTCACCTCGTTCTCTCTACGAACTATAGGTTTAGTTCTAAGTATTTCTCTTTATGGCTTTTGCTTAAGTTTTATTTACTCTCGCTGAGTACTTTCTTACGCTGAAGATATTCTTCTACGGAAAGTTCTCCTTTGGCGTATTTAATGTTGAGTAATTCGAAGACGTTATCATTTAATGCTCTTTTTTTATTCCTGTTTACCAGTAAGTATATCACAACACCAATGATTGCAAGAACACCTATACCGATAAAGAAGTCCCAGCCGCTGTTAAAGAAACCAAATCCAAAACATCCATAATCACCTGCATACCCACCATATCCTCTGCCATACATCATTGTTCTTTCCTCCTATCGCTTTAATACTTCTTTCATGGTTCTAAATGTTTCATCATCTATTTCCCCGTTAGCATAGCGTTCTCTCAGGATTTCTTCAGGATTTTTATGATTATTAAATTTAATATTCTGTCCATCCTTATTGGTCATAATATAGTAAATGCCAAATCCTAAAAGTAAAAAAGTCAGTATCATCATTGTAGTATCCTCCTTCTTAATTTGGTTGATTAATTCAAATTATGAGAGGAAAATATGGCACAAATATGATTGAATCATATTCTAAACAACTATAACAAATAAAACCCTCTCGCAAGAAAGGGTTTTATTTCTACACTAATTAATATGCTTTATTAGAAAGAGTTTATTCAACCA
>Ga0209643_1001825_pt1 | contig 16811 bp, 14 predicted proteins | sample AutmiccBRH37_all_FD_187383 | JGI IMG/M metagenome (GOLD analysis project Ga0209643, IMG submission 187383) | Deep subsurface microbial communities from Mt. Terri, Switzerland - Autotrophic microbial communities BRH/37_all (SPAdes) (version 2) | ecosystem: Environmental > Aquatic > Deep... | reverse complement strand
GATATCTTTTCTTCTATTAGTATACTCCCCTATTTATCCCTTTTTTTCTTAAATTATAGACTATTAATCTTTGACAGGGGCCATACACATAAGAGAGCTTTTCCTTCTAGTCGATCTAAAGATACATTCCCATCTGAACGAGAATCATCTATTTCTGTTCTATTATCGTTTAGAACAAATAATTCGTTATCAGAGACAACAATTGGCTCAAAAACATAGGAAACGGGAATCTGCGCGTAAGGTTCATATAATGGTTGGCCGTTGATATAAGTATACCCATTGCGGATTTCCACAGTATCTCCCGGGATACCGATTACTCTCTTAATCACTAGCCTCTCTTCTTTAGGAGAAAGGTAAGCTACTATATCTCCTCTTTCCAGTGTATTCAGTTTAACATTAAAATACTTATCTACCATTACAACGTTATTCTGGCTAAGAGTAGGCAACATGGTATTATCCCCTACTGACGCAAACTGAATTAGGTAGGTTTTCATAAACCAGGAAAGAGCAAAGACTATAATTAGAATTTCGATTATTTCTAGAGGCAATCTTGTTTTTTTAACAGTCAACAATTGAAATCCACCTTTTACACCATGGATCTATCATAGCAAATTATTATCCATTAAGTTAAGTGCTGCTAAGATATTGGCATTTTTTACATATATATGAGATATCGCTCCCTGCATATAGACAGCATAAGGTTCTCTTAAGGGACCGTCGGCTGAGAACTCACTAGTTGCACCTTGGATGAATGTCCCTCCAGCCATTATTACTTCATCTACATAACCTGGCATTTCAGATGGTACAGGTAAGACGTGGGCATCAATCGGTGATCCTTTTTGCAAGCCTTGGCAGAAAGAAATCATCCTTGCTTGAGAATTTAATTTAATTGCTTGAATGATATCAGTTCTCTCATCTTCCGGTTGGGGATGAACTTCGAATCCAAGCTTCTTCCAGAAAGCTGCTGAAAAAACTGCCCCTTTTATTGCTTCACAAACAGTGAGAGGACTGAAAAATAAACCTTGATATAAAAGTCTGAGATTATCCAAGGTAGCACCGACATCTCGGCCAATGCCTGGAGCGGTAAAACGGTTAGCTGCTTTAGCTACTAAATCCTCTCTACCGGCTATGTATCCTCCTGTTGGGGCTAGGGTGCCGCCAAGGTTCTTGATTAGTGAGCCAGCCATTATATCTGCACCTATATCTCCAGGTTCTTTTTCTTCTACCAGTTCCCCATAACAGTTATCTATAAAGATGTCTATATAAGGATATTTTGCTTTGGCTACCTTTACAAAATCTTCTATCTGTTTAATACTCAGAGAATTTCTCCATTCATATCCTTGAGATCGTTGTAATATAAACAGTTTAGTTTCTGGTTTAACCAGGGAATCTAACTGTTTGATTTGAATACTGTTATCCTCAGCTAAGGGTAAGATATCAAAGTTAATGCCTAGGTCGATTAGAGTTCCTGCTTGATTTCCTTTGATACCAATGACCTGTTGGAGGGTATCGTAAGGTGTCCCTGAAACCGAGATAAAATGGTCTCCTGGTCTTAATAAGCCGTATAACACAGAAGAGATCGCATGTGTTCCCGAGACAAACTGATGCCTAAGCATTCCGCTTTCTGTACCCATGATGGATGCTATGATTCTATCAAGATTATCACGCCCAGCATCACCTAAGCCATAACCCGTGGTTCCAGTCAAGTGGTAGGTCGATATATTGGCCTCTTGAAAAGCATGAAGTACTTTTGTGTGATTCTTTTCAGATGTTTGTTCAATCTGCACACTCTGCTTTGCTAAAGCCTGATTCGCATAATCCACAGCCTCAGCAATGTGCGCCGGCAGCTTTCCGTAAGTCAATTCTAATCCCCCATTATATCTCATCATTACACAAATCAATTTCTTTGATATATATCAGATCTTCTCTGGAAAGGTTCTTACTGTTATAAAGCCTGACAGCCTGTTTACGGATAGTCTTTTCAATTATATTTCTTATCATTCTGGCATTACCCGAATAAGGGTGAAGAAAATTCATATTCTGAATCATTCGTTTAAATGCTAGGCGAGCTTCAGGTAAAAATTCATATTCCCGTTTATTGAGCATTAACTCCCCTATGGCAACTAACTCATCTATAGTATAATCCGGAAAATTGATATGAATAGGAAAACGAGATCGCAGGCCAGGGTTAGTCTGAATGAATTTCTCCATCTCCAATCTATACCCGGCCAGAATTAGGATCAGATTATCTCGATGGTCTTCCATGGCTTTTACTAGGGAATCAATGGCTTCCTTACCGAAATCCTTCTCCCCTCCCCTAGCCAAAGAATATGCTTCATCGATGAACAGAACTCCTCCTAAGGCCTTTTTAACCATGTCACGGGTTTTATTGGCTGTATGTCCTATGTATTCTCCTACTAGGTCTGCCCTTTCACATTCCATGATATGTCCTTTTTGCAGCACTCCAAGTTCTTTCAATAGCTTTCCTACTATTCTGGCTACAGTAGTTTTACCTGAACCGGGGTTGCCACTAAAGACCATATGAAGAACTAAAGGTTCAGCTAGCAAGTTTTCTTGTTCACGTTTCTTTTGTATTTCTACAAACGCCTGAAGTTCATGGACGAATTTCTTTACCTTATCCAAACCAATCATGTCGTTTAATTCTTTTAGAAGGTCTTCGATTTTATAGTCTTGATTATTATCGTTATTATGTAGAGTTCGATTCTTCTTAGGCAGTGGTTGAGAATGTCCTTTAAGGTATGGTTTTTCTACATTAGCGAGTGAACTCTTAATTACTGGAGGAAGTTTATTGCGAAACGTAATATTTATAGACATTAATTAGACACCCCCCTCTCATTCTATACTATACGTAAGTAAAATATAAAACGTTCACAGAGGGGAAGCATGCAAAAACTGGTCATGGTTTTTTACTAAACCCTGACCAGCTTAAATCGAAGACAACCGACAATTCGTCGGACTATCAAGCTTCAGTATCTGCAGCCCCTGCATTAAGATTAACCTGTCTTAAGGGCATTATAGTTGAGATAGCATGCTTATATACCATTTGTTGCTTGCCTTCAAAATCTAAGATAACAGTAAAGTTATCAAATCCCTTAACCAAACCTTTAAGTTGGAACCCATTAACTAAGTAGATTGTTACAGGGATGCTTTCTTTGCGAATTAGGTTCAGAAAAACATCTTGTAAATTAATAGGTGATTTATTCATAATTTACCTCCATCACCATTTTTATCTTTATTTTATTATTCTACACGAGTTTGAAACTCTCTGCAAGTATTGATAATGTCGATTATTATTTGGTTCAAAGTGAAGATTGTTATATCATACCATTTTATTCTGGGATCTCTTTTGAACCAGGTTAATTGTCTTTTGGCAAAGTGTCTGGTGTCTCTTTGTAATAATCTGAGCATCTCGGACTGAGTAACCTTCCCTGTCAAATAAAGGACAGCATGGCGGTAACCTATACTTTGCAGGGGCTTAAGTTTTAGAGAATAACCATCTCGAAGTAAATCCGCTGTCTCTTCGATTAGCCCTGACTCTATCATGGTTTCACAACGTTTATTTATCCTTTCGTATATTATCTCTCGAGGAGCAGTTAGTCCAATATATATTATGGAATCCTCCAATTCAGAATATTGCTTTTCATTATATAATCTTTGACTGGATAAAGGCTTTCCAGTTATCTCGAATACTTCTAAAGCGCGAACTATCCGCGCAGTATCATTGATATGCAGTCTTGAAGCTGAAACAGGGTCTCTCGCCTTTAATTCACTGTATAGTTTTTCCTTACCCTGCTTGAGGGCGTAATCCAACCATTTTTGTTTGATTGTATCCGAACCTTTTTCCGGAAAAGAAAACCCATCGGTTATAGATCGAATATATAAGCCAGTTCCGCCTACAACTATAGGTGTTTTGCCTCTCTGGTTAATAGATTGAATGAGCTGTTCAGTTTGGGATTGAAAAAGTGCAACTGTATATGGTTGGGTGGGGTCCAAAAAATCCAGGAGATGATGTTGTACACCTTTCTGTTCTTCTTTGGATGGTTTAGCTGAGCCTATATCAAGTTTACGATAGACTTGGACAGAATCTCCCGAGATTATCTCTCCATCTATAGCCAAGGCCAGCTCCACCCCCAGAGCACTTTTTCCGACTGCTGTCGGTCCAATAATTATAACCAGGGGTTGAATAGTGAACTCCCCCTTATTCAGATATTGTGATTATGCCGAAATCGATCGGACTATATTTGTTTTCTAAGATAGTCTGGAATCCAAGTTCAGAGAATTCCGGGCTATTTTTTCTTTCTTTAAGCACTACTCTTCTTTTAGCGACTCTCAGTGCCTGATCAATCGTTTCTTTTTTGATAGGATTTGGATCAGACCAAGTTTTAATTGGTTGCATTGCTGATGACTTGGTACGTGGAAGCCTAAACATGGGATCAAAGTAGATCACATCTAAAGACGAATCAGGTAAACTCTTCAGATATTCCAGATGGTCGGTATGGATAGTTTTAATATAAGTTGCAGCTTGACTGAGTTCGTTCCAAGCTTGTTTCTTGAGAGAATGTGTTGTAAGAGGAAAAACTCGATTCTTCATATTTTCTAAGCCTTCTGTTACCAAGGTAAATATCAAGGGTGAAGATTCCAGGGCCAGAACCTTTCCTTCAGCTCCCACCGTCCAAGAAGCTATTAAGGTATCTACCCCCAAGCCCATGGTGGCGTCAAGAAACGAGTCCCCTTTTTTAAGTTGGACAGCTCTCAGGAAGCGATCTCCATCCCCTCGAATAATATTTACAAATCGTAATATTGCCATATTCGGATGAAAAAATAATCTTTGACCGTTCTGTTCTAGAAACAGTCCTTTATTCGTAATTCTGAGTAAAGGGATATCATCAGTCCCGTTAAATAAATGCTCTGCCGGGATTAAATTTATTTCAGGCAAATGCTCGAACCATTTAAGCTTAGATGCTAAAGATTTATCTGTGAGTTTATATGCTATGGTAAGCGGTCTATCTTTATTAAATAACATGTTTCAAATCCTTTGAATAAGATACTAGTAGTATTGACGAATCAGATACAAGTAAATCATTCTGATTTTTTATTAAGGAGGTACATATGAGTTCACTGGTACAAATTAAAGAAGGTTTCGGTCATAAGAAGATGATTGGGAATCTATCTAAACTGAAATCAACTTATCCGGAAATGGAGATTATAAACATAGGCAAGAGTGTGTTAGGCAGATCAATACCCGCCGTTAGATTAGGAATAGGCCCTCGGCAAATCCATTATAACGGAGCATTTCATGCTAATGAATGGATTACTACCCTGTTCCTCATGTTCTTCATAGAGAATTATCTGCAAAGCAATAAAGAAAACGGTAAGATAGGCACCTATTATATTCCACAACTATTCAGAGAAACCTCTCTTTGGCTGGTACCTATGGTCAATCCTGATGGTGTAGAATTAGTTCAAAATGGTCTTTCTGTTGACAGTAATCCATTTTATAGAGATGTTCTCCAGGCCAATGGCGGCTCAACTAATTTCCGCAGATGGAAAGCAAATATCCGAGGGGTTGATCTCAATGATCAATTCCCCGCCCACTGGCAGAAAGAATTCAATAGAAGAGAAACAAAAGGTCCTGCTCCTATGAACTATCCAGGATCCAGACCTTTATCTGAACCTGAAGCACAAGCTATGGCCAATTTCACCCGAGAGCATGATTTCCGCCTAGTCATGGCCTTCCACACTCAGGGAGGTGAAATCTATTGGGGTTATGAAAAAATGGAACCGCCAGAATCCGCTGAGATTGTGAAAAAACTCCAAAAGGTAAGCGGCTACCGCGCCATACGTTATGTTGAAAGTAATGCTGGTTATAAAGATTGGTTCATTCAGGACTGGCGAAGACCTGGATTTACGGTGGAATGCGGTTATGGAGTTAATCCCCTGCCCCTTAGCCAATTTGAGTCAATCTGGCCCAAAGTCCGAGATATCATGTTGACTGGGTTAACGGTTTAATCTATCTGTTGAATTTGTTTTCAAGTTCTTTTTTAGAGATTTCAATAATTATAGGCCGTCCATGAGGACAGGAATACGGATTATTTGTCTTGCCTAACTTCATTAGCAGTTCTTCCATCTCTAAGAGTGAGAGCCTGTCATTCGCTTTGATGGCTGATCGACAAGCGAGGACGAATATCCATTTTTCTATCAGTCTTTCCGATGACGGTGGTATGGGATTGTTAATAATTTCATCAACAAACAGCTTAAACATCTTTTGCGGAGCTTCCAGATTATTAAGGATTGGTACTCCTCGAAGAAAGTATGTGCGTTCTCCGAAATGTTCGAGAATAAATCCCAGGTTATAGAGTTCCTCATAGTGCGCTAATATAAGCTGTTCTTCTTGTAATGTCAGTTCGACGATTTCCGGAATCAGAAGGGTCTGACTGGCTGTTTTAGTGTTCCTATAAACATCGAGGATATTCTCGTATCTGATGCGTTCATGGGCTGCATGTTGATCTATGATATATAAACCTTTATCATCCGTAGTCAGAATATACGTACTAAATAATTGCCCGATTGGTCTTAAATCCTGGAAGAATGAATTTTTATCGTCTTTCTCATTGGGAATCACAGGATTAGCTTCGGGTTGCTGCGGAATAAGGTTATCATTTATCGTAGAGTTGATCCCTGTCTTAGAACTGTAATTAATCTTAGGATTGTAATTAGTCTTAGAACTGTATTGCATCCGAATCTGTTCCCAGCTATTAGATTTAACATGCCCAGGCAAATCAGACTTCTTAATCTGAGGATAAGGCTTCTGTTCATCGGAGACCAAACTAAGTCTGGTCAATGGTCTACTTCCGAGGAGAGTTTTACGGACTGTATCAGTTAAGACTTGGCTTAGATTTCTTTCAGACTTAAACTTAATCTCCATTTTTGCTGGATGGACATTGACATCATACTCAGCAGGCGGTAAAGAAAGATTAATAACAGCTGTAGGATACATATTTGAAGGCAATAGAGTATGGTAGCCGTTTTTAAGAGCCGAATTAAGAAGTTTAGATCGTATAACCCTGCCATTGACAATAAAAGTTATACCTTGTCGAGAAGATCTGGAGAAGTCCGGAGGACTTATGAACCCTGAGATACTTAAATTTCCCTCATTATACTCAATCGGAATTAACTTCCGAGCGGTATCATTCCCCAGGACAGAGGCTATCCCATCCAAGAGATCTCCTAGGCCGGCAGTATTAAAAATAAGGTTATTAGGACGTCTAAGTGAAAAAGAGACATCAGGTCGAGCTAAAGCAAGCCTACCCACCATATCAGAAATCAATCCGAATTCTGTTGAGTCAGAGCTTAAAAATTTTAAGCGTGCTGGGGTATTGAAGAATAAATCTTCAACAGTTACTGTTGTTCCTGCGGGGCTGCCAACTTCTGATGTAGATATAACCTGTCCGCCTTCTATTCTAATTTCGGTTGCCGCAATCTGGTCACGAGTTCTGGATACGATACTTAGTTTAGATACCGAAGCAATACTGGCTAAAGCTTCCCCTCTAAAGCCTAATGAATTGAGACTGTCTAAATCTTCAATCTTACCTATCTTGCTAGTAGCATGCGGTTTAACCGCTAAACATAAATCTTCAGGGTTTATCCCAATACCGTTATCTTTTATTCTGATTAATGAGGTACCTCTGCCTTCTACAGTTATTTCAACCTTGTTAGCGAGGGCATCTAAAGAGTTCTCTACCAGTTCCTTGATGACAGACAGCGGTCTTTCAATTACTTCACCTGCAGCTATCTGGTTAACGCAATGCTGGTCGAGGATTCTAATCTTAGGATTCAAATAAACTCACTTCCTCACCTTGGCTCCACAAATGAACCTGATTTCTAAGCTGATTTTGGAGCAATAAGGTTTTCTCAGCTTTCTTAAAATGCTCTGCCAGGTCATAGCCAGCCTGTTCACAGGTATCACAGGCTTGGAAAGGTATCCTTACTAATGCGGCTTTCTCGAATGTCATCAGGTTCTGAGTAATCATCAGCACAGTTCCACCACAGTGATCACATTTCCTTATATATTCTCTGCGGTTTTCTTTAAACCAGTCTGTATCATAGAAGACACTCTTTTCGAGATATACCCACTCGCCAGCCGGTAGATAGGGTTCTTGACGCAGAGTCCAATTCGGTCTTAGATTATCATGCTGCTGTTTTAAACCTGCCAGAAATGTTCTAAATGTTTCTCCCCCAATCTCACTACGTGTAGGTTTATGGGGCTCGATTACTCCAGAGTAGTCTTCACCGGCTAACGCCAGGAAGATTGCCATGTTTATGTAGGGTAAAGCTCCTTGGATGGAATACCCGCCCTCTAATACTGCCAGATTAGGCTTAATCATGTCCGTGATTTTCCCATACCCTCGAGCGGTGCAATTCATGGAGGCCAATGGATCGGTAAAATGATTATCTTGACCTGCAGAATTAATAATAATATCCGGTTTAAACTCACTAACTCGAGGGAGTATCCAGTTTTCTAAGGCGTATAAGAAACCTTCATCCCCTACTCCAGGTAAGAGAGGAATATTGACTGTAGATTTCCAAGCATTAGGCCCTCCTTGTTCATCCGTAAAGCCCGTTCCCGGAAATAATGTACGACCATCTTGGTGGATGGAAATACAAAGCACATTTGGGTCATGATAAAAAACATCTTGGGTACCATCACCATGATGAACATCGGTATCGATTATGGCGACTTTCTTTATCCCATATTGGGACCGAAGGTTGTTGACTAGGATAGCTTCATTGTTCAAGGTGCAAAAACCTCTATTACCCCATACCGTTGCCCCGGAATGGTGTCCAGGCGGACGAACCATGGCAAATCCGTTAGAGATTTCTTTATTCATGAGAGCTTTACTTAGAATCATAGAACTGCCAACGGCAATAAGGTGCGCATCGAGTTTGTGTCTATGAGGAGTGGGGAAAACAGCCTGAGTCAGCATTACATCGAAAAGGTTAGCTACACCGGGAGAATATTGCTTAACTTGAGGAAGATCTATAATCCCTTCTTCAAATATTTGTTCCTGAGTATAGAGGAGACGTTCCTCTCTTTCCGGGTGTGATTCACCTAAGGACCAATCAAAGGCAGGAAAAAAGACTATGCCTGTTTTCTTCATTTTACTATCCTCCCTGAAACTCCAGGAGGTACATGCATACCACCCCTGATAATTTGACCTACAGTATTATAACTCTCTACAAGAGGGAAATAGTCGAATTGATCTTTTTGAAGAGAGCTGCCTTCTATACCCATAGTTTCTGCTTGACGATAGGCTAAATCTTTAAGAAATTGTTCTACTTCTCTGTGAGGCTTTTTAGAACCCTCCCATTTCCCCTGCTCCCCAGTCTCTTCGATCCTGTATCTCCCAAGGTAAGTATCTAGGTTCAAGGTCCAAGAGAATGTGGGTTTGGCCATTGCGGCTCCGATTGCATTGGAAACCTCGGAGAAGTCTGTCAGCACAGTTCTGGCATTCATCCGATCTGCTAAGGCATTAGCAATACCGGAGGCTCCCCCACCGCTCAGTTGGATATAGAATTCTAAGTCTTCATGGTGGTGTAGGACCTCCCAAACTTTATAGGCCGGTTCATCTTGCCATTCTTGCTGAAGCTCTTCGATGGCTTGACCGATTCTATCAACCATTATTCTTACAACTTCTTCAGCCAGTTCTCTGATATCCTGAGGCTGTCGTTTGCTTTCAGGTAGGAGGCTTGCTAGAGATTCTTCAGCTCTAGCGTGGCTGCCATAATCTGTTAAGTTAAGATAGCGAAGAGCATCGGTCGGAGTCGGATTATACCCTCCAATGCAAAACGCCGGACCAAGTCTATAATTTGCCAATTTCAACTTATTATTTTCCATCAATACGACTGAATCCCCTCCTACAGGTACCGATCGTACTGCTAAAGAACGAACATTAGTTAAGAAAGAACCTATTTTTGCTCCCTGGGCACTGATTAAAGGGGATCCTGATAATACAAGACCTATATCTGTAGTCGTTCCTCCGATATCGACCACTACATAAGAGTCTTCTGAACTGCTTTGGGCAAGAGCTCCCAATACACTGGCTGCCGGTCCGGAATATATGGATTCGACAGGTCTAATCTTGCTTAAAGGGAGCACTCCTCCGTCGGCTTTTAAGACTCTAATCGGTGCTGTACATTTGCGGGTATCTATAGCTGATTTTAACTGAGAAGCAAATTCCAGGAATTGTACTTGGCTGGCTAGATTGAGATATGTAGTCAGGCTTCTTCTGTAGAAGTTTGTCTGCCCTAATTGACTTCCCAAAGCAATATCTGCTTTAGGTAATTCCTTCTGAAGATACGAAGCCAGCTGTTCTTCGTAGATATTATTTCTATGAGAGAATTTACCACTGATTGCAATTTGAGGGTTTAAAGAAGATTTGAGTCGTTCCACAAGCTGCTTCCATTCTTGCTGATTAGGGGGGTTCACTTCTCTTCCTCTGAAATCTAATTCGCCTTCTAGCACTTCGTAGTTTACAGGCCATGGAAGAGAAGAAAGTTTCATTCCTGACCCGGGAAACAGTAGGAGGTTAACTTCTGGAAGACGGTTTTGGAGAATGGCATTCGTGACTAAGGTTGTACTTATTGTAATCTGTTCGATTTTCTGTTTTGAGATATCTAGCAGATCCATGGCATTAACTATAGTCTCTAATAAATTATCTTTATCAGTTGGTATCTTACCTTTGTTATGTACTACGTTATTATTAATCAAGACAGCATCGGTAAATGTGCCACCAACATCTATACCTAATTTATAACTCATAGATTTTCCCCCTAGCGGTTTATCATAGTTTACATTTGTATCATATTTTGAGCTATTTGTGCAGATTTATATTTATATCACCTGAGATGAATGCACCCTATAAGTCAAATCGTATAAATATTCTAAGGCTTGGCGGGGTGTCAAGCTGTCGACATCTAGTTTGGAAATTTCTTCTAAGAGTGGATGATTCTTAGGGACAGGAAAAAGTGAAGGCTGAAGCAATTCGCTATTAATCTCTTGAAGGTTTCTTTGGGTAGATGAATTCTCCAGTTCAGCAAGAATAATAGCAGCGCGTTTTAGGATTGGCAACGGAAGCCCGGCTATCTTTGCTACATAGAGGCCGTAACTCTTATCGACTTTACCTGGGAGAATCTTATGCAGGAAAACTATATTCTCTTCTTGTTCTCTGACCGCAACATGGAGATTAAATACTTCCGGATACATCTCTTCCAACTCAGTCAGTTCATGATAGTGGGTCGCAAATAAAGTCTTGGCTTTCAGAGATGGGTTCTCTACTAAGAACTCTGTGATGGCCCAGGCTAAGCTCAGACCGTCAAATGTTGCTGTTCCTCTTCCCACTTCATCCAGAATTATCAAACTATTGTCTGTAGCATTATTTAGGATATGAGCTACTTCAGTCATTTCAACCATAAAGGTACTTTGCCCTGAAGCTAAATTATCCGAAGCTCCTACCCTGGTAAAAATTCGATCCACCAGTGAAATAGAAGCTTTCTGGGCTGGCACAAAACTGCCAATCTGTGCCATAAGTACGATAAGAGCCACCTGACGAAGATAAGTAGATTTACCTGCCATGTTCGGACCTGTGATTAGAGCCAGATGTCTTTTACTAGTCAGAAGCGTATCGTTAGGAACGAAGGACTGGTTATTGCTCAGTTTCTCCACCACTGGATGTCTTCCTTCGCTAATATCGAGGGTCCCGTTTGTTTTTATTTCTGGTTTAACGTAGTTGTTTTGGACAGCCACTTCTGCTAAAGAAACAAAAACATCAATCTCCGCCAAAGCTTGAGAAGCTTCCATTATTCTGGGGGAGAGAGATAATAAGTCATCTCTTAAGTTAGAGAAGATTTCATATTCCAAGGTATTAAGCTTGTCTTGAGCAGTTAATATTTTTTGTTCATATTCTTTCAGCTCAGGTGTAATAAACCGTTCTGCATTGACAAGGGTCTGTTTGCGCTGATAATCTTCGGGCACTAAATGGGCGTTGGCATTAGTGATTTCTATATAGTAACCAAAAACTTTGTTATAACTAATTTTTAGAGAGCGAATCTTGGTTCTTTCTCTCTCCTGGTTCTCTAATCTGGCTATCCATTCTCTTCCGCCTGAAGATATCTCCCGCAAGTCATCAATTTCTTGGCAATATCCGCTTTGAATTATATTCCCATCTTTAAGGCTGAGAGGTGAGTCAGGATTAATAGCTGCAGTCAGTTCCTGGGCTAGCGTATCTAAGCCTGAAAGTAGATCAAGATATTTTTCCAGCCTGTGCGAACTATTGTCTGTAATTATTCGTCTGATACTCTCTAGACAGGATAAAGTTTGGGCCATGGCCAGGATATCTCTGGCGTTAGCTTTACCATAAGATAATTTTCCTAAGAGACGTTCCAGATCATATACCTTAGTTAAGGCTTTTTGAAGGTCTTGGCGCAAGAAAGTATTCTGCGTTAATTCCTCTACGTTGGCTAAGCGTTCCCCTATAGAAGCCTCGCGGATAAGCGGCTGTTGAATCCAATTCCTGAGAAGACGCCCACCAAAAGCTGTTTTGGTTAGATTAAGGACTGAGAATAATGTACCCTTATCATTGTTATCCCGCAGAGAGTCGACTAGTTCCAGATTTCTCCTTGTCCAGTTATCCAAAGTCATTAGGCTCTGTTCCTGACAAGTGGAAATATTAATAATATGATTCTGCTCAGAATTAGGTATATTTGTATTAATATAAAGCCAAAGAGCTGTAGCCGCCTTACAGGCTGTCGGATACTCTTCCAGCAGATGTGTTTGGTCTTGGAACTTAGCTAATAATTCACTCTTACTCCTGAACCATGTTTTATCGATAGTTGTCAGATAGAACTGGGAGAATAGTTTAGATACTGCCGCCATCATCTCTTGAGATAGCAAGAGTTCGGCAGGTTCGATGCGGTTTAATTCAGCTAAGAGATTCTGTAATGAAGGGGTCTGGGAGATTCTGAAATCCCCCGTTGTTATATCGATATAGGCCAATCCCCATTCCTTATCCTTCGTTACACAGGCTAAATAGTTGTTCTTGGTTTCCGTATTAATAGTATCTATGGTCCCTGGGGTTACGATACGAACGATATCTCTTTTGACAATTCCTTTACTGGCCTGAGCATCTTCGATCTGTTCACAGATTCCAACTTTATACCCTGCTGAGACCAGTTTGGCCAGATAGCCATCCGCTGCATGGTAAGGAACCCCACACATTGGAATTTTAGTACCTTTACCCGCATCCCGAGCGGTAAGTACTATCTCTAAGACCGGGGCAGCTACCTCGGCATCTTCCCCGAACATCTCGTAGAAATCACCTAAGCGGAAGAAAAGGATAGCATCCGGAACTCTCTTCTTTATTTCATTGTATTGCTGGAGCATTGGTGTAGACATACTCTTAACTCCTACTAACCAGTTTCTTAAAAAATAAAGAGCTTATTGCTCTTAGATAATATATATAAGTAATATGTATTTAAAGAATCAATTTTCTTAACTACAGCTATTAGGATTAGGATCAGAGCCACATTGAGCTTTAGAAGGACAAGTGACACACGCATCTGTCTGTTCTTCCGTATCAAATGTCAGGGCACCGGATAGGATTCCGTTGACTCCTTCCAGCATTTCTGCAAATTTTCCATGGGCTTCTATAAATTCGAGAATCAAGGGATGATTCTCAACTTTTGCTTCAATAAACTCTATAGCTTTCTCATCTTGTTCAGTTAATTCTTGCCCGCTGCTTTGTACTTCAGAAACTCTTTCATAGACTTTTTTCCATCTTTCAGTTAGGTTATTGGCAACTTTATCTTTTCGGATCTCTTGCTCCGTCTTACGTATAAGTTCCGCCTCAGGGCTTTGAGCAATTGCTTTAGCAAGTTCACTAGCTTTGATATAGACTTCAGAATTCATGTAAATATCCTCCTTAAGATCCTGATAAAAAATAATTCAACGTGATTTATGATATTCCTTCAAATTCTCCATAAAGAGTCCAAGAATTAGCCGAGATAATCTTTATCTTAACCAGTTTTCCTACTAAATCTTCGTTCCCTTCAAAAACTGCAACTTCATTCCCTCTTGTTCTTCCAGTTAATAGTTTCTGATCTGTCTTACTTGTCCCTTCAACCAGAATCTCATAGCTGTTCCCGATCATCTTTTGTCTCCAAGACAGGCTCCTGGAATTTTGCAGTTCAATCAATCTTTGTAAGCGATGCTTTTTGACTTCCAAAGGAATTTGTTCTGGCAGGTCAGCTGCTGCTGTTCCTGATCTCTTGGAAAACATAAAGGTAAAGGCCTGAGCAAAGTGGACTTTACTCACTAAATCGAGAGTTTGTTCAAAGTCTTCCTCGGTTTCTCCTGGGAAGCCAACGATGATATCCGTACTAAGTCTGGCATGTGGGATTTCTCGCAGAATATTATCTACTCTTTCCATGTAGTATTCTCTGGTATATTTTCTATTCATAGCTTCCAATACTCTATTACTTCCGGCCTGGAAAGGAAGATGGAATTGCTCACAGATATTTTGGCTTTGAGCAACGGTTGTGATCAGTTTATTACTAAGATCCTTAGGATGAGAAGTCATGAACCTTATTCTTCGAAGTCCTTGTACTTTATCTATCTCAGCCAACAAATCCGCAAAATCATAGCTGAAACCATCCTGCTTACCATAAGAGTTTACATTCTGGCCAAGAAGGGTCACTTCTTTACTCCCGCTAGCAACCAGTTCCTTAATCTCATTAACTATATCGTTTAACGGTCTACTTCGTTCTCTTCCACGCACATAAGGGACAATACAGTAAGCACAATAATTATCACAGCCATACATAATGTTTTGGCTTACTCTTAGTTTCCCTTTTTCAGCCAAAGGTACTACTTCGGATGTCTTTGCAGCTTTCTCTGATATCAGGATAGCTTTCTCTCCTTGAAGAGCTGAATCCAGTAGGTTCTCAAAATTCTCGAGATCAAAAGTACCGGTCCAGATATCAACGTGCGAAGCCCTTTTCTTTAACCTTTCCATGATACCTGGTTGTTGGACCATACATCCGGACACAGCAATCTTGAGTGATGGTTTTTTTTCTTTAATCTTCTTAAGCTGACCTATTTTGCCTATTATCTTGTTCTCCGCGCTTTCTCGTACACAACAAGTATTAACAATTATTAAGTCTGCATCTTCTAAATCTTTGGTGACAGTATAACCTTTATGAGTGGAGATAGCAGTTAATGTCTCAGCATCTCTTTCAGACATCTGGCAACCGTAAAAAATGGTGGCAACTTTCTTATTATTTTCAGTCACATGCTTCAGTCCTTAACTATTCTTTGTATTTATTAGGAAAACATTAATGGTACCCGTTGACGCCAGATACTAACAAGACCCTGATTCCGCAAGGGAGAATTAATATCAGCCGGTTGTCTTCTTCTATCGGTAACTTCATTCCAACTAATTAAAATCTCGTCCAAAGCCTGATGAGCAATTAGACGCAAAGAATTAATATCGGAATCCTTAAAGATTGTTTTCCCTGGAGGCAATTCAATAACGCTGTTCTGAATTAATGAAGCCAGCATTATTTGATCAAGATATGGAAGAATTAAGTGAGTCTTATTAAACAAGTTAGCACTGGCAAACTTACCTTGGGTAAGGTACAAGAAAAGATAAGTTCTTTCTGAATAATTATCATGAAGAGATTTAAAGGCAGGAAATTCATTGTCCATCCTCTCCAGAATATTCGTAACATCCCATTGACAGCTTTCCAGAAAAACTTTAACTTCTCCTGAGTATTGTTGCTTTAATATCCTTATCGTTTCCATCCAGTCAGTATATCTTTGGGGCAAAAATGTCAATCCATTAAAAATATGCTCAAAAGTCTTGTATTCTAGTCTATGGTCATACAAAGTAGACCAATTGGCTTTCAAAGTTCTCCAATAGGCAATACTACCTTCAGCATTCTGGTTAAAGTAACATCCCAAGGTCCCATCATCCAGAATGCCATAGAATCTATAATGAATGACACTTCCTAGAAAAAAGTATTGAATACTGCTAGCAAAAGCATCAGAACTGGATAACGGAGTATCCATAACCGTCCAGGGAAGATGCTTATTTTTCCATTCATTAACTATTTTTTCAATAGCGTAATGATTTATTTCAAGCTTCATAAGGAAGTCATAGCTCCTATCATTAGTTTACATGATCACGATTTTTTGAATTAGATTGATAAAAGAGAGTTATTGTTCCCGGACCAACATGACTACCGACAACACAGCCTATATCACTAATAATAATATCCCTTGTATCCATTATTTTTCGTATTTCTCCTGCTAAATAATCTGCGTCTTCAGGACAAGCGGCATGAGAAATACCAATAATCTGGTTACTAGGTTTATCGTTATCTTGCTCGATTATACTTATCAGTTTACGAATAGAAGCTTTTCTTGACCTAACCTTATGAAAGATATCGATCTTACCTTCTGAATTTATATGCAGAATAGGTTTGACATCTAGAAGACTCCCCACAAAACCCGCTGTTCTACTTACTCTTCCACCTTTAACCAGATACTCCAGAGTATCAAGCGTAAAGGTATAGCGCATGTTATCTCTGATCGTAATGATAGCTTTTTCAAGGTCTTCCCAGTTATTATATTGATTGAGTACTTCATTAATTAGAATTGCTTGTAAGCCAAATCCTAAAGACGCACCCAGGCTGTCGAAAACATGGACCTTATCAGGTTTACTGCACATATCCCT
>Ga0209643_1001824_pt1 | contig 16816 bp, 16 predicted proteins | sample AutmiccBRH37_all_FD_187383 | JGI IMG/M metagenome (GOLD analysis project Ga0209643, IMG submission 187383) | Deep subsurface microbial communities from Mt. Terri, Switzerland - Autotrophic microbial communities BRH/37_all (SPAdes) (version 2) | ecosystem: Environmental > Aquatic > Deep... | reverse complement strand
GGAGGCTGTTCAAAAAGCTCCAGATGCAAGGCGCGGCAAGGCTTCAAGCGGAGGCGTACTCCTTGTACGTTGAGCATTGAAGCCGCCGCCGCAACGCCGCAGATGGACTTTTTCAACAGCCTCCTAGAGACAGTTGCAGTAGGAGGTTATGCAGGCCGGACTTAAATCGCTCCGCCTACCCATTAGCGACAATGCAGCGACCCTCAAGCGACCCCGGAGCGACCCCGGAAAAACTCTGGGCTACATAAAAATGCTTTGGCGATTTAGCGCTTTAATACTTTAATATGTCATATACTTTCCTAAACGATAAAAAAACCGGTCGTATCCGACCGGTTTGAGCAGGGCTGCTGGCCCCTCTCAGAGTCCCATATCCTTGGCGATAATAAGCTTCATAACCTCGCTGGCCCCGGCGTAGATGGTCTGCACCCGGATGTCACGGTAGTCCCTGCTGATAGGATACTCCTCCATATAGCCGTACCCCCCGTAAAGCTGGAGGCAGTCATAAGCCACCCGGTTGGCCATCTCGGCGACCCAGAATTTGGCCATGGACACCCTTTTGACCACGCTTCTGCCCTCTATGTGATCTTCAATAAGCCGATCCACGAACACCCTTCCCAGCTCAATCTCGGTGGCCATTTCCACTATTTTAAAGGCGTTATGCTGGAAATTGGACACTGGCTTACCGAAGATAGTGCGGCTGGCGCAATAGTCCAGGGCCTCTTTGAGAATTTTTTCAGCCACGGCCTGGGCTGAGATGGCACATACCAGCCTTTCCTGCTGAAGCTTTTGCATCAAACACAAAAACCCGGCGTTTTCCTTTCCCAGCAGGTTAGCGGCGGGAACCCTGCAGTCCTCAAAATACATCTCGGTGGTGTCCTGGCTTTTCAGCCCCATTTTCTTAAGCCTGCGGCCCTTTATGAAACCGGGAGTCCCATCCTCCACCACGATAAGGCTTATACCGGTATAGGGAGGGTTGGCCCCGGGATTTGTTTTGCAGGCCACCACCGCTATGCCGCAGTGGTGGCCTGCAGAAATGAAAGTCTTGGCGCCATTGATGATATAGTAGTCACCATCCCTGACGGCCGTTGTCTTTATGGCGGCCAGGTCTGACCCGGCGTTAGGCTCGGTCATGGCCACCGCCGCAATGATCTCTCCCGAAACACAGCCCGGAAGCCATTTCTTTTTCTGTTCAGGGTTTCCAAAACTGTTTATGTAGGGCGCCACTATATCGCTGTGCAGGGGAAACATCACATGGGTCCCGTACTTGGCCAGCTCTTCAATAATTATGGCCGAATAGCCGAAGTCGGCCCCGGAGCCACCGTACTCCTCATCCACCCACGGGCAGAGGAACCCGTTTTCCCCGCATTTCCTCCAGACCTCCCTAGGTACCAGCCCCTCTTCCTCCCAACTGTCGTAATGGGGCTTAAGCTCGGCCTCAATGTATTTTCTGAATGAGTCCCTAAATATCTTGTAGTCGCCTGAATTCAAATCAAGAGCCATTGTAACGCTCCTCTCGTTATTCTAATGCTGTCGGTTACCCTGATAACCTGACCGGATATGTAATCCGCCATTGGAGAGGCCACCATCAGTATGCTGTCCGCGGCTTCTTCCGGTGTGGCCGGCCTGCCCAGCGGGCAGATCATGGCGAACATAGTGCGTATTTTTTCCGGAACCCCAATAGCCTGGGCCAGTTCCCTTATTTTCCCTCTTTCCACTGCAAAGCTGTAAGACGGAAAACTAGCGCCAACCAGAGCATTCCTGTCTTGCACCGCTAGTCACCCCCTAAACCGTTTTTTAAAAGGAAATATTCATTCCTCAACTGGCATTGAGAAGCCCCGCAGTTCCGGCTTTCCCCGCACTCCCAGTAAAAGGGGCTGACCTCCACCTGACAGGTTGCGGTACCCTCAACCTGGTACAACTCCCGGATTTCCACCGGCCTCCCCAGAAACTGGCACATGACCTTTCTTATAACCTCCCGGAACATGTTTAACCCCCTATAGCCGGCATTACAGGTCAGAATACAGGAGTCAGAAGACAGAATATTTTATGGGCCGGAAGAAATGCTCCTGCCTTCTAATTCTAACAAACCTGGCTATCATATAAGATTTTTCTTCTGGATTCTGGCTCCTGTATTCTGGATTCTTCGGTTATTAGCCCGGCTCCCTTCCCACAATGCACACCGAGGCCACGCACTCCCAGGGAAACCCTCCCATGTTGTGGGTGAGCCCCAGAGTGGGGTTTTTAATCTGCCTGGGCCCGGCCTCTCCTCTAAACTGCAGCCAGCACTCGTAGAGCATGCGCAGCCCGCTGGCCCCGATGGGGTGCCCAAAGGATTTCAGCCCTCCGTCAGGATTTACCGGCAATTCCCCATCCAGGTCGAATACCCCGTTGGTTACGTCTTCCCAGCCCTTGCCCCTCTGGCTGAAGCCCAGATCCTCGTACAGCACCAGCTCGGTGGGAGTGAAGCAGTCGTGTACCTCGGCAAGGCTGATTTGCTTCCTGGGGTCGGTGACGCCGGCCTGACTGTATGCATCCCTGGCAGCGTGCACGGTCTCCAGAACGCTGGTGAAGTCGTAGTCCTGGTGCAGGGCGCCGTGTCCCGACCCGCAGGCTATGGACAGTCCTTTTACGTACATGGGATTTTTGTTATATTTATGGGCATCCTCAGCCCTTACTATTATGGCCGCCGCAGCACCATCGGCCATCCCGGAGCAGTCCATGATACCAAGGGGCTCGGCCACCATGGGGGATTTCAGTATCTTTTCCATGGGAACTTCCATACGGAACTGTGCCTTGGGGTTCAACGCCCCATTTTTGTGGTTTTTCCAGGCTATTCTGGCCAGCACCTCTTTCCCCTTTTGGGGGTCCAGACCGTATTTTTTGAAGTAGGCCGGAGCCAGCAGAGAAAAAGCTGCCGGGGCCGAGTAGTTGGTATTGGTGCCGTCATCGGTCGGCGGGGGTATAACCAGCCCGCTGTAGCCCGAATCCTTTATTTTCTCGGCCCCTATGGCCATGACCATGTCATAGGCTCCCGAGGCCACGGCGTAACAGGCGTTGCGAAAGGCGTCGGATCCGGTGGCGCAGAAGTTTTCCACCCTTGTCACCGGCTTATACTGTATTTTAAGGGGAACCGAAAGGGTTATCCCACAGTTGCCTGAAAAGCAAGTTCCCAGCCAGTAGGCCTCAATATCGTCAGGTGTTAATCCGGCGCCCTGGAGGGCTTCGTAGGCCGCCTCCACCATCATGTCGTCAAGACTTTTATTCCAGAGCTCGCCGAACCGGAGGCAGCCCATGCCCACTATGGCTACTTTGTCTTTTATTCCTTTTCCGCCCATGTTCCATACCTCCTATCTTTTCGGCCTTGCCTTCCAAAAGTAGTTGCTGATGCCCCCGGCCTGATACGGCCTCCGGAAGGTCATCTCCACCTCCATGCCAATCTCTATTTTCGAGGTGTCACAGTCGGTCATTTCACAGATCATCCTGCCCCCTCCATCAAAATCCACCACCGCAAACACGGTCGGGGGATCCTGGGAAAAGGTCAGGTGGTCAACGGTGTATGTGGCCACCAGCGCTCTTTTTCCCACAAAGCTGTAGTCCTCCATATCGTCCTTGACCCGACAGTTCACGCACACCCTCTGGGGAGGGAACTGCGGGGTGCCGCAGGCCCGGCAGCGGGTGCCGAAAAAGGCGTACTTTTTCCTGCGCCCCCTGAACATGGCTGGAACCGAGGGCCTCTGGGGATCCGGCCGCCTGGGGGGCTCAATCTTCAATGAATCCCGCCACTTTAAATAGGAGTTGTAGCTCAAGGTGTTCTTTTTTGAGCGGGTGTAGCCGCTTACCCCTCTGCGGGCAGACAGACTCCCGATATTTTCGGTGGCCCTTAGCAGCATGGCGTCACAACCCTCGCCAAAGGTGGCCGCCAGTATGTAGTCTCCGGGCTTGGCCTCCTCCAGGGCGGCGGCCAGCATCATGGGAACATTGGCACAGCCGGCGATACCCACGCTCAGGATAAGGCTGTCCTGTATCTGGGGCAGGCCAAAGCCCATGGACTGGGCCAGGGCCATCTGGTATCTGGGATTGGGCCCATACAGAACTAATTTTGACATATCCCCGGGCGCAAGGCTCCTTTCCTTTAACAGAGAACCCACAGTCTCCTTTACATACCTATTATAGCCCTGCGTAATAAAAAAGCGGTCTTCCCAGCTTACTGTGTATCTGTCGCCTTCCGCCCTCCACTGGGAGTGTATTTCAACCGATTGACTGCAACTGCCCTCAAGGGTGGCTATAACCCCACTGTCACCAAGCAAAAAGGCAGCAGCCCCGTCTCCGTAAACCTGCTCCCACTGCCCCTGGGGCGCCGCCGGACGGCAATCCGAGCAGGCCACCAAAACCCGTCCGGCCCCGGCCTTTACTGCGTCAAACCCGGACAAAAGCGCCCCCGACCCAGCCCGAAGGCTGCCTGCAAAGTCCACCGTCCTGGTCTTTGCCGGGGTGTCCAATGCCGCGGCGATAGTGGAGGCCGACTGTTTTTCAAGGTACGGCGCAGTGGTGGTGGCAAAGAATAAGCTGCCCACCTCACCCGCTGAAAAGCCCGCCAGGCAATCAAAGGACGCCTCCACCGCCATGGAAACGCTATCCTCGTCATAGTTGGCCACCGCCTTCTCGCCGGGCGCCGAAGAAATTCCCGCAACCTCGGCAATCCTGCTGCGCTCCAACCTATTAAAGGGCACGTAAGCGCCGAATGAAACAATTCCTACCATTGACTGTCCTCCTTCCTTGCTTATGAGGTTTGGATCTCCTAACTGCAGTAATGCAATAAATATGCCATTAAAAACCGCCTTGTCGGCGGTGCCGTCTTGCAGACGGCGGAATCCAGAAGCCAGGAGTCAGAAGCCAGAATACAGGAGACAAAATAATGAATTATTTTTTTATTTTCACTGGTCTCTGTGGCCAATAAAGCTTATAGCTGTTTTCAGGGCTGGATGGTGGTGTGGACAATTTCGTCCTTACATAAAGGACGGTCTGACAATTATGTCCTGTATTAATGGACAGCGTACCGTCACAACGCAAGCTTTCTGTTGACACCAACCTTGCAGTAAATAATTCTAAATATTTTAAATAAGGAGTGTGGTTCAATGGACACCCAGGAATACCTTTCCAGGAACCTGGTAACAGGTGAAATACTGGCCATAAACGCCAGGAAATATCCCGGACGGAAAAATCCTTCCAAAATATTTCAAGATATTATAGCACAATTGTAGTATGGCGGATGCTATAACGGTTTGACCTTTGTTAACCGCCCGGTTCAGAAACGAAACATTTTTTATCCGGTTTGGCCTCGATAATTGTTTAGCCGGGGATGCGGTGTTATTATAACTATGCGGGGGATAATACTGTTATTATGGAGGTATTAAATGTATTTTTGGCTTATTTTTCCAGGCGTCTTTCTGGCGGACCAGGCCAGCAAGCTTTTGATCACAGGGACAATGACTCTTAACCATTCCATCCCGGTTTTAACGGGTATATTTCACATCACCTACATACGGAACCCGGGGGCGGCCTTCGGTATAATGGCAAACCGCACCCCGGTTTTTATAGTGATAAGCCTCCTGGTTATCGCGGGAATAATTTTTTTCTACTATAGACAGGGAATAAAAAGAGGGATCATACCCTCCTCTCTGGGTCTGATAGCCGGAGGGGCCCTGGGCAACCTGGCGGACAGGGTGCGATTCGGAGAGGTAATTGATTTTCTTGATTTCAGGGTATGGCCGGTATTTAACCTGGCCGATTCGGCCATTGTGGTGGGGTCCGCGCTGCTGGTGCTGGCTTTTTGGAGGATGGAGAGCAAAAACTGATGGATACCGAAGGCACTGTTTACCAGATAAATTGTTTTAACGCCGGGGAGGCTGATTCCGGAAAGCGCCTGGATGTCTTTCTGTCCGGTGAAAACCCCGAACTTAGCCGGTCCCACATACAAAAACTGGTGGCCGGGGGCATGGTGGAGGTAAATGGCGTGCCGTCCCGGCCCAGCTACAAAATGAGGTCCGGGGACGCCGTGCTTTTAAGGGTCCCACCCCCGGTGGAACTGGTGGTGGAGCCCGAGCCTATACCGCTGGATATCCGTTATGAGGATTCCGACCTGGTGGTGGTGAACAAACCAAGGGGCATGGTGGTACACCCTGCCGAGGGCAATTACACCGGAACACTGGTAAACGCCCTTTTGCACCACTGCCGGGATCTTTCCGGCATCAACGGGGTCATGCGGCCCGGTATTGTTCACCGGTTGGACAAGGATACCTCGGGACTCCTGATGGTGGCCAAAAATGATGCCGCCCATCTGGATCTGGCCCGCCAGATCAGTGAAAGAAAGGTGGAAAAGCGCTACCTGGCCCTGGTTCACGGTTCCTTAAAGCATAACCGGGGAACGGTGGACGCCCCCATCGGGCGACACCCCAAAGACCGCCAGAGGATGGCGGTGGAGCCCCGCAACGGGAAACAGGCAGTAACCCACTATCAAGTCATCAGCCGCCACGGCAATTATATTTACCTGAATCTCAGGCTGGAAACCGGTCGGACCCACCAGATCAGAGTTCATCTGGCCTACATTGGCTGCCCGGTGGTGGGGGATCCGAAATACGGTCCGGACAAAAAAAATGCCTTCGGCCTGGAGGGGCAGTTCTTACACGCCAACCTGCTGGCATTTATCCACCCCAGCAGCCAGAAAAAAATGATTTTCGAGGCCCCCCTGCCTGATCAGCTTCAGTTTGTTTTGGATAAAGTGAAGTGCCGGCTGGGGAAAGGGGACACACCTCTCTAATGTGACTGCCTCCGGGGGTTAGAGGAATGTCCCCGACGCATAGGCGGCGGGAGCCGGAATCCAGAATAAGTAAGTCAATTACTCTCCTATCAGAAACTGCACCAGTCTTTGTTTCTGACACTTACCACTGGGGGTCTTCGGAATCTCCGGCACAAGATGGTAACGTCGGGGGAATTCAGTGGCATCTAACTGACCGGAACTTTCGACAAAATGCTTTATTATTCCCGGGGTTAACCCTGAGTCAGACGGAACTATAAAAGCCGCCAGATCATAATTGCCGCCGGTATCGGGCAAAAACAGGGCAACCACCTCATCTACGCCGGGATGCCGGTAAATGGCCTCCTCCACCTTGCGTATGAGGAACTGGCCCGAACCAGTAGCTTCATCGGGAATATAACCCAGAGGTCTATCCTGATCATTCATGCCATTCCCACCTCCGTAATCAGCTGAACAGCCCATTCATTTTATTATAATTATTTGGCCTCACTGTAATCGTAAAAACCTCTTCCGGTCTTTCTGCCCAGGTGCCCGGCCCGAACCAGCTTTCGCAGCAGGGGGCACGGCCTGTATTTGGAGTCCCCGGTTTCATTATACAGTGTTTCCACGACCATTAAAAGAGTGTCCAGGCCCACCAGATCAGATAATGCCAGAGGTCCTATGGGATGGTTGGCTCCCAGCATCATTCCCTTGTCTATATCGGCAGCCGAGGCCACACCCTCCATCAGCACAAACATTGCCTCATTCAGCATGGGAACCAGTATTCGGTTGACGGCAAAAAGCGGCGCCTCGTTTACCATTATGGATTGCTTGCCGAATTTTTCCACCAGGTCGGTGGCTGCCAAAAGGGTATCGCCGTCTGTCTCGGCCCCCTTGATCAGCTCCACCAGCTTCATCACCGGAACGGGGTTAAAGAAGTGCATTCCGATGAACCTGTTGGCCCTTTTGGTCACCGCCGCCATTTCGGTAATGGAAAGCCCGGAGGTATTGGACGCGAATATCACTTCCGGGGGACATACACTGTCCATCTCTATATATATTTTCTTCTTGAGTTCCATCTGCTCCACGGCGGCCTCGATAACGATATCGCAGCGGGCCAGATCCCCGATGTCGGTGGTGCCGGTCAGCCTTCTCAGGATACTGTCGCCATCTTCCCTGGTCATACGGTTTTTTTGCACATCCCGGTCAATGTTTTTTCTGATTACACCAAGACCCCGGGACACGAAGGAGTCGCTGATATCCCTCATGATCACGCTATATCCGGCCCTGGCCGCCACTTGGGCTATGCCCGATCCCATTATCCCGGCCCCTATTACACCTACGGTGGAAATCACCATATCTTCCCCTCCTCTTTGTTAGGAATGCCTTCCACATTCTGAATTCTGAATTCTGACCCCCAAAGACTATCCCTTAAGCTTATTCCTTCTCTCTTTCAAAAACCATAGCCATGCCCATTCCGCCTCCCACACACATGGATGCCACACCCCAGCGCAGGTTTCTGCGCTTCATTTCGTGCAAGAGGCTGATGGAAATCCTCGCTCCGGTGCAGCCCACCGGATGACCCAGCCCAACGCCGCTTCCGTTTACGTTGGTAATGTCCCTGTTCAGTTCCAGAAGCTTTTCGCAGGCCAGATACTGGGCGGCAAAGGCCTCGTTCAACTCGAAGAGCTCAATCTCGGCCAGGCCTTTTCCCGCCCTCTCCAGGGCTTTCCTGATGGCTGGAACCGGGCCGTAACCCATCAGGTCGGGCTCCACTCCGGCCCGGGCAAAGCTGACAATGCGGCCCAGGGGCTTGATACCTATTTCCCTGGCCCTTTTGGCCGTCATCAGCACCACGGCCGAGGCGCCGTCGTTAAGTCCGGAGGAGTTGCCCGCAGTAACCGTTCCATCCTTGCGGAAGGTGGGCTTAAGCCTGGCCAGCTTTTCCAGGGATATATCCCGCCGGGGGTGCTCATCGGTATCCACCATTACCGGATCGCCCTTTCTATTGGGCACAGGGATGGGCAGTATTTCTTCCCTGAATTTTCCCGCATCTATGGCCATGACGGCGTTCCGGTGGCTCCTGACAGCTATTTCGTCCTGTTCCTCCCGGGAAATGCCGTACTTGTCGGCCAGCCTCTCGGCCGTTTCACCCATCATTATTTTATATATGGGGTCTGTCAGCATTTCCCACAGGGAATCGGTCATCTGCCCGTGCTGAAGTCTCTGGCCCCAGCGGGCGTTTTTCAGGGTATAGGGAACATTGCTCATGGACTCTGCGCCCCCGGCAATGACTATCTCGGAGTCTCCTGTGGCTATCTGCTGGTAGCCGCTTACCATGGCCTGCATTCCTGATGAACACTGGCGCTGTATGGTCATGCCGGTGACTTCCTTGGGCAGCCCTGCCAGAAGAGCCGCCGTGCGGCCCAGGTTGGGCTCTGCTGTGTTCTGGCCGCAGCAGCCCATGATTACTTCTTCAACCTGAGATCCCTCAATACCGGACCTGACAATTGCCTCTTTAATCACCGGCACCAGTATCTGATTGCACAGCAGGTCTTTAAACACCCCGCCAAAGTCTCCTATGGGGCTCCTTACGCCCGATGCAATTACGATTTCATCCATATGAAAAATACTCCCCCTGAAATTTCAGTTTTTGTTCAACAAAATTCTATTTTACTGAACAAAAGTCCTTTAAAATAATCGAAAAAAATGAGAACCAATTCGGTTCTCATTTTCCATTATCTGGGATGACCAACAAAAACCTACAGATACTTTTGCCGCAATTCCTTTTTATTGAATTTACCAACGCTGGTTTTTGGAATTTCTTCAATAAATAGCACCCTGTCCGGCATCATCCATTTGGCCACCTTGCCGTCCAGGAAGTTCAGTATATCCTCTTCCCCGAGGCTTTCCCTGAATTCCGGCCTGGGCACCACACAGGCCATGGGACGTTCATCCCATTTTTCATGCGGCATGGCGATAACAGCGGCCTCGGCCACCCCCGGGTGCGCCATGATGGTATTTTCCAGGTCTACCGAAGATATCCATTCTCCGCCGCTCTTAATCAAGTCCTTGGTGCGGTCGCATATGGCAATATAGCCCTCATCATCAATGGTGGCTATGTCATTGGTGTGTAGCCAGCCGCCCTTCATGCACTCAGCGCTTTTCTGCGGATTTTTGTAGTATTCCCCTGCTATCCAGGGACCCCTTACGATAAGCTCACCCATGATTTTGCCGTCATGGGGAAGATCCTCACCGTTCTCTCCTATAATCTTGATTTCCAATCCAGGCGCCACCAAGCCCTGTTTGACCCGGACACGGTACTGTTCTTCAACAGTCCACTGGTCCATATAGGACTTTGTCCTGGAAAGGGTCACCAGGGGCGTGGTCTCGGTCATACCGTAAGCATGGAGAATGGGTATTCCCAGCTTTTCATCGAATGCTTTCATCAGAGACAGCGGAACGGCCGACCCGCCGCAGATAAAGCTCTTGACGCTGCTGAAGTCATAGGCCTGCTTCTCAAAAACCTCCAAAATACCCATCCAAATGGTGGGAACTCCGGCGGTTACCGTCACTTTTTCATCCTGTATCAACTGACAGAGTATTTTGGGGTCGGGGCGGGCTCCCGGAAATACCTGCTTTGCCCCGATCCAGGCCGCCGTATAGGGCATTCCCCAGGCGTTGGCGTGGAACATGGGCACCACCGCCATGACGGTGTCCCTTTCACTGAGCCCCATCATATCAGCGGATAAACAGGAAAAGCAGTGCAGAAAAATGCCCCGGTGGGTGTAAGCCACACCCTTTGGCTCTCCGGTGGTGGCGGTGGTGTAACACATGGCGGCGGTGGACCATTCATCCAGGTCGGACGGAAAATTATACTGTGGCGAGGCCTCGGCCAGCATTTGTTCGTAGGAGTAAACCGGACTCAAAGAAGTGTCGGGCAGTTCCTGCGAGTCAGTCATGATCACGAAGCCCTTGACGGTTTTTAATTTATCCTTAACCGCCTCCAGAAGGGGTAAAAGATCCCGGTCCACGAAAATAATGGTGTCTTCGGCGTGGTTTATAATATAGATCAGCTGATCCTGGAAAAGCCTCAGGTTAAGGGTATGCAGCACGGCCCCCAGGCAGGGGATGGCGAAATACAGCTCCAGATGCCGGTGAGTGTTCCAGGCCAGGGTGGCCACCCTGGCTCCCCTATTAACACCCAGATCCTCCAGAACATTGGCCAACCTGCAAACCCGTTCGTAAAACCGGCCATAGTCATACCTGAAGGTTCCGGAATAATCCCTGCTAACCAATTCTTTTTTGGAATAAAGCATTTTAGCCCTTTCCAGAATGCTTTTCAATGTCAGTGGATAATTCATCATAAAAACACACCTCTTCTATCACTCATATGGTATTCGGCAAGGAGACTGCCGTTTCCTGCATATTCTTTGATGATGTTCAGACCGTCATAAAGGCAGCTGGTCTCTTCGGTGCGCAGAAGGGACAGGCCTCGAAGCCTCCCGTCAGGTTTATAAATCAAACATTTTTTATCCGGTTTGGCCTCGATAATTGTTTAGACGGGGATGCGGTGTTATTACACGCCAACCTGCTGGCATTTATCCACCCCAGCAGCCAGAATAGTGAAGCCTGCTTTAATAGCGACCCAGAAGCTAAACTTTTAGCAAGGATACCAGTTCATCATTCTGACATATAATGCGCATGGGTTATAACAGCTTTGCTATTTTCTGCGGTAAAATATTTCTAAATAGAGTGCCGCTATCCCGGCCGCCATTAGCGGCCCCACCGGCACACCGCGAAAGAACACTATGCCGAAAATCGATCCTATGACCAGCCCGAATATAATCTCCGGCCTTACACCCAGAAGCTTCAGCCCCTCGCCGTTCATATGGGTGGCCACCGCCCCCCCCACTATGGCCATTATTCCGGGGAGGGAGGTTATATTGTAAATCAGGTCCTTTTCAGTGACTGATCCCTGGGCAATGGGCACCAGTATGGACAGCAGCAGGAAAAGAAGGCCCACCTCCAGTCCCCGCCTCTCCAAAAGGGGAAAAATGAAGTGCAGCCTGGAGAACCTCAGTATCAGCAGCACACAGGCGGCAATGGCTATCAGGTTGGATTGGGCGATAATCCCCACCAGAAGAAGCGACACCAGCATGGTTACCCCGGCACAAAAAATCCCCCTCCCAGCTTTACCAGTTCCTGGGGATATTTATATGTGGACGGGCCTTTTTATATTACCTATGAATAGTTTACAGCGTTATCCTCAGGGAGTCCGACCGCAGACCCACCCTCAGGGCCTCCAGTGCCAGAACCTCATGGGTGGGGATGTTGCCCAGATTGACATTGGGGCCGAACCTGGTGATCAGCTCCAGTTGCTGGTTTTTGTTGGGGGCCTCCCACATTATTATACGGGGATCCTCAATTTGCTCTAAAAGATCTTCCAGATCATCCTTTATAAAGTTGCCGTTCGCATCGTATAGCCCCACATTTGTTCCCGATTCCCGCCCCTCCAGAATGACCCTGTAAGCCCCGTTTTTCAGATCCGACTTAATCTGCCCGGCAAACTCCAAAACAGGAGTTTGGTCATTCTCATCCTTCTTGCCCACCTCCGTTAAAACTTTAAATCCCATGTCAGTGGCACTGGCAATGGCTTTTTTTCTCAATTCTTTGTCCAGGGTGATGGTGCCGTCCGAAACCTCAATGCAGGTGAACCCGATGTTTTTAGACATGTACAGAAAATCCTCCAGCCTATCCTGCAGCAGGGCCACCTCCAGGAAGGTTCCGCCGGGGTATATTTCTATGCCATGGGATCTGGCCAGCTCGATTTTTTCCAGAAGTACGTTATTATTGTATAAAGCCGAGGTTCCGAAAGCCAGTTTGACAAAATCGATGTACTCACCGGCAATACCCAGTAAGTCCCTGGTTTCCGTATAGCCCATACCCTTGTCAATAATCATAGTGAGACCCTGGTTTCTGGGCTTGGAGTTCCTCCCTCCCAACGGAAATTTCACCACTTCCTTCCATTTAGTTCCGTACTCAAAATGAGTCATAAGAATTCTCCTTTCGGTTCCCTTTAGCTGGGAACCCTCCAGAATTACCATGTGTTTAAAGGTATTCACAGAATAAGTAATTGGTTACCCTTCTCTGACAAAGAAAAAACCAGCTATAAGCTGGTATAAATTGTCTTAGTATACTAACTCATCATTAGCCTAACCCCGGGGCAGCCTTTCCGGCCATAAGAGCCGCCCCCAGTGCGCCGGCAAGCTGTGCTTCGGGAGGAACCACCAGGCTCCGGCCTAACCTTTCCTCCAGTGCCCTGACCAGGCCGATATTTTTGGAGACGCCTCCGGTCATGACCACCTGGGGCGTTATCTTCACCCGAGCGGCCATGCCGGCAATTCTGGAAGCCATGGCATGATGTATGCCGGCAATAATTTCCTCCTTTGATGCACCCGAGGCAATCCTGGATATAACCTCGGACTCGGCAAAGACGGTGCACATACTGCTGATCTCGACACTGGTTCCGGCCTTAAGTGACAGCCCGCCGAAATCCTCCAAATCCACTTCCAGGGCAGTGGCCATGACCTCCAGGAAACGCCCTGTTCCGGCCGCGCACTTGTCATTCATGACAAAGTCCAGCACCTTGCCCTCCGGGCTAACCGAAATGGCTTTACAGTCCTGCCCCCCCACATCAATCACAGTGGCCGCCCCGGACACCAGAAAACTGGCCCCCAGAGCGTGGCAGGTAATCTCTGTAAACTGCTGCCCGGCCTCTCTGACCAATGCCCTGCCGTAGCCGGTGGAAACTATGCCTGAGATTTCTTCAGTGTCTATCCCGCACCGGCTGCTGGCCTCTTCCAAAACTTCAGTGGCCGCCCGGGAACTGTTATAGCCCCTTTGGGCCACCACCCAGGACACTATTTTCTCATCCTTTAATATCACACATTTTGCCGTTATCGACCCTATGTCAACCCCCGCAAAATACACCCGGCAGCCTCCTAATTCGAAATACTCATGCTGAAAACCTTATTCTGTCGGAATCCAGAATCCAGAATTCAGAATCCAGAATGTATTGCTTACAGGCAAATAAAATCTACTTTTTTCATTCTCTGGCTGGCGGCATTGGCAACTACATGAAATAGCCATTCTTCGAGTTGCTGCGTTAGCGGCATGTAATTCTGGATTCTGAATTCTGGATTCTGACCCTGATTTCCTTCCCATAAGCTAGAATCTCTCCGCCCAGGTTACCAGGGGCAGCTCAAACTTGTATAAAAGCTCAGGGCTCCCCGGCCTCACACGTACGGTATATCCGAAAGTTCCCTGGGGCATTGTCACCTGCCCGGTAAAAATGAACCTTCCGTCTCCGGCGGCGCCATCCAAAAGCATTGGGGCGGTATAAAGGTCATGCAGGCCCATCTCGGTAACACTGCCGTAAACCACCTCCACATCCACATCACCGGGGCTGATGGCCCCCAGCGCCACGTGGGCTTTCAGAGCCAGCCCCTCACCGACGTTCATTTCCCGGGTTACGTTGGTATCCACCAGGCATATTTCCACCCGGGACCAGTTTTCGGACATAAATTGCTTGTACTCCCTCATTTTTTCAGCCGCCCGAAATTCATTTTCGGAGAAATACTGTCCCCTTTTAATGCAAGGTATATAGAACTTGTCGGTATACTCCATGACCATTCTCCCGGTGCTGAAAAGAGGGGTGATGGTGCGCATGGAATTTTTCATCAACTTGACCCATTCCCCGGGAAAGCCCATCTCCTGCCTGTAATAAACCGGAATAACCTTTTCCTCAAGAACGGTGTACAGGGAATAGCAGTCATCCCTGTCCTGCATCTCGTCGTCACTGTACCTGCGCTTTTCACCCACGGCAAATCCGTTCTTTCCGTTATACCCCTCGGGCCACCATCCGTCAGGCACGCTTACATTGACCACCCCGTTGATGGCCGCTTTCTGCCCGCTGGTGCCGCTGGCCTCCAGGGGACGCCTGGGGGTGTTCAGCCAAACATCGACCCCATGCACCAGGTAGCGGGCCATATCTATGTTATAGTCCTCCAGAAAGACAATCTTACCTTTAAATTCCTCCTGGTTTGACATGTCATAAACCAGCTTTATCAAATCCTGCCCGGCCATATCCGCCGGGTGCGCCTTTCCGGCAAAGATAAACTGCACCGGTCGCTCCGGGTGATTGACCATGGCCGAAAGCCGCTGAGGGTCCCTGAATAAGAGCCCCGCCCTTTTGTAGGTGGCAAAACGGCGGGCAAAGCCCACAGTCAGCACACCCGGGCGAAGGAAATTTTCCGCCTCCCGGATTCTCTCGGTGGGCTCCTGATTCCTTATCCTCTGTCTCTTTAGACAGTTCCTGGCGTATCCAATCATTTTCTCCTTCAATGACTGGTGCACAACCCATAGAAGGTTTTCAGGCAATTCGTGTATATTCTTCCACATGTTCTTGTCGGCAATCCTGTCCTGCCAGTCCGACCCCAGATAAATTGTGTAGAGATCCTTTATTTCCTGGGCCAGCCATGTCAGCACGTGCACTCCGTTGGTGACGTGCGACACCGGCACCTCCTCTTTGGGTATCTTGGGGTACAGGTAAGAGAACATCTCCCTGGAAACCTCACCGTGCAGCCTGCTGACGCCGTTACGGTAAGCCGAGTGCCGAAGGGCCAGGAGGGTCATGTTGAACATCTTTCTCTCTCCATCCCAGGCCAGATTAAGTATGTCCTCCCTTTCCACTCCTATTTTATCGTACAGGTGTCCGAAAAAGTGGTCCATCATTTCGGCCGGAAAAAGATCGTGCCCGGCTGGAACAGGTGTATGGGTGGTAAAAATGGTGTTGCTCTTGACCACCTCTATGGCCGTTTCAAAGGAAAGGCCCTTTTCAGCCATCAGCTCCCGCAGCCGCTCTATAATCAGAAAAGCCGCATGGCCTTCATTTATATGCCATGCCCGGGGATAAACGCCCATTCTCTTTAGAACCCTTACCCCGCCTATGCCCAGCAGTATTTCCTGGGATATCCTTACCGACCGGTCCCCTCCGTAAAGCTGGCCTGTAATGGCCCTGTCCTCCTGGCTGTTGAGCGATAAACCGGCGTCCAGCAGCAGCAGATCCACCCGGCCCACCCTGGATTTCCACACCTTAACACATACGTCCCGGCCGGGAAACTCCACCCTCACCACCAGCTCATCCCCCTGGGAGTCATACACCGGCTGTATGGGCTGGTCATAAAAATTGTAATAAGGGTACTTTGCCTCCTGCCCGCCCTCCCTGTTTATGATCTGGTTAAAATACCCGTGTTTGTAAAGGAGTCCCACACCCACAAAGGGCAGCCCCAGATCACTGGCAGATTTCATATGGTCACCTGCCAGGAGCCCCAAACCCCCGGAATATATGGGGTGTGACTCGTGCAACCCGAATTCCAGCGAGAAATAGGCAATGAACTTATCCCTGTATTCGGGATATGTATTCTCAAACCAGCACTTACTGCCCAGATAACGGTTAAAATCGTCCATTACCTGCCTGTATAGCTTCAGATAGTCATCATCCTGAACAACTTCCTCCAGTTCCTCCTCGTTTACCATCAGGAGAAACTTGACCGGATTGTGCCTTACTTCCTCCCAGAGTCCCTCGTTTATCCTTTTAAAAAGATTTTGGGCCTGGACGTTCCAGCTAAACCAGAAATTACGGGCGATATCACCCAGTCCTTCAATCTGCCGGGGCAATCTTGGCCTTATGGAGACAGTCCTGAAAGAGTACATAAAAGCATCCCCCCTGAATTCCTCAGGTTTTATAGCTGTATTCAACCAAAACATGCCAATTCCTTCTCTGGGGTCGCTCCGGGGTCACTCTGTGGCCGGTGGAGGGGTTTGAGTCCGATCTACTTATCCTCCGGCTGAACTGGCTCTAAGCTCGTCGCCTAACGGACTGCCGACCGCCTCCAACGCCGCATCCATGCGTCGATTCCGGCTACCGGCTGCGTCCTGCAGCCGGTTCGGCAGTCCGTA
>Ga0209643_1001823_pt1 | contig 16818 bp, 19 predicted proteins | sample AutmiccBRH37_all_FD_187383 | JGI IMG/M metagenome (GOLD analysis project Ga0209643, IMG submission 187383) | Deep subsurface microbial communities from Mt. Terri, Switzerland - Autotrophic microbial communities BRH/37_all (SPAdes) (version 2) | ecosystem: Environmental > Aquatic > Deep... | reverse complement strand
GAGAACGTTTTTAATAACATACGGGTTATTGAACTAGCCGGCGAATTAGGAGCTTATACGGGTAAGCTCCTGGCGGACTTGGGGGCAGAGGTAATTCGTATTGAGTCTATGGAGGGAGATCCCACCCGGTTAGAAAAACCTTTTTATAAAGAAATTCCTGGCATTGAAAATAGCCTTAGGTACCATTATCTAAATACAAATAAAAAAGGAATGGTTTTGGATATTGCATCTCCCGAAGGAAAAGAGGTTTTGCTTAAGCTAATCAAAACAGCCGATTTGTTAATTGAGGGCTTTCCTCCCGGATATCTTGATAGTTTAGGCTTGGGGTATGAAACACTGTCAGCAATCAATCCAAAACTTGTGCATACTGCCATTACACCCTATGGTCAGTTTGGCCCGTATAAGGACTATCCTTATTCTGATCTAACTTGTTTGGCGATGGGTGGCATGTTATATCTAGCGGGTACTGAAGATGATAAACCAGCGCAGGCTCCTGATAAACAGTCCGTTTTCCAGGCGGATTTGTATGCTGCTTATGGAAGTATGGTGGCCTTGATTAACGCCGACATGACCTCAGAAGGTCAGTATATTGATGTGTCCTTGCAAGAGAGTGTTGCCACGGCACAAGAGAACGCGGTTCAAACGTATGATTTGGAAGGACGGCTTCGCCGAGGACTGGGCTTGATAGAAGCGGGTAATGGAACCTATAAATGTCAAGATGGCTTTGTCTATATCGTCGCGGCTATGGGAAGCAACACTCATTTATGGTACCCCTTAATAGATTGGATGATTGAAGAAAAGATACCGGGCGCTGAAGTTTTACGGGGCGAAGAATGGGGAAATACCGACTTTCGGAAAAAAGCGGAGTCGATGGAGACATTTAAAGCAATTTTTGAGCAATTCTCAGGTAAGTTTTCAAAACAAGATCTTTACCAAGAAAGTCAGAAGCGTAAAGTTGTAATTTATCCAGTTAACACGGCCAAAGACGTCTTAGAAAATCCTCAACTCATTTATAGAAAATATTTTAAAGAAATGTATTCGGAGTCTGTGAACGGTACAATTACCTATCCAGGGTGTCCTTACGAATTAGAAAAGATACCTTGGGAGTTAAGGAATGGAGCGCCTGCTTTTGGGCAAGACACAGCCGAAGTGTTAAAACAACTGGGTTACTCGGCAGACGATATAAAATCCTTTGTGAAACGGGGTGTCAGCTATGTCAAGTAAGCGACCTTTAGAAGGTATCAGGGTTTGCGATTTTTCTTGGGTTGGCGCTGGTCCGTCCACTACCCGTCTCTTGGCGGAATTTGGAGCAGATGTGATTCGACTGGAAAGCAGGTCAAGATTAGATCTTCTTCGTCTAATCGGACCGTATAAAGACGGTATTCCTGGCATCGAGCGGAGTGGTTATTTTAGTAATCGTAATCCTAACAAAAGAAGCATTGATATCAATATGAAAAGCCCTCAAGCAAGGGATCTAGTCGTTAAACTGATTCAAGAAAGTGATATTGTAATTAACAATTTCACTATGGGGGTTATGGAAAAATGGAACCTGGGCTACGAAGATTGCAAAGCGATTAAGTCTAATATCATTTATGTGACTATGCCTACTCAGGGTTCAACTGGTCCTCACAAGAACTATATGGGTTTTGGGATAACTATGAATGCCTTGGTCGGTGTACATTATCTCACTGGCTATCCGGATAAGGTGCCCTTTGGTATGGGAACAAACTATCCTGACCATGTACCGAACCCGGTTCATACTGGTGTTGCTATTGCGGCAGCTCTCTATCATCGGCGGAAAACAGGCCAAGGCCAGTACATTGATGTTTCTCAAACAGAGGTAGCTTTGGCTGTGTTACCTACGGCAATCATGGATTACGCGGCGAATGGCAAGGTGCAAGATCGCATGGGTAACCGTAACCTGAATGTAGCTCCTCATGGGGTTTATGCCACTAAAGGAGTCAGAAGGTGGATTGCCATAGCTGTTTATAATCAGTCTGAATGGGAAGCTTTTCTGAATGAAATGGGAAACCCCGAATGGGCTAAGAGCGAAAAGTTTTCTTCTATGACTAATCGTTTGGCAAATCAAGATGAACTTGACCAGCTGATTGAAGAGTGGACAAGAAAACATGAAGCTTATCTGCTCATGGATCGCTTGGCTAAAGTTGGGGTTAGAGCCGGAGTATTGCAAAATTCTAAGGATTTGCTGGAAGACCCAAATCTGAATGAAAGAGGTTTTTGGGCTTACCTAAATCACAAGGAAATGCGCAGGAATGCATATAATGTTTCGCCGGCGCATCTGTCTAAAACTCCCGCGGAATTATATTCCCCTGCGCCATTATTAGGGGAGCATACGGATCAGGTGTTAAAGGAAGTCTTGGGGTTAAGCGAGGCGGAGATTGCCAAGTTAAGAGCAGATAATGTTATTGGTTAAGAGCTTATAACGAGGGGAGAGGATAACTAAATGGATTTTAGATTACCGGATGAGTTCGTGGCCTTAAAAAAGATGGTGCGGAAATTTACCGAAAATGAGTTGTTTCCTTTAGAACAAGATGTAATTAACCGTGAGTCTGCAAGGGGCACAACTGACGCTCCATCCTTAGCGCCGGAAGTCGAAAAGCACTTAATGAAGCGAACTGAGGAATTGGGTTTATGGGGAATTGAGGTTCCCGAAGAATTTGGCGGACAAGAACTGGGCGCTTTGGCCAAGGTTATTGTTGTAGAAGAAATGAATCGATCAATAGTACAATTCACTTTGCCACCAGATGCACCAAACCTTAATTATTTAAAGGAGTGCTGCACTAAGGAACAATACGAAAAATACTTGTTACCTTATTCCACTGGAGAAAAGCGTTCTGCCCTGGCTATGACGGAACCCAATGCCGGATCTGACGCCGCGGCTATCGAAACAAGGTCTGATTTTATAGATGGCAAGTGGGTAATCAATGGAACCAAGGCATTTATTAGTTTTGCTCCCAAAGTAGATTTCTTTATCTTGATTACTGTATCGGATAGAGTGAAACGCAAAAAGGGCGGATTTACAGCATTTTTGTTGGATAAAGATACTCCGGGCTTGCAGATTGTCCGCAATGTGAATACTATAGGGGATATGTTAACCTACGAACTCGTTCTTGAAGATGTAAAACTAGATCCATCCCAAGTCTTGGGTGAGGTGGGGAATGCCTTTATTCCGTTACAAAACCGTTTTGGAGTACGGAGAATGGAGCTTGCCGCCCGGTGCTGTGGTTATGCCGATCGTCTCATTCAGTTGATGATAGAGCAAGCCAACATTCGAACGACCTTTGGCAAACCTTTGGCAGAACGACAGGCAGTTCAGTGGTGGATATCAAATTCAACGATGGAGTTGCACGCTGCTCGTCTAATGGTCTATCATGCAGCTTGGAAAGTTGACCAGGGTCATAAGGATATGCGTAAAGAAGCGGCAATGTTGAAAGTGTATTGTACAGAAATGCTTTCCAAAATTGCTGACCGCGCTATCCAAGTCCACGGTGGTTTAGGAGTTTCTAAGGAAATGCCAATTGAGTATATTTATCGCTTAGTGCGCGATTTCCGGATTATTGAGGGTCCCTCGGAAATCCATAGATGGTTACTCGCCAGGGAAATCCTCAAAGACGGTAAACCTTACGACGCCTTTAGACAGTGAATTTGAGGGGTTAAATGAAAGGAGTATGAACAAAATGGGTGTACTTTATAATAAAGAAGGTTATGTTGCTTATATCACCTTAAACAGGCCTGATCAATTGAACGCTTTAGACCCTGACTCATGGAAGGAACTTCATGAAATTCTTAGGTCGGCAAAAGCTGATCCGGAAGTCCGTGTCCTTGTTATGACAGGTGCCGGGGAGAAATCGTTCTGCACAGGATCGGACCTCAAGAAGAGCATGCCACCCGCAACCAGTTTTGCTTCTACTTATTTTGATGAAGATAATTTGCTAGCTCCTATGGAAATGTGGAAGCCAATAATTTGCGCAATTAATGGCTATGCAATTGGTGGGGGTCTGGAAATGGCCTTGGCTTGTGATATCCGGATCGCTTCCGAGAAGGCTTCCTTTGGCTTATCGGAAGTTAAGGTGGGCAGTTTACCGGGATTAGGCGGGACCCAACGACTAATCAGGGCTATTCCGAAGGCTGTTGCGATGAGGATGCTATTAACGGGAGATAGAGTTAATGCTCAAGAAGCTTATCGGATCGGTCTGGTTAGTGACGTTGTTCCTGCTGATAAGTTAATGGAGACTGCCAAAGCCATGGCTGAAAAGATTGCGTCCAATGCTCCGTTATCTGTAAAGGCCGCTAAACAAGCAGTTGTAATCGGAGGAGATTTACCGGTCAAACAAGGTTCCCAACTCGAAGGTTTACTTTGGGGAATATTACGTGATTCCGAGGACAGGATTGAAGGGCGCGTAGCTTTTGCAGAAAAAAGGCCTCCTCAATACAAGGGGAAATAAAGGTGCAACTAAAATTTAATTCTAATTATTTGCTGTCCACTTAGTTATGAGGAAGAGATTTCTCAAAGAGGGAGAGACTAATAAGACCGAGTTAGATAGTTGCTGTAGATGTATTCTGAAGGGCTTAAAAAAGACAGAATTTTAGGAGAATTAGTTGATGTCCTTCTAGTTCTCGAATTTTTCTGAGAGTAGGTAATTTTTATGGGAGAGGTTTGCAAAATGACGGATGTAATTCGAATTGAAGTCCCACTAAAGCGAGATAAGGTCAGTTTTCTTAAAGCGGGTGATAACGTTCTCCTCAACGGTACAGTGTATACTGGGTCGGCAGCAGCTCAGCAAAAAATTGTAGAAACGTTAGCGCGTGGTGACCGCTTCGAGTTTGATTTGTGTGACCAGATAATTTATTTTGTAGGCCCCTCCCCAACGAAACCTGGGCATGTTATTGGTTCAGCTGGTCCAAAAGCTAACGGTTGGATAGAAGAGTATACGCCAAAGTTGCTGGCGCAGGGGCTTACTGGAATTATTGGAAAGGGGCAATGTTCGCAAAGTATTGTTGATACATTTAAAGAGCATAGCTGTGTTTTCTTTGGGGCAATGGGTGGAGTAGGTGCATTAATTTCTAAACAAATAGTCGCTTCTGAAATAGTTGCTTACCCTGAACTTGGACAGGATGCCATTCATCGTATTCAAGTTATAGATTTTCCGGTTGTCGTGATCTTAGACAGTCAAGGAAATAATTTTTATGACAGTGCTAGATCCAAGTATAGAAGAATATAGTAGTGTTATTTTGTCTTGTCTTAAGAAAAGTATAGTGGACCCAGAACCTCAGATAAGAGAAAGGGGTCTATATTTAGATATAGTTTTGTGAGGTTAAGTAGTACCGGTGCTGGGAGGGCCTTCTCCCGCACCGGTGTTTGCATTCTTAGGTGGATTTAACATTTGCATAAAGTAAAGAAAACTTGGCTAGCACCAAGTTTTTTATTACTTATCATTAAGTTTTTATCCAAATCCTAAGATACCCACTTCTACAAGTGGGAGTGGGTACACCTTATTTTGCTTCGGTGACGATAGTCTCCAGTGACGAAAGCCTCCGGTACGATAGTCTCCGGTGGAGAGTATCGCCGAAGCTGTGATCCCGAAAGGAATACCTACCGGCGTAGGATAGGGTTTCGCCGAAAGCGCACGGCCATTAACGAATACTATCGCGCTGAGGATGAGTATCGCCGAAGCCGTGATCCCGAAAGGAATACCTACCGGCGTAGGATAGACTTATGCCGAAAGCGCACGGCCATTAACGAATACTAGGCACTGTAGGATTAGTATCGCCGAAGCGCACGGCCCTCAAGGAATACTTTGCACGTAGGATGACTTACGTCACCGAAGACTCGATGTTTAACTTTAGTTGAACGAATTCACTTGGAATTGTTTATATACTTTATTATGTGGTATAATATATAGTTGGGTGCCACAAGCGTCTTTTGCCCCGTTGGCGAAACTCACGCGCGATCGCGACATAGTCTGTTTCCGCAGTGATTGAAAATTTTTCTGCGCAGTTATAGATAAAGACGCATTTGGAAAACTTATAGAGTATAACAATACAAAAAGGAGAATGAAAGCATTGGCAACATTTATAGACTTGGGATTAAGCGAACCAGTACTTCGATCAATTATTAACATGGGTTTTGAAGAAACAACTCCTATTCAAGAAAAGACGATTCCCACTGCACTGCAGGGAAGGGATCTAATAGGACAGGCTCAAACCGGAACTGGGAAAACTGCAGCTTACGGAATCCCCTTAGCGGAAAGAATTATGGAACAAGCAGAGCAGATTCAGGGTATTGTGCTTGCGCCAACTCGAGAATTAGCGGTCCAGGTGGCTGAGGAATTAAACAAGATTGGTCAGTTTAAACGAATTCACGCTTTACCTATTTATGGAGGTCAAGGAATTGATTGGCAGATCCGGGCTCTTAAGAAAAGGCCTCACATTATTGTGGCGACTCCGGGACGATTGATGGATCATATGAGGAGGAAAACGATTCGCCTTAATGATATCAAAATTGTTGTTTTGGATGAAGCCGATGAAATGCTAAACATGGGTTTTTTGGAAGATATCGAAACGATATTGAAGGAAATTCCAGTGGAAAGACAGACCTTGCTCTTTTCGGCAACCATGCCGAGACAGATTCAAAATATTGCTCAGCGGTTCATGAAGGAACCAGAGCTTATTAGTATTAAGGCTATGGGAGTCACAGTATCAGATACGGAACAACATTATGTGGAAGTATCAGAACGACTAAAATTTGATGTGTTATCACGTATTCTAGACATCCAATCACCAGATTTGGCCATTGTTTTTGCTCGAACCAAGCGGCGTGTGGATGAACTTTCAGAGGCCTTGAGCAAACGTGGTTACTCGGCGGAAGGAATTCACGGAGACTTGACCCAGAGCAAGAGGGACAGTGTCTTGCGTCAATTTAAAGACGGAACGATCGAAGTTTTGGTCGCCACAGATGTGGCTGCTCGGGGACTTGATATTAGTGGAGTGACCCACGTCTTTAACTTTGATATCCCACAAGATCCTGAAAGTTATGTCCATCGGGTCGGCCGAACAGGCCGAGCAGGAAAATCGGGCTTAGCTATCACATTAGTCACACCTCGTGAGATGGGCATGCTCAGACTGATTGAATCGGTTATTAAGCGGAGAATCGTACGCAAACCTATTCCGACGATCATTGAGGCTGTTGAGGGTCAGCAACGCCTAACTATGAATGAAATCTTACGAGTAATCGCAGAAGAAGATATTGAAAAATATAAAGGGGTAGCGGAAGAGTTATTGGCAGAAAACGACTCAGTAACCCTTTTATCTGCGGCGTTAAAAATCATAACCAAGGAACCTGAAGCTGTTGAAGTTCGTTTGACGGAAGCTGCACCTATGCGTGGAAGAAGTATGGGGAATAATTATAGACCGCAGCAGGGGAATTATAACCGAGACAGTTATGGACAAAAGACAGACACATGGGCTCGACGAAAAGGCAACGATGTTCGTGGAGGCGCTTCAGGAGCTCAACGGGGTAGAGATAATAAGAGAAACGGATAAAGGAAACTTTTAATAGTTTGCTGAACCTATCTGGGTTTAGCGCTACTTATTTTCTACTTTTAGAGGTGGAAGTCTCAGTGTCAGTGGCGGTAAATTATCGGAGCAAAGCTTGCGGAAAAGATGAAGTGTTTCATCTTTTCCTTTTTTTAACGAATGATTTATCATGATGAAGAATACTTAAAATGGTATAATTTAGAAATAGTTAGGTGGTGAATCGATAGTGAAAGAGATTAAAGAAATGCTCGGACTCATCATAAATAAACTTGACGGATTAGAGTCGAGAATGGATAGATTAGAGTCAAGAATGGATAGCATAGAGTTGCGAATGGATAGATTAGAGTCAAGAATGGATAGCTTAGAGTTGCGAATGGATAACATAGAGTCGCAAATGGATAGATTAGAGTCGAGACAAGCTGAAATATACTTGGCCGTTAAGGCAATAGAACATAACAATTTAGTGCATGGAGCAGAAATCGATAATATCAAGTTTAAGGTTAACTATTTTGAAGGGACGTTAAATGCCGTGGGTGACGTAATTACTTCACGGAAGGCGATATAGATATAACATTAACACACTAATTATTCCGTGGTTCGGTTTATAAAAAATCCCTCCGCTAAAAGGAAAGCGGAGGGATTTTTCGCATGGCGAAACTGCTTTGAATGAACTTTTCAGGAACAGTCGAAGGATAAAGACCGTTATGTGTCGAATCTTTCATTCTAGTGATGTTGGAACCTTTTGGGGAGCATTGACATGTGCTTCAGCCGAATTAAAATGGAGGATGATTATGATCTATGAAGTGTGTGTGCTCGTGACCACGATCATTTTAGGTATGTTAGGCATTGAATTACTGTTATTGGTGCACTCGGCACGGAAACTGACAAATGAGGCAAAGCATGCGATGCAAATTGTTAATACTCATTTACCGCATCTGCTTTCGGACTTGCAAGAAGTTACCACCCTTGTCAGACAAACCACTGAGCAGGTAGGTGGTACAGTAAATGAGGTTGCTGTTAGTCTTGAGGAGCTGAGGAAGAATCCTTTGCACTTCGTTAGAGTCTTTATGTTGTCGGCGAAACAAGTTATTGAGCTATGGCATGACATTCGTGGACGGAATAAGGAAGCCTCGGACCGCTAGAGTAGTCGTCTTGAAGGTACCCTCTTGCTATCCATGGCCAGTGGTCCCTTCTCACTACCCATGGCCAGCGGTCCCTTCTCACTATCCATGGCCAGCGGTCCCTTCTCACTATCCATGGACAGTGGTCCCTTCTCACTATCCATGGCCAGCAGATCCATTTCAGGTTTATGCTGGAGCGGCTCTTCCGTTGGTGTATCTTTATCAATATTTATGGGAATATTGTCTGAATTTCGTATTTTAAGGGATTCCTGAATAAAGGTTTGAAGGTCTTCTGCAATTTTCTTACCTTTATCTACCAAATCTATGCGTTGTTGTTTCAATGTTTCGGCATGAAGGGACGTGACGTCCTCGACGTGTTCCCTTGCATTGTCGGCTTTTTTATAAATCCCTAGGCGTAATTCTTTTCCGCTTTTCGGTGCAAACATTAGGCCGACCACCGCCCCAGCTAGGCCTCCAACGAAAGCAGCTATGGCAACGGTACTCAGGTTAGTTCTCTGATTAGCTTTGTGCATTCTTAGCATAAGATCATTCCTTTCTTCATTAATATGCTTGATGTATTTTATCATATAGTCAGTGAACTCGTTAACTAGAGTTGAACATATTTGCTTGCGTCAAATGGTATGAAAGTGAATAAAGTGAATAAAGTGAACCCCAAAAGTAGATACGGTTAAAAGCCCTGAGCTACATTGGGAGGGTCATTCGATTGATTTGATGTAATTAATGACTGGAAGTATTGAAGAATGTCCCATATAATGCATGATATTGAAGATGGCTATCAAAAGAAAAAAAAGGTTTGTTGATGCCAAGCATTATACGGTAACGTTTATTAAGTAGGCAATAATGAGTCTCTACTAGGAGCAGTTCAAGTACTGCAAGTTCTACGTACTCTGGTGCAGCGTAATCAAAGCGGTTCCAGGCATAGTTTATCTTTTTTCTCGCTTCTTCAATTTCCGCTTTCAAATATTCCGCCTCACTGAGCTTTGGTCTTTCCGGAGAAGAAACAGATAATAAGAAGTTTTTCACTAAAGTCTTCATTAGAATTCGCCTCCCCTCACTTAATTACTATGGTGTTAAAGGGTTACTTTCTACCCTATAAAGCTCATTTACATTCGGCAGGGGTGCTGCACAAGGCATGGGGTTCTGACTAGTGCAAAAATAAAAACTGACTATTTTATTTAGTCAGTTCAAATATATGTTCACTTTTGTATTGATATGACCAATGAAGTTTGAGAAATTGAGCATTTTAGCACGTTAATATTTATATTGTTATAAAACTCACCTTAATTGGGAAAGACTAGAAATAGTCTAAACTTAAGAGGTGATTTATATTTTATTACCATACCGACGATGTCGGAAATCCTCGGCGATATTCCTTTGTGGGATGATCTGCTTGTTTCTGTGGCAAGCCAGTTTCTTACCTGCTTTGGGACAAGTAAGCGATGATACGTCCGAAAATCCAATTAATAGTACCCTTAAAATCGTAGTACAGCGTGGGGAAACCCTTTGGGAACTTGCCCGAAACCATCACACTAGGGTGGATGAAATTGTAAAGCTTAACAAGGTAAAAGACCCTGACCATATCGGAGAAGGCGAATCCTTATGGATTCCGAACAAAGTGGTAGAGGAAAAAACCGAGAAAACCGAAAAAACTGAGAATGGAAAAATTAAAGATATAATTAAGTTGGATAACACGTTTAATCCGTTGTGGTGGGTGAATGCTTTACGCAAACGAGTAGTCCAGTCAACAATTCTAACTTACGAAATCTTTGTAAACCAAGAAACACCTGATCCTCCCGTAATAAAAACGCTTCCTAATGATATTGATGACGTTCAGAAACAAACAGAGCTCAAAACAGCTACAATAGGGGCGGAAAAACAGATTCTCTCACGCAGTTTAGGGCGTTTGGTCTCCAAAGAGGATGTGGAATTATTGACCCGTGTCATCCATGGTGAAGCGCGAGGCGAAAACTTTGAGGGACAAGTAGCTGTTGGGGCAGTTGTTCTAAATCGCTTGAAGGATCCCCGTTTTCCTAAAACAATACGGGCAGTCGTTTACCAATCAGGCGCATTTACAGCGGTAGATGATAAACAGATTCATTTAGACCCCAATGATCAGTCTTACAAGGCTGCCGAAGCGGCACTATCCGGACTGGATCCATCGAACGGAGCATTATTTTACTTCAATCCACTTCTCGCCACAGACCATTGGATCAAGAATCGACCAGTCATTAAACGTATCGGTAACCATACTTTTAGTATTTAAGTGGGTCTTGTGGGGGACTTGTGTGACACAGCGCTCAGTACCTACGACGCAGAGCAAACTAGGGAACTTGCGTTACAACGCTCACTTGCTTGCTCTCGCAGATCAAACTAAGACTTAAGAGCTTGCTCTGTAAGCGGGCAGGGTTCCCGGCAAATCGGACATCCCTGTCCGGTTGCCGGCAGTGTACGTCCTTGTACACTGCCCCGCTATGTGAAAGCGCTCTTCAGTCAAGTTTGATTACTGCTTGATCAAAGAAGATTCACTTTTGTAAGCGCGAAGTTCCGGGCTGGAAGCACGGGGGAAGCACGGGGACGGTTCCGTTGCTTCATTCAGGGTTACTTTTCAGCTTACGTAAAGACGTTTCTTGTGTAACACTGCGTCCAGGGCTCGGTTGAGGAACGGAGGAACGTTTATTAACTATATTAAGGAAAGAGATAGGATTGATAGTATTCTCTGATTTATCTACCCTTTCTTTTTACATTATAGAATGTATATCCGAATCCGAACCTAATAAGATAGCCACGACTTCTTTTAGTCGTGGCTATCTTACAAGTAACAAAAAAATAGTAATACTATGTGCAGAATGTAAAAACAAGAAGCCCTAGAAATAATCTAGGACTTTCTCACATCATGCTTTGGGTTTAAAAAACCCTCTCACTTAAATTATTATATGTAGTTTCATCTAAAAGTATGACAACGCATAAGAGTCGCTTTCGCGACTCTTCCCACATAGTCCAATGAGCTAACAATTAGCTCTCTCACTTAATCATATTTTAAATATACCATATTGTCCATGTTTGTCAACATCCAAGTATCAACAAATTTAATATTATCTGATTCCACACATGCTGATGGCTTTACTTATCTTGTCCAAAATTGGTCCGGGAACTCTTCCCGTTCTACTATTAAAGTCTATGCGTTGAACACTTACACAAGTGATGTTTAATATATTAGCCCATCTAGTCATTGGGGGTATGTCATACACCATTGGAACTTTTACGTACATGGACAAATTTTTCTTATCGTCATCGGGCGCTTGGCTAGATAATGGTAGTACAAAAACTTGCTGGCCCGAAACCCTTAAAATTATCGCAGGATGTTTGCCACCAAATTCTTGCCCGATGTTAAAACCAAAATCAACCCAAAAAACCTTTGACCGCCTTAAATCGGTTTCAGGGGGAATAGCAAAGTTATTCTCATTCGATACCAATTCAACCTTGCGCTTTAACCAACCTAAAAAAATACTTGCAGTGTAAACTGCTTCCTCATCAGAGGCCTTGTTCGTATCAACAAATCCCTCAAGGCACTTGATGAGGTCACTGTAATCTTGTGATAAATCAATTTGATTTTTATCCTTTTCTGACATATTTCACCTCCGATTTCCCTCGAATTAAATATTACCACAATATGTTAAGTTTGAATATGGCCTTTAAATTACTATTACCATACTGGGTATGATAAGCAAAAATCCCGTAACTTTATTTGTTGCGGGATTTTTCTCATGAAAGAAACTAACTTTGTCGATGTCTCGGTGGTGCGTCTCCTTTATGTAAAGTGAAAAAAGCAATTTCTGGGGGGACATTAAACCGAAATGGAAGGACACTTTCGCCAATGCCCCGGTTAATGTATAGAGGAATACCGCTAATTACATGATACCCTTCATAAAATCCAAGGTCTCCTAAATAAGTATTGGTGATTAGTGGTGGTAGACCAGGAAGACGGATTTGCCCTCCATGGGTATGCCCAGTAAGAAGAAGCTCGGCTCCGTTTTCTGCCACATCGTCAAGACAATCTGAAGAATGGGCTAAGACTAGGCGAAAGGGCGGAGTGATCGGGTCGTGTGAGGGAGTTGAGAGAACCTTTTGATAGGCCAGTTCCACATCGTCATGAGCGGTAGCTGGGTCGTCGACCCCGATGACCCAGATATTAAGGCTCGGCAGAAAAAAAGCATTGTTAAGTAAGGGCGTCCACCCTAAGCGTTGAAACTGTTGAAGATACCGCTTGAAAAGGGTGTGAGAAAGGTTGTAATCGTTGTTACCCATAACAACAAACTTTCCGAAGTTTGCCGTAAGTCCTTCCAAATAGCTTGTTAGCTTATCTAGATCCGTTCGAGTGGAAATGATATCTCCAGTGATTACGAGTAGATCCGGTTTTTGATCCATCACAATCTTATTAATACGTTCCGGCAAAGTTCGTAGGGTTTCCAGATGCAAATCACTGAGTTGGCAGATCGACTTTCCCTCTAAAGAGGTTGGTAGATTGGGGTAAAATAAATCCCAATGCTCCCTTTTCAGGTCCAAGGTATCATGTCTTGCATAACCGAGTAGCCCGAAAGCCCCAAGAGGTAGTGTAGAAATAAGCCGATGGTTTGCTATAAAACCGCCGATGCCACGAAAAAAGTTGCGTCGGGATATGTAGTGAGTTTGAGATGGGGGGAGTTTTTCGGGCATGGTTGCCTCCTCAATTAATAGTTTGCCCACATGTTATATTCAGAACCCTTCCATTTACACTATCATATCATGTTATAAAGTTACTTTGAAATGAATTAATTAAGGAGGGGAGCATGGTGAAGTTCGGTGGGGATAAGCCAAATGATCCTTATGAAACCATTGGACCGCAGGGGTTCCCTATGCAGTTACCTAATACTCAATTAGGTCAGGGATATTCTCCAGGTGCTATTCGCAATACGCTGGGCTCAGGACTTAAGGCAAGTGGGTTTTTCCAAAAAGATGGGCAAATCCAAAACTCTCGGGGGGGGTTTATAGGGGCGAAACAACTGCCTCCTCAAGGGATACCATACCAGGCCCCTCCACTTGGGCAAGGAGTGGGCTTTGTCCCCCAGCAACAAAATGGGTACAATCATAGCTCGATGTTCACTCAGGGGCAAGGGTATAATCAAAACCAAGTCTATTATCAAGCACAAACGCGTCAACTAATTTTGGAAGCCGCCCAACAAGGGATTATGGGCAATGGTGTTGCTACGATCTCACCAGATAATAGTTTTCTTCTTATTGCCAATCTTCCGGCGCCTAATTCGTTTCTGGCACAAGGACAAACAGGGATGTATGCCTCTTATTTGGTGGATGAGAAGGGGAAGACAGGGTTTCTGGTTGGGCTTTTGAGATCAGTCGGAAATGGAGTTTATCGGACTCATTTCCAAAGCCAAGTTCCACTTCATCATTACAGTCGTGTCGTAGTCTCAGTAGAAAATCCTGTACAGCTTGGGCAGGCACCGAATGGACCGATCATTTTAAAAGTCAAAGAGCCAATGGGAATGATGACTTTTCTAACTCCGATGAGGAATACCGCAACGACTGTTTGGGGAAAGGTATCGGGATTGTTCAAAGGCAGAAAAAAACCGGCGACAATTCCAGAAGCTGCCCCAATAAATTCCGAAATTTTTCAATCTCCTAACCAAATGGAAGTAGCACCCGGCGCTATAGTACCTCCGACCTATTCTCCTCCGAATCCATAAATAAGTAATGATAAAACCTTTTCAGCGGGTAAGATAAGAATGTTAGGGGTAGGTAATTCATTTGTAAGAATACCTACCCTTGTTTTACTAGTTTCGCCATCACCGCGCCTTGCCAATCCACACTGCAGGAGTATAAGTAATGAGTGGCAGTGTGGCGATAAGCTCGTTCCTTCGCCACGAAGTATCATTTTGGGTGTGTGGCTCGGCAATACTCATCCTCAGCGCGATAGTGCTCGTTAATGGTCGTGCGCTTTCGGCGAAACCCTATCCTACGCCGGAAGGTATTCCTTTCGGGATCACGGCTTCGGCGATACTAATCCTCAGCGCGATAGTATTCGTTAAGGGACGTGCGCATTCGGCGATACTCTCCCCCGGAGACTATCGTCACTGGAGACTATCGTACCGGAGGCTTTCGTCACTGGAGAGTATCGTGCTTATCGTCTTGGCCAGCTTTAGAAAAGGAACAGGATGAGTAAAACCAGTGCAAGTATCCCAAATGTGCCTATGGTTATAGTAATGCCGAGTGTAGCAAAGTTTATTTGTGCTAAGAGTGCATTAGAAAAAAAGGCAATAAAGAAGAACAAGGTTATTGCTAAAATTCCCGCTCCTAAGGGCGGGGCTTGTAGAAGTGGAACAAGCCGCTTAAATCCATAATCCCAAATATCTGATCTCTTTGGTTCCGAGTTTCTACGCGGTAAAGATGGGGGGCTCTGCTGTAAACCCGCAGGAAAGGCGTGATTAAAGGATCTAGTTAACAAGGGCATTGGTGTCCCCCCCATTCTCGGTACCGTTAGGAGTTCTTATTCCGGCTCGTTCAACTAAGAACTGAGCAATGATTAAACCGAGAGTAATAAGGAGGTTTCCGGGTGCTCCCGGAACTTCAAATAATGGGACGCTAAATGAAGTATCCGGGCTTCCGTCAAAGGGTGCAAACGGGGCTCCGATAAATAAGGAGACACTCAGATTATCAGGAAAAAGCGGTTCATCCCCACCGACAGGGCCTGAGCCTTGCCCCGGAGCAGATGAAATAGGTGAAACGGGTGAAGGCATAGGGACTTGCCCCTTCATGGCTGCTTGAACAAGCTGATTTAGTTGTGCTAAGGTCAGGGTCACGGGATAAGGATTTGAGGCTACGCGAGACAGGTTTGGAGGATGAGCTAAGGATCTTTTAAACAGAAAAGCCATGAGTACATCCAAACCGACGATAATCATTGAGGCAAAGTGAAGTTTAATAGATGCTAAAGGAAAGATCATCGCACTAACAGGGCTAAACTTTAAGTCGTGCCGGATAGGGCTGGTCACTAAGATAGAAAAAGAGAAAGGAGTCGCCGGTAACGAGGGTGTACAGTCATATTGGGCGATCACGGCAATCCTCCTTTCTAAATAGGTTCAGTGAACTCGTTCAACTAAAGTTGAACATCGAGTCTTCGGTGGGGGACTCTACCCCCACCGAAGCAGAATAAGGTGTATCACTCCCACTTGTAGAAGTGGGAGTCTTACGATTTGGATCAAAACCAAGTGCGAATTATTACCCATACCCCTAAGACGATGATGATTAGGAACGCTATGAATGTCACAGGATGTGTGATATCGTTAACTAGGGTAGGTCCCTGATAATCGGCGACTCGCACTTCCATAACACTTCCTTTTTACTGCTTCTGAGTAAATCCGGGCGGAAGCTTAATGCCTTTTAACATTTCTGGCGAGATTTGCATCTTCTCCAAGGAGTCTCCGCCGATTCTGTCAAGAATTTGCTGTGCCATGCCTTTTAACTCTTCAGGTATGGGGAGATCATCGGCCGAGGGCATGCCATGCATTGCAGTTGTAAGGGTTAAGTTTACCATGGCCATAAGTTTTTCAAATTTTTGTTGTTGAACAAAGTACGTTTTGATCAGAGGGTGTTTATTCATAAGACGGATCTTAAGATCAATTAGCGCTAAGGATTCCTTTTCAGGAACGACTTTACTCAACATTTGAGTTGTTACCAACCCGCGCTCTTTTTCCTGATACTGGCTAAATGCTTCTTGGCTGATAGGATCTGCCATAATGGAAGCTTCTGCAGCTTTTAATCCTTGAATTTCAGGGGTATGAGACAGGGCCTCTCCCAATTCACGGGCCTTGTCGATGTAACTCATAAAGGCACCTCCTTTTCTCCTTATACAAAATATGCGTTGAAGGGCGCACTGGTGTATAATGACTTCCTTCAGATAAATGAAAATAGATTACAGCCAAGAAAGAAGGAAAGTGGAGAATCATGTAGAATCTCTTCTTTAAGTGAACTCGTTCAACTAAAGTTGAACATCGAGTCTTCGGTGGGGGACTCTACCCCCACCGAAGCAGAATAAGGTGTACCACTCCCACTTGTAGAAGTGGGAGTCTTA
>Ga0209643_1001822_pt1 | contig 16835 bp, 15 predicted proteins | sample AutmiccBRH37_all_FD_187383 | JGI IMG/M metagenome (GOLD analysis project Ga0209643, IMG submission 187383) | Deep subsurface microbial communities from Mt. Terri, Switzerland - Autotrophic microbial communities BRH/37_all (SPAdes) (version 2) | ecosystem: Environmental > Aquatic > Deep... | reverse complement strand
CTCGGCATTCCGTAGGCTCGGTCGTTAAGAGACAGTAGCAGCCTCCGGTACATTCCGCACGGACTTAAATCACTCCCCCTCACTGCATGTCGCTGTGGGGTCGCTTGAGGGTCGCTTTTAAGGCAGTCTGTCACCATTCTGGATTCTGGCTTCTGGCTCCTGGATTCCGCCGTCTGCAAGACGGCACCGCCGGCAAGGCGGTTATTTTTATTTAGGGCTTTTTGTTAGAAGGATTTGGGTATTACCTGTAGAATTCATAACACCAGTCGTTATTAAGGGGAGATAGCATTGGACAGCAAAAGAACCCCGAATGGTCCGGTTTCCGACGAAATCGAGGGGGACGAGAATACAATACTGATCAGGCGGACGCTTAGATCCGGGCAAAAATTCTACTATAACGGCAACGTGATAATAATGGGTGATGTTAATCCGGGCGCCCAGGTGGCGGCTACCGGAAACATTATTGTTATGGGTCAGATGAGAGGCGTGGTGCATGCAGGGGCCGAGGGGGACGAAGCAGCCATGGTGATGGCATTCCGCCTGCTTCCCACCCAGCTGAGGATAGCCAACCACATTACCCGTCCACCCGACGATGAGGTGCCCAGCAGTACAGTGCCGGAGATAGCCAGGATTAAAAACGGTGTGGTCACCATAGAGAGTTATCCCACCGGGCTGGACCGGGTTTTCAGGTGACGGAAAGACTCTTACCCCGTAATGATCACAGTGGGAATCCATTTTCAAAGGTTAAAGCTACGAGGGAGGACATATAATGGGCGAGGTAATTGTTGTCACTTCAGGAAAAGGCGGTGTGGGTAAAACCACCACCACTGCAAATTTGGGGACCGGGCTGGCCCAACTGGGCTATAAGGTAAGCCTGGTGGATGCCGATATCGGGCTGCGCAACCTGGACGTTGTTCTTGGACTGGAAAACAGGATAGTATACGATATTACTGATGTTACCGGTGGTCACTGCCGTATGCGCCAGGCTTTGATCAAGGACAAACGTTATGACGGACTGTTCCTTTTGCCGGCAGCCCAGACAAAAGACAAATCGGCAGTGAACCCCGATCAGATGAAGGTTTTATGTGAGGACTTAAGACAGGAATTTGATTTTGTAATCATCGACTGCCCGGCGGGCATAGAGCAGGGATTCAGAAACGCCATTGCCGGTGCGGACAGGGCTATAGTGGTTACCACACCGGAGGTGTCGGCAGTCAGGGATGCCGATCGCATTGTGGGGCTTCTGGAGGCTGCCGAGCTCAGGGACCCCAAGCTGATAGTGAACCGGGTTCGCTATAAAATGGTAAAAGCCGGGGATATGATGAGCATTGATGATATAATTGATATTCTCGCCATTGATCTGTTGGGAGTGGTTCCCGAGGATGAAATGGTTGTTATTACCACCAACCGTGGTGAGCCTGTTGTTTCGGACGACCGTTGCCGGTCGGGAGCGGCATATCGTAATATAGTGCGCCGCATAACCGGTGAGCAGGTTCCCCTTCTTTCCCTGGATGAAGGCGGGTTTATGGGTAAAATTCGCCGTATGATTGGTTTTAAATAGGCTAAAAGGGGTGAATGCAGTGCTGGAGTTTATTACCCGGATATTCAACAAGGATGGCGTGGCCAGCAAGAATGTGGCAAAGGAGAGGCTGAGGCTGGTATTAGTCCATGACCGGGCCAACGTTTCGCCGCAGTTGCTTCAGGACCTTAAGGCCGACCTGATAAAGGTGATATCCAGTTATCTGGAAATTGACGAGGAGGCCCTGGAGGTTAATTTTGAGAACTCGGAAAACCAGGTGGCCCTTATTGCAAATATACCGGTGAAAAATGTCAGAAGGCCGGTCTCTTAAACATAATACCTGAAATAGGAGTTTAAGCCGAACGTGGATTTAAAATACGTTCGGCTTTTCCTTTTGCTGCAATGCCTGTCAACCCATTTTAAACCTTCCGGCCAGGGTTTCAAGCTCTTCCGCCAGTCTGGCCAGACTTTGGCCGGTGGCGCTGATCTCCTCTACAGATCCGGTTTGTTCCTCAACTGTCGCCGTCACGTTCTGCACAGCCATCGACATTTCCCCGGTGGCCGCGGCTACCGAACCAATCTCACCCGCCAGCCCCTGGACAGCGGCGATAATTTTTTCAAAGACGGCGCCCACTTCCTGCACCACTTCCGTCCCGGCCGCCACCTGGTCCGCGCTCTGATCCATGCTATGCACGGCTTTTTGTGAATCCTGCTGAATGGAAGTAATCAGCCCGTGGATTTCTCTGGTCGCTTCTGCAGATTGTTCGGCCAGTTTGCGCACTTCTTCGGCAACCACCGCAAAACCCCTGCCCTGTTCCCCCGCCCGGGCCGCCTCGATGGCGGCGTTCAGCGCCAGCAGGTTGGTTTGGTCGGCAATGCCGGTGATCAGTTCGACAATCTGGCTTATCCTGCCTGTCGTTGCATACAGCGCATTAATTATTTCCCTGCTGTTGGCGGCGGCTATCCGGATGGCCTCCATTTCCCTTTTGATATTCCCGATGCTGTCACTGCCCTCCCGGGAGTATCCGACCGCCTGGCTGGAAGTGTTGGCGACGCGCTGGGCATTGGCAGCCACCTGCTCCACCGTGGAGGCCACCTGGCTTATGGTTGAGGCGGTTTCGGTTGTTCCGGCTGCAACATTTTCGGCACTGGCCGAAAGCTGGGTTGCAGACGAGGCGAGATTCTGCGCTTTTTCCTGCAATTGCCCAACGATTTCCCTGAGGTTGACCAGCATTGAGTTGAAGGATGCCGCCAGGCGGCCCACCTCATCCCTGGCCTTGACCTTAATTTCTTCCCCGTCAAGGTCGCCGGCGGCAATCCTGGCGGCTGCGCCATCAACCAGGACGATGGGCTTTACCGCCTTCCCGGTGGCCCAGATGCCCAACAGGCTGATCAGTATTAACAGAATTGAGCCGGCAAGAACCATTTGCTTTAACGTGGAATTGATCATTTCGATGTTTTCGGAGAGGGGCAGTCCGACTCCGATTACCCCGATGGCCTTGCCGTCAGGACCCTTTAGCGGAATGTAGTTGATCATGTACGGCTGGCCGCCGGGGCTCGCCTTCTCTTTAACGTCGCCCCCGTTCTGCAGCACTTCGGCTTCTACCTTCTGACTGATAACACTGCCTGTTTTGACGCCATCGAAACTGCTGCTTACCACTTCACTCCCGTGTGAGAGGAGGATCCTGACACCAAGCAGCTTGGTTATTTCTTCAGCTACACTGTTCTTGCTGAAAATATACCCGGCCGTTGCCACGCCGATGACTGTCCCCTTTTCATCCTTGATCGGCGCCCCGGCCCTGATGGACAATTTTACGATGTTGCCATGTTCTATTCCGACGTTGGGCCGGCCATCGGCCGCATTCTTAATAGCAGCTTGCTTAATTATGTTGTCGCCAAAACTGCCGGGCTCGTGGACTTTAGCCATGGTGACCCCCTTTTCGTTGGTGATCACCAGGTATTCCAAACCTGATTCCTTCATGAGGGGGGTTGTGACAGCCAGCAGGCGCTCCCGGCTCCCGGCCTTGGTTCCTGCGATCACATCCGGGTTGAGAGCTATCAACCTGGTTTTCTCAAGGGCTTCTTTTTCCCGCTGACGAATAAAAGTGTCCGCTGCCGCCTGTTTGGCGATGATTTCCTTTTGCGTTTGCCGGTCCATATTGCTTCTGGCCTGGCTGACGCCGATGTACGTACTAATGCTGGCCACCAGAAAAACCAATCCCACGATCAGCAACATGGCCTTAAATCTTAGTGGAATACCCATAACTGTCATCTCAAAACTACCCCCCACTGTTTTTCCCGCTCGGCCTGGGCGTTTTACACCGGCATCCCGCCAGCCGCCCACAGAATGTCGCCCCGACAATCCGTTTTTTACAATTCGACAAATTGGTATATATTCCTGCAAATATTTAATTTGGATCCACTGAGAACATAAACAACTTTGTATATAAGGGTATATCAGGTATAATTTAGACAGGCTCCGGAAATAAGGTTCATAAGCAGAAAGGGGTAGCCTTTTGTACAGCCGTTTGGTGAAAAGTCTGGATTATCCATTGTTGACAGCCGCGCTTATACTGCTTCTTTTCAGCCTGGTCACCATAGGCAGCGCAACCATGGAGTTCACTGACGCTTCTTTAGAGCAGATACAGGGTATGAATATACTGGTGCGGCTTTTGCACCTGGACTATTATTTTGTTATAAGGCAGATCGGCTGGATTATCATGGGTATCATAGCCGCCATGGCATTGATTTACATTGACTACGAGGATATGGCCAAGTATTCCAGGCATCTGTACGTGATAAACCTGGCCATACTGCTGGCGGTTATATTTGTGGGGCATACAGCCCTGGGGGCCCAGAGGTGGATTTACATCGGCCCCTTCTCTTTTCAGCCGTCGGAGTTTTCCAAGCTGATTATTGTTATTAGCTTCGCTGACTTTCTGTCCAAGCGGAAGGGCAGGTTAAACACCATCTGGGAATTGATACCATGTTTCATGTATGTAGGTATTCCCATGCTGCTTATACTAAAGCAGCCCGACCTTGGCACCTCCCTTGTTCTTGTGGCGATAATGTTCGGGATGCTCTATGCGGCAGGAGCCCGGCTGTCCATTTTGCTGGGGATTATCAGCCTGGGGCTGGTTATGGCTTTCTCCATCTATGCTTTCCACGATATGGTGCACCAGCCGGATATAAAGACACAGGAAAGGATATCTCATGTTACCAGGGCAATAGACGGCGGTGACTGGTATCTGAGAAATGATCCGGATCTGCAGAGGGACATCAAGGAAAAGGGTTTTACCAATTCAGCCAAGGATCTGAACCAGTATCTGAACCAGCTTAAAGAAGGACATCAGGGAATCAAGAATAGTCATGAACGTTTCCACAAGTACACCCTCAAGGAATACCAGATGACCAGGCTGACCATATTTGTAAATCCCGAGAGTGATCTGCTGGGGGCTGGCTACCATGTGTGGCAGTCCCGGATCGCCATAGGATCCGGCGGTATAACCGGCAAGGGCCTTTTGGGAGGAACCCAGAGCCATTATACCTTTCTTCCCATACGCCATACCGATTTTATTTTTTCAGTGGTGGGTGAGGAGTTCGGCTTCATAGGAGTTACGGTGTTGCTGGGGCTGTTTTTTATAGTGATCTGCCGGGGTGTGCGGATAATTGCGCTGGCCAGGGATCATTACGGAATGCTTCTGGCGGCCGGCGTTGTTTCCATGTTTTCCTTCCACATTTTCCTGAATATAGGAATGACTGCCGGAATTGCGCCGGTCACCGGGATTCCCCTGACCTTGTTCAGCTACGGCGGCAGCAACATGATTATGAATCTGGCGGGCCTGGGTGTGCTTCTGAATGTATATGTCCGGAGGCAGAAGCTTATATTTTAAAAACTGTTCATATCTGAAAAAATATCCCGTCAGGAGACAGGAGACAGGAGTTGGCCAAGGCATTCCTTATTTGCTTTTCTTAATTGAGCCAGTTAATGGGGGTTTAGATTTCAAATACCAATTTCTCTGTGTCCTCTGCTAAGTAATAATTATTGAAGGCAGCTTTTTCATCCACCCCTAAAGTAGACCTCTGGCCGATTACAAACCTATAGATGCAATTGGGCAATGGACCTTAAGGAATGCCTTCACCATTCTGGCTCCTGACTCCTGGCTTCTGGATTCCGCCGTCTGCAAGACGGCACCGCCGACAAGGCGGTTTTTTAAAATCCCAGTTTGAAAAATGTCAGGGCCACCACCGCCAGAACCAGCAGGGCAACTCCGATCATAAAATTCCTGCGGTCTTTTTGGGCCTGTTTTCTTTCCTTCGCCATATGCTTTTTTTCCGGATCAACATAATTCACGGACTTAAGCTTTTTTTTATTGGGGTCGAACTGGTAGACCCTGGACTGCCGCCTGTTATTATCCATAATTTTACAATACCTCACAAACCAATCCGGTTATTCCTGCAACACTATTCTACTACAACGGTGATTGCAGCCGCAATGTATTGACAGAGAATGGCCTGTCCCGCAGGATTTCAGCAAAATAAACAGATTTCAGGAGGGGTGAGGGCAGTGATTGATGACATAACGGTAAACAGTTGGAGTGATCTAAACCACCAATTGTTTGAGGGGTCCTGGCAGGAGCCGCTGAAAAGGTTTCGATCCAATTATGTGTACAGGGGACTTTCGCACTCGTCCTATGAACTGAAAACCAGTCTGATAAGGCTGGGGGGCGCATATGAGAGGCTGGAGAATCACATTCTCCGTAATTTTAGAAAATACGCCCACCGGGACGCTGTCAGTGGTGATTCTATCTGGAACTGGCTGGCGGTGGCCCAGCATCACGGACTGCCCACCCGTCTGCTGGACTGGACATTCTCCCCCTATGTGGCGGCGCATTTTGCCACTGCCAATATAGAACATCTGGGGGTGGACGGGGTTATATGGTGCGTAGACTATGTTGAGGCTCATAAATACCTGCCGCCGTCACTGAGGGGGATACTGGAAAAAGAGGGGGCCAACGGCTTTACCGTTGAAATGCTCACCCGGGCCGCCGGAACGCTGCCGGAATTCGACAGGCTGTCGCCTGCTGATTTTGTGGTCTTTTTTGAGCCGCCGTCCCTTGACGATCGCATAGTGAACCAGTATGCTCTTTTTTCAACCATCTCCAATCCCGCAGCCCTGCTGAACCAGTGGCTGGCTGATCACCCCGGACTTTGCCGGAGAATAATAATTCCCAGTACACTGAAGTGGGAGATCCGGGATAAACTGGATCAGACCAATATAACCGAGAGAGTGTTGTTCCCGGGGCTGGACGGGCTTTCCAACTGGCTGAAGCGGCACTACAGCCCGCACGGAAATTTGCTATAACTGTAATGCTTTCCCGTCAGAATACAGGAGTCAGGAGTCAGGAGTCAGAATGGTCAGGGTATTTCTATTTAGGGTCACTCCAGCTCATTCTGGATTCTGGATTCCCACCCGCCTGCAGGGCGGGTATTTTGTTTTCCCAGGGCTTGTCATATTTGTCCACCCAGGCAAATATATATTTTATAACCTATAAGGAAATTTCTGGGGGTGATGATAATGTTTTGGGGCAGTAAGGAAAAAAAGAAATCGCAGACACTGAATGAGTTTTATCAGAATAAAAACATCCAGGACTATGACTGGTCAAATTACTACAGGCCCAACAGAAAGGGGGGCGGGTACGGTTGGGGTGAGCCTCCGGGGGCCGGATCCGGTCAAAAGACAGTTTACCGCATCATAGCCGTTCTCTCCATTCTGGCCCTGCTGCTGGCCGTCAGGCAGATGAACAGCCCGGTTGGTGAAGATGTGAGGGTGGGCTTGCGCTACATACTGACCACCGACTGGAATGTCAGGCCGGCCATGGAAAAGGCCGTTAAGTTCGGTCTGCAGATGGCCGGGGCGGAAAGCCAGTTGGACAGTGGAATGCCCCAGGAGGGCACAGTTAAGGAGGCCATGGGCAACTCCACACCGGCGGGTCGGCTGATGATACCGGTGTCCGGCAAGGTGATCCGTGAGTATGGATGGAACAAAGACTCCATGGATGATCTGGATCGGTTTCACCCCGGCATAGATATTGCGGTGGGCCCGGGATCAGCGGTGAGGTCAGCCCTGCCGGGCAAGGTAAAGAAAATAGGCGTCAGTGTTCAGTACGGACGGTATATTCTGATGGATCATGGTGACGGTGTATATACCCTCTACGCAGGACTTGGGAACGTAAAGGTTACTGAGGGACAGGTGGTAAAGGCGGGGGAATCCCTGGGTGATATTGCTAAAAATGGTGATATTAAAGGCGGTGGGCTGCATTTTGAGCTGAGGGAAAAAGGCGCCCTGGTGGATCCGCTGTCAAGGCTTGATCTGCGGTCGGAAAGGTAGGGGACCGATTTGAAGATTGGCAGGCTCCGGGGTGTAAACATTTATCTAAACCCGTTTTTCATGGCCCTTTTGGGCCTGTTTTTTGTAGCCGGCATATTGGACAAGGGGCTGATTGCCTTTGGAGTGGTTCTGGTTCATGAATTTGCCCACGCAGTTATGGCCAGAAAGCTGAAGGTTCCGGTGGCCGACGTGGAGCTGCTGCCATTTGGAGGGGTTACCAGGATGGGAGGGGACATGCCGGTGAACCCCCGGCAGGAAATATACATAGCGGTGGCCGGCCCTGCGGCTAATCTGGGGCTTTTTCTGGCCGGCGCCGCTTTAAGTAATTACGGGTTCCGGGATGACAACCTGTCCTTTTTCCTGCAGTGCAATATACTAATCGCGGCATTTAACGTGCTTCCGGCCTTGCCTCTGGACGGGGGGCGGGTTTACAGGGCCTTCTTGGCAAAAAGGGTGGGGATAAAAAAGGCCACATACCAGGCGGCCGGTTTGGGTCAATTTATGGCTGTGGTAATCATTACCGCCGGGACTGCTGGTCTGATAACGGGCTGGTCCGGCCTGGACATTCTTGCCACCGGGCTTTTTCTATTCTACGCGGCCACCAGGGAGCGGGTTACGGCTCCTTTTCTCTTCATGCGCCACATGATGCAAAAAAAGGACGACCTTCTCAGGGAAGGGGTAATTCCGTCAGTTACTCTGGTGGCCCGGGAGGACGCCACCCTGGGTGAGGTGGTCCGCCTTTTTATGCCGGAAAGATTTCACTTTGTGGCGGTTTATTCGGGGGAAATGGAATTAAAAGGAATTCTTCCCGAGAACAGGATAATTGACGGATTATTTAAATTTGGATTCGATCATCAGGTGGGTCGGATAAGTGCTATATGATAAGACAAACTAACCTTTCGGGCATGGATTCAAAGCAATGAGGCAATACTTTAAATAAATCCAGCCGAGGGGGTGATAGAAATTGGAAATGTGCAAGGTGGCTATTTTCGCAGATTATGAAAATCTTTTTTACAGTATGTACAACAAGTTTCAGGCTCAGCCCGATCCCATGGAAATAATCAGGATTTCCCGCCAGTATGGCCATATAATAACGGCCAGGGCCTACGGGGACTTTGAAAAAAACCCCTATATCAAAAACGAGGTGCCAAAACTCAGGGCTGCCAGCTTCGAAGTGGTCCATACCAGAACAGAAACGGTGGGTGGTAAGGAGAAGTCCTATACCGATTTTAAAATTGTGGAGGATTTATTTGTTTTTAAAGAGGAAAACAAAGAGGTGGAAAACATAGTTCTTGCCACCGGAGACGGCCATTTTTCAAATATTGTGGCTAGGCTCAAGATAAGGGACGGCAAAAAGTTGGTGGTGGTGGGTGTCAGGGGTTCCATAAGCCGGGAATTGCAGATGGCGGCAGGCAGGGATGACGTTATCGAAATAACCGGCGTAAGCTTCGAGGTGGATCTTGAGGATTTGAAGCGGTTTATACTGAGCCAGGAGGAGCGCTACAGATACCTGACCTTCGTTAAAACGGCCCAGGCGTACATGGAAAAAGTCCAGGCCCCCCCGGAATACAGGGATTGTTATTTCAAGAAAATAATTGTCGCCATGAACAGGCTGATAGGTGAGGGTTATATGGAGCAGATCAGGATTTTGAGAAATGATGTTCCTCTCAATGTTATTAAAGTGACAGCAAATAAGAATGAAGAAATATACGGCTGACCGCTAAAAAAAGCATATGGCTTTCTTTGCTTATTTGTAATACTTTTTATCAGTATCGCAGGTAAATAACAAAGTTTGTAGAAAGGATATAAAGCCGTAAAACAGGTATATTTTGTTAAATATATCCGGGCCCGGCCCAAGCGGTAACAAAAGGCACTTCTTCATGACGGCGGGAGGTAGTTTATTGATTTTAACAGACAAAAGAAATTACGCAAAAGAATTGGACAGACTGCTGGCCCGGGTTCAGAAGCCGGCCCGCTACGCCGGAGGGGAGTGGAACTCGGTCTGTAAAGAGTGGGAAGAGACCGCCGTAAAAATAGCCTTTGCCTTTCCTGACGTTTACGAGGTGGGGATGTCCCACCTCGGCCTGCAGATACTGTACGATACTGTCAACCGGCGTCCGGACACGCTTATGGAAAGGGTTTTTGCGCCCTGGGGAGACATGGAGGAAAAGCTTCGCCAGAACCGGATACCCCTTTTAAGCATTGAGTCCAAAAGGCCCCTGGGCGATTTTGATATTGCAGCCTTTACGCTGCAGTACGAAATGAGCTTTACCAACATTTTAAATATGCTGGATCTGGCGGGCATTCCCCTGAGATCATCTGACCGGAAATCCGGGTTTCCCCTGGTCATAGCCGGAGGGCCCTGCGCCTTTAACCCCGAGCCTCTGGCCGAATTTATCGATGTCTTTGCCATTGGCGAGGGGGAAGAGCTTTTTCACGACATAATTGATGTTTATAAATCCGCCAAAGAGCGTGGAAGAGAGCGCCTTCTCCGGGAACTGGCGGGGATTCAGGGGATCTATGTGCCAGCTTTTTACCGGGCCGGCTATAATTCCGACGGATCTGTGTGTGCGGTGTCCCCCCGGGAAGGGGCCCCGGCCAGGGTGGTGAAAAGGGTGGTGGAGGATTATGACCGGGTAACCTTTCCGGAAAAACCCATTGTTCCCAACACAGGTGTGGTGCATGACCGGATAATGCTGGAGGTTTTGAGGGGCTGCACCAGGGGCTGCAGATTCTGCCAGGCCGGGGCCCTTTACCGCCCGGTGCGGGAAAAATCCCCGGACACACTGATCCGGCAGGCTGAAGCCCTGGTAAAAAACACCGGTTATGATGAGATATCCCTCACCTCCCTCAGTTCCGCCGATTATTCGGGAATAAACCCTCTGGTGAAGGGGCTGCTGGATAGAATGGACGGACTGGGAGTAGGTGTTTCCCTTCCTTCACTGCGGGTTGACGCCTTTTCGGTGGATCTGGCCGGAGAATTGCAAAGGGTGCGCCGGTCAAGCCTGACTTTTGCTCCCGAGGCAGGAACCCAGCGCCTCCGGGACGTAATTAATAAAGGGGTCACCGAAAAAGACCTGCTGGAGGCGGTGTCCGCAGCCTTTGGGGCCGGCTGGCAGGCGGTAAAGCTTTATTTTATGATAGGGCTGCCCACCGAGACCAGGGAAGATCTGGACGGTATTGCCTCACTGGCAGGGCTGGTGCTGAAAAAGGGAGAGGAGATGGGGGTAAAGAGGGGCCGGCTGAAAGTTACGGTCAGCGTATCCTCCTTTGTGCCAAAGTCCCATACGCCTTTCCAGTGGGAGCCCCAGAACACCATTGAGGAATTAAGGGAAAAACAAATGTATATAAAATCCCTGTTAAGGGATAAAAGGATTTCCTTTAAATGGCATGATCCGGGGGTAAGTTTTTTGGAAGGGGTTATTGCCCGGGGTGACCGGAAACTTTCAGCCGCACTGGAAAGGGCCTGGCAGCTGGGATCCCGCTTTGACGGGTGGTCGGAGTGTTTTAACTTCAGGACGTGGATGACCGCCTTTGAGGACACCGGGCTGGATCCGGGGTGGTATGCGCACCGCAGGTATGACTATGACGACAAGCTTCCCTGGGATCATGTGGAGGCCGGAATGAGCAGAAATTTCCTGGTGAGGGAGCACAGGAACGCCATGGAGGCTTCCACCACACCGGACTGCCGGACAGGAAGGTGCCCGGGCTGCGGTGTATGCACCGAAATGGGAGTAAAACCTGAGATGGGTGGAGGTGGCGGCTGTGACCCGTTACAGGATCAGGTATTCTAAGGAAGGCGCCGCCAGGTTCATATCACATCTGGATATGGTGCGGACCTTCGAGCGGGTAGTGCGCAGGGCTTCTCTGCCGCTTTCCCTCAGTGAGGGGTTTAATCCCCATCCCAAATTTGGCTTTGGCTTTCCATTGCCGGTGGGGATGGCCGGGCAGAACGAGTACGTGGACTTAATGCTGGACAGTGCAATGGATCCTGAGCAAATTGTATGCTCCCTGGAAAGGGTTATGCCCCCCGGCTTAAGGGTTACCGGGGCGTGCCTGGTGGAGGAAAAGTCACCGGCGCTGATGGCCCAGATTGAGCGTTCGGTTTATCAGGTCCGGGCTGCCCGGGAAGAACTGCCCAAAGGTGTGGAAACCCTGAGAAAATGTCTGGAAGATATGATGGGAATGCGGGAAATAACCATTGGCCGCCGGAAAAAGGATGGGCGAAATGTAATTTTTGACATCCGTCCGGGATTACTGGCTTTTTCGGTGAGAGAGGAGGAGGCTGCCCTGATCATTGAAATGGAACTTATGACCAGCAGCAGCCTCAATGTTCGCCCGGAAGAAGTAATTGAGGCCGTAAGGGGACGCTGCGGCCTTTTGAATAATGACTGTCACCTTTATTTTACCCGTACCGGGATCGTCGGACCCGGGGGGAGAGATCTGTTCATTTGCCTTTAACACTACGGACATGACGTTAAGGATGGTTTTGTTATGCTGAGAGAAATAGTTATAAATGTTAGCGACGAGGAAACAAGGGTCGCCGTACTGGAAGACAAAAACCCGGTGGAGCTTTTTATTGAGAGATCGGTGACCCAGAGGCTGGTGGGCAATATTTTCAGGGGGCGGGTAGAAAATGTTCTTCCCGGTATGCAGGCCGCCTTTGTGGATATAGGGCTGGATAAAAATGCCTTTCTTTACGTTGAGGATGCCCTTCCGGCCCGCTCCCCCGACGGACAGGGGCACGGATCGGCCCTGGGAACCAATATATGCGACATATTAAAGCACGGGCAGGAAGTTATTGTACAGATAGTAAAGGAGCCCATCGGGACAAAGGGTCCCCGGGTAACAACCCATATAACATTGCCGGGACGCTATCTGGTCCTCATGCCCACCATGGATTATATAGGTATTTCCCGCCGCATAGAAAATGAAAAGGAGCGGGATCGCCTGAAGGATTTGGCCTCACGGGTCAAGCCGGAAAATATGGGCGTTATCGTAAGGACTGTGGCCGAGGGTGTGGATGAGGAGGATCTGCGGCAGGATATTGTCATGCTGACCAGGCTCTGGAAAAAAATTTTACACCGGTCAGCCCACGGGCCGGCGCCCAATTTACTTCACCGGGACCTGGAGCTGATTCAACGGATAATGAGAGATACCTTTACCGAGGACGTGGGCCGCCTCACCATCGATTCCCGCTATGAGTATGAAAAAATGCTGGATTTGCTTGATATTACAGGACCCAGGCTGAAATTCAAGGTTTCCCTGGATGAAAGGGAGGACATATTCAGGGAGTACGGAATAGAGCAGGAACTGGAAAAAGCCCTTAAAAGAAAGGTCTGGCTTAAATGCGGGGGATATATAGTCATCGACCAGGCCGAGGCCCTAACCGCCATAGATGTAAATACCGGAAAGTTTGTGGGTACCACCAATCTGGAGGACACAGTGCTGCGCACCAACCTGGATGCCGCCGTGGAAATCGCCCGCCAGCTCAGGCTTAGAAATCTGGGCGGCATCATTATCGCAGATTTTATCGATATGCATCTGGAGGAGCACCGCCGGCAGGTTCTTCAGGTACTGGAAGAGGAGATTAAAAAGGACAAAACCAAGACAAACATACTGGGTATCACCCAACTGGGCCTGGTGGAAATGACCCGCAAAAAGGTCCGCTCCAGTCTCAGCGAGGTAATGCAGAGGCCGTGCCCCTACTGTGAAGGGCGGGGCAAGGTTCTTTCCGAGGAGACGGTGGGTATCCAGTTTAAAAATTATATTTGCCAGTTGGCCCGCCAGACCTCGGCGGACACCATACTGGTGGAGGCCAATCCGCTGGTGGCGGCCAGGCTCATCGGCAGCGGAGGCGCCAACCTGCGGGATTTGGAGCAGCGCACCGGAAAAAGTCTGTACATCAGAGGCTCCCAGGGCCAGCACATAGAGTCGGTTAATGTGCGCCCACTGCACAACCAGGCTGAAATACTGGCCAACACCCTGCCCGTAAGACAGGGCCAGATTTTGGAAGTAAGGGTTGAGGAGCCCCATGTTACCAATACCAACGACGGGATTGCCAGGATTGACGGATTCATACTGGATATCGAGGGGGCTGGATCCCTGGTGGGCGAGAAGATCCCGGTGGAGGTGCACAGGGTATACAGGACCTACGCCAAAGCCCGGCTGGTCAAATAGCAGGGGCTGTATTCTGTTTTTTAAAGGTGGTGAGGTTGGTGCAGGACAGGATAACCGTTAAATACTGTACGTCGTGAGGCTACCGTTCAAGGGCGGCCAGTCTGGCCGATATTCTGAAGAAGCAGGTGGGTGTTGATGATGTATCATTAATGCCGTCCAGTGGAGGGGCCTTCGAGGTGTCGGTGAATGATCGGGTGGTTTTTTCCAAGCTTAATGAGGGACGGTTTCCCGACGAGGGAGAAGTGGAGGAGAAAATAAGCCAACTTTTAAGGTAACCCTTGATATATTTGGTTAAGGACATGCACCGCAGTTTTGCTGCGGTTTTTTTTCTGGAACCATACCGCAGTTCTTATCTCAGTTCAGATGAGAGTTTGGTTGGAATTGGTGTTGGTGCAATAATTACCTGCAAGTTACTAAATTTTTCAACGACCGGGAACGACCGTGAATACACTGGATAAAGAATGTCAAAGACGTCAGGGTAAGTGAAAAAGTATTGACAACTATAGGTTTACCAGCTATCATATCCATTAGTTGAATATTTACAAATAAAAAGTAATGACGGGGAAAAGTAGGCAGGAAACCTCCTTCCAGGGAGAAAGCGCCGTTGGCTGTGAGCGTTTTCAGGTTAGGACCGGTTGAAGTTCGCCCCCGAGCTTTGAGGCTGAAACCAGGATGCAATCCTGAAGCCGGATAGCGGGAAAGTAGGCCGAAACGGATTTCCTCCGTTACAGGGAAGGGGTATGGGTTAATAACTTCCTGTGCCTTTCGAAAGAGCTGGGCCCTTCCCGGGGTCAAGTAGGGTGGTACCGCGAGCCGTCGTCCCTATGGGGATTAACGGCTTTTATCTATTTTATCACCTTATTTATTATATTAAGTACAAGGAGTGAGTTTTATGCTGGGGATGGCGGACGGTTGGACGGCGTTGGTATGGATTTTGAACGTTGCGTCCATGTTGTTGTGTGTGGTTTATGGAGTAGTCAACTGGAACAAGGACGGTGAAGACTGGTGAATCTTGGAATATTATCGGTAGTGCTGGTTTGTTACATTATCGTGGTGACATACCTCAGTTATCTCGGCTATAAGCAGACCAAGAACGCAGAGGACTATATGGTGGCCGGGCGGCAGATGAGCGGTTGGGTAATGGCGCTGTCATACGCCTCCACCTTTATCAGCACCTCGGCCATTGTCGGGTTTGGCGGGGCCGCCGGGGTTTTCGGCTTTACGCTGATGTGGCTGTCATTTTTCAATATAATACTGGGAATCTTTGTGTCATTTATTCTCCTGGGCGAGCCCATCCGCCGCATGACCAATAATCTTGGCACCAGCACCCTGGCCTCCATGCTGGGTGAGAGGTACCAGTCAAAGTTTATTACCTGGTTCATAGGGCTGATGATTTTTCTGCTGATGCCGGCCTACACCGGGGTTGTTCTCATTGGAGGAGCCCGGTTTGTAGAGGAGTCGCTGAAAATAGATTTCAACCTGGCCCTTTTGGCGCTGGCCTTAATCATCGCCCTTTACGTGGGCTGGGGCGGGCTTAAGGGCATTATGTACGCCGATGCCTTTATGTGCGGTATGATGATTCTTGGAATGGTTGTGCTGCTGTTCAAGAGCTATGCCGTGGTGGGAGGCGTTACCGCCGGGCACCAGGCACTGACCAACATGGCCCAGCTGGTGCCGGAGAATCTGGCCAAGGGTGGGCACTTGGGCTGGACCGCCATGCCAAAGCTGGGATCACCCATCTGGTGGACTGTCATAAGCACCATCGTCATGGGAGTGGGTATAGGTGTTCTGGCCCAGCCCCAGCTTATACTGCGTTTTCTTACCGTTCCCAACAAGCGCGCCTTAAATAGAGCGGTGCTTACCGGCGGGGTATGCATATTCCTTTTCACCGGCACCGCATTTATGGTGGGCCCCCTGACAAACGTCTATTTCTATGAAACCTTGGGCAAAATTTCGATTGTAGTGGCCAAGGGCAATACCGACCTGATTATTCCCACTTTTATAAACTCCGTCATGCCTCCGGCCTATATTTACATGTTTATGGTAACCCTATTATCGGCCTGTATTACCACCGTCAACGGGCTTATCCATGTGCAGAGCGTGGCTTTCTCCAGGGATCTCATGGCCACCTGGAATGTTAAGATGAGCCCCCTGCTGCTTTCCCGTATAGGGGTTGTCCTGGGAACCGTGGGGGCGGTAGCGCTGGCCTATACTCTACCCATAAGCATCATAGCCCGGGCCACCGCCTTCTGGTTCGGAATCTGCGCCGCCGGCATACTGCCCGCCCTCATCGGCGCCATCTTCTGGAGGCGGGTGACCAGGCAGGCGGCTGTTTGGAGCGTGGCCCTGGGCTACGGTGTTTCCATATTCGGATTCGTATTCCTGCATGCTTCCGAGGCCGTTCCCTTCGGTATCTCCAAGGCCATATTCGGCAAGCCCACACTGCTGCTTTTTCCTTGGACCCACGTGGACCCTCTGTTCTACAGCATCATTGTATCGACTGCGGCATTGATTATCATAACCTTCCTTACCAGCCCGCTGCCCAAGGAACACCTGGACAGGTGCTTCCAGAAAATAAGGAAGACACCGGAAATCTCATCCGGGGAAGAAATGCGGGCCTAGGAGAGTGTTGCAAAACTATATTAAGAGGTCAACAAAGTACTTATTCGACTACAACCGGAGGCTGTTCAAAAAGCTCCAGATGCAAGGCGCGGCAAGGCTTCAAGCGGAGGCGTACTCCTTGTA
>Ga0209643_1001821_pt1 | contig 16837 bp, 14 predicted proteins | sample AutmiccBRH37_all_FD_187383 | JGI IMG/M metagenome (GOLD analysis project Ga0209643, IMG submission 187383) | Deep subsurface microbial communities from Mt. Terri, Switzerland - Autotrophic microbial communities BRH/37_all (SPAdes) (version 2) | ecosystem: Environmental > Aquatic > Deep... | reverse complement strand
TGTCCAGATCGGCGTCCACGTTCGTTCTCCAAGGTTCGGCGTTTGGGTATCAACGCCGATTCTGGGCACCCGAGCACCCAAACCTCAGCAGCAACACCCGTAACACCCCTTGGAATCATTCATCTAGCGGCAGGTACTTCCAGGGAGTGCCAGCCATGGGGTCTCCCGGGAGGCCAGGCCACTCTTGCTTCAGCGCCGCCACGAAGTCGCGCATCGTCTCGGTGGGCTCGACTCGCGGGTGAGCCTGCCGGTAAAGCTCCTGTTCAATCTTGGCCGCTTCGAGACTCGAGGGTGGCCGCGCGCCGTCCCAGACGGTGATGTAGTAGCCCATGACGCGACGCTAGCGACGACCGGTGGGCCGGAAGGCTCTGGTGCTCCGGCGTCTGTGGAGGAGCGCGAAGCGCCGTGCCCTGGGACGACGTCTCCACCTGGTCGGGCGAAACCCCCAACCTTCTGATCCGTAGTCGGCACGAGCATGATGGTGCCGAGTCGCGGCTTTTCGTGGACAATCGGCAAGCGCGGCCCGCGCGCGGTACACGGGATAGCGCACCATCCTTAACTATCGCTATAACGGATAGCGACGTCCATCACATGGGAATTGCGAGATGAGGGCGTCAGGATCAGCGACCTCTCGGAACGCCCCGTGCGCCAATCACGTCGTCCCCATCATCGGTGGCTCTGTGGACAACTCTCGCGAGGTGATGACACTGGTCGGTAGTGTCGACCCCGTAGCTGGAATTTCGTGCCCGACTGGTTGGTGATTGAGTACATGGGCACTTTTTCCGAACTCGATCCGGGAACTTGCGCCGTAGCGCGTCCTCCGTGCTACTTTCGAGTCACTAACCCGTCCCTCCACGCGAGGGCGGGTCTTTTTTTGCCCCAGTGAAGACGTTGCACTGCCGCAGATTGACATTCAGTGACGTGCGGGGCCAGAACCGGCACGTCGAGCGTGCGCCTAGCGGCCTGCTTGAACTCGAGCCTTGATCAGGCCGCGAGCCGTGCCGCGTCGAGTGCGTGTAGCACGTCGGTCCTGTGGCAACAGCGGCCGTCGGCTTCGAAGCAGACGAGCACCACGCCGTCCTGGGCGCCTAGCGTGCGCACTTGGTTCAGGGCCTCGGCGGCCGCGTCGGTCGTCAGCACCTCCGATGTGTAGCGCGCGCGAGCCGCCGCGCCTTGGGGTCCAGAAGCGTCGGCAAAGCCCGCCCGATTGTCCCGAGGGTTGCCCAGGGCGGGGAGGTGAAGGTAGTCGAGGCCGGCGTCGGCGACCGCCTGTGCCAGTGCGCGCTTGGAGAAGCCTGCCTTGCGGGAGATGGGATTGAGGCGGACGTCCACGATCCACGCCACGTCCATGGCGCGAGCGAACTCGACTAGATCCTCGACCGAGTGTCCTTCGTAACCCCAGCCGGTGATGCCGCTACCCATGTGACTTCCTCCGTCGGTATCCCTGAACGCGTCTCCACGGACACTACCTCGGCCCCAAACCATCGGCGCGCTGTCCGCACCTTGTTCCGGAGCCGCGAGTCCCGATCGAAAGTGTACAGATGTAGTATGTACATGTCGTCCCGGGAGGTAGGTGGAACCATGAGCGCAGCGAAGACGCGCATCAACATGCGTATTGACGAAGAGAACCTCGCTCTCATCAAGGAAGCCGCCGACGCCAACGGCCAGGACATGACGTCGTTCGTTCTCGGGGCAGCGCTCGACCGCGCCCGCGCGGTGGTGCTCGGGGCCAGGGTCACGAGGCTCAGCCCCTCAGAGGCGGCGCGCTTTGAGGCCGCGCTTGACGCCGAGCCCAGGGTGATCCCGGAACTCGCGGAACTCTTCCGGAGCGCGCGGGCTCAGGCGCGCGGGCGAGCGCCGCACGACACTGCGCGGCCGGTAGCTGACGCTTGAAAAGTAGCAATTAGAAAGATACAATCCAAGCATGCAAACCCGCGAGGCACGCCGAGCGATCATTCCGGTCGCCGAAGCGCAACGCGGCCTCGTCACCACGCGACAGGCCGCGCTCGTCGGCGTGCCCCGGCTCTCCATGTCGCGGCTCGAAGCGTCGGGAGACCTTGAGCGCCTCGCCCAGGGCGTGTACCGAGTGGCGGGTGCAGACCACGACCAGTACACCGACGTCTACGCGCAGTGGCTCGCGCTCGACCCCGGGCGCACAGCCGCCGAGCGCGTCGCCGACCGTGTGCACATGATCGCCGTGTCGCATCGAAGCGCCGCCGCCGTCTACGACATCGGCGACCTGCCCGCCGATGTCGACACCTACACGTCGTCGTATCGCAAACAGTCGCAGCGGGAGGGTGTGCGCGTCCACACCGGCACGCTCGATCCCTCCGACGTTCGGGTCGAACACGGCATGCTTGTCACCACGCCGGAACGCACGCTCGCCGACCTTCGTCGGACCGAGCCCGACCCGTCCCATGTGGCCGACGCCCTCGCCGATGCGCTCGAGGGCCGGCGGGTGACAGGTGCTTCCGTCTCGCGGGCTCTCGGCTCGGACGTGGTGGAGCAGGTGCTCGCATCGAAGGGACTCGACAGTGCGGGCCTGGCCCGCGCGATCATGGCGTCCGCTACGGGAACTCGGGCTTTCAGGGCATTTCAGGAAGCGGTCGGCGGAACAGTGGCAGGGCACATCACCGCAGCCGCCTTCCCCACGGTGCTCCAAGACCTACCGTGGAGCACGCTCGCGGAGGTAGAGCGTTCTTCTCGCATCACAGAAGGGGTCGCTGATGAGTCCTGACAAGCCCAGGCCGCTCTCCAAGCGCTCCGTGCTGGACCGCGCCAAGAGCGCCGGCGTTGCGGGTCCGTCAGGTCAGTTCACGGGCCACGCGCGACCTCGATCTTCGTTCGAGCGCCGGGACGGTCGCGCTCGCGGTCGATGCTTTGGTGGCCGCGATGGACTCCGACCTGGGCGGCGGGATGAAGTTCCAGGTCTCCCGCGAGCCCGCCCCGTTGGGCCCTGATCACACGGGCGGATCCATCGGCGTCAATATCCGGGTCGAGGCGCTCCTCGGAGGCGAATTCATCGCCTCCGTATCCAATGACCTAGTGACCGGGCGGGATCCCTCGGGCCCCGTTGCCCGGCTGCCACGACCCATGGCTATCGCCTTGCCGGGGATCGTTGAGGCGCACATAGACACGTATCCCGTAGAGGACCACATCGCCGACAAGGTGTGGGCGACCATGACGCTCTACGGCGATCGGCCCTCGAGTTTCAGCGTGCCGCCTGACTGGCAGGCAGGATGGAGGGCACTCATGACTACCTATCCTGACCGGGACTTCCCCACCGAGTTCGGCGATGCGCTTGGCTTGGTTTGGATGCTTCTTGAGCCCGTGCTCGCGGGTGAAGTGACTCGGGGGCGATGGGATCCTGCGGCCGCCTCATGGGCGTTGGCGGAGCGCTAAGAATCGCCGCGCCGGCACTCGACCTGCTCAACGCCCTCGTCGTCGCCGTCGCCGGTCGTCGCCGTTGCCGTCGCCCCGAGGACCCGCACCTACCCCGCCACCACCACATCGGCCCGGCTCCGCGTCGCCGCGATGACCGCGGCATTCGCTTGGTCCGACCCATGTGCGAACGCCCGCGCGCCCTCCTCGGTCCGCCCGAACGCCCGATGCCGCGCCACCAGCCGCTCGATCCGCACCGCCTCGTCCGCCTCGACAAACCAACACTCGTCCAACAGTCCGCGCACTCCGGCCCACGCCCCGTGGTCCACCAGCAGGTAGTTGCCCTCGACGATCACCAGCGGCACCTCGCGCGGCACCGGAATGGCCCCGGCCACAGGCTCCGCCGCCTCGCGCAGCCGCGCCAGCAGCGACACAAAGCCCGATGCGTCGAACGTGTCCGGCGCGCCCTTGCGCCCCGCGCGGCCCAGCCGCTCCAACTCAGACTGCGCCAGGTGGAAACCGTCCATCGGCACCACCACCGCGAGGTCGTGGCCCAGAGCGTCCGAGGTGGGGCGGCAGTGGCCCGGGCCGCGTGGTCGGCGCTAGCCGCTCTCCACGAAACCTCCCCGGGCTCGCCCCACGTGGTTGACGGGTCCGATGCCAAGGTCCGGTTCGGCGTGACACAAGGCCTCGCGCTCTACCTCAACGGCACCGACCTGTCGGACGAGACGAAGGCGACCGAAGACGTCAACGAACTCATCTCGCGTCTGCTCGAAGCGCTCGGCGACCATGGCGCGATGATGGGTCACAGGAGGGCCCTATTAGAACTTCGCTGAGCTTCGGCGGCAAGGCGTACGACGCTTTGGCCGCACCGCTCGCTGAGCGTCGTGCCCAGGCTGCTTCTCGCCGGTCTCTCCACAGGGCATCGTCCCTGGTAAGCATATGTCAGACCCTCCTGGTTGACTGGTCTCATGGCAATCGAGGTGTCGGATATTGAGCGGGTGAGTTCCCTGGTGGGTGACCTTGCGCGCCGTGATGTTTCGGGGTTGTCGCATGGGGATTTGTTGGCGGCGCACGATGCTGTGGCGCGGTTGGGGCGGTTAACGGGCACGTTGCAGGCGCGCTTTGCGGGGGAGATTGCCCGACGCTCGACGCCCGACCAGCCCGGGGGTGGGCTCGCACGGCGACAGGGTTTTGGTAATGCGGGGACGATGCTGTCTCGGGTCACCGGGGGGACGATGGCTGGGGCCATGCGGTCCATTGAGGCTGGCCGGGCGCTGATGCCGGACACGGCGCTGCTGCCGGACAATGGGCCGTTGGCGGTGGGCTCGGAGTTGGCCGTGGCCGCCGCGCCACCCGCTGCGCGCTACCCGGCGGTGGCGGAGGCCGCCTTGGTGGGGGATCTGTCCGTTGATGCCGCGGGGCTGATCACTGCGGGGCTCGAGACAATTGCCGACCGCGTCCCGCGCGATCGACTGCACGCACTGGAGCGTCGGCTTGTGGATAAGGCGGTGCATCTTGCCGCTCATGAGGTGCGACGCATGGTCGCGACGGCTGTGGCGCGTGCGGATCTGCGCGGTCATGAGGAACGTGAACGTCGCCAGTACGCTGATCGTTACCTGGCGTGGAAGGAGGACCACACGGGCATGGTCACCTTCACCGGCAAGCTGGATGCGGTGACGGCGGCACCCATCCGCACCGTGATCGAGCAGATGGTGACTCACCAGTTTCGTGCCCGCCGTAATCAAGATCTCGCCTCTGCGGACCAACGCACTGTGGGTCAGATGCGTGCTGATGCCCTGTTCGAGTTGTGTCGCCACGCTGTGGGCTGCAATCAGACCGACCGGTCCGGTATTCGCACCACGATCGTGGTGCGCATGAATAGGCGTGACCTTGACACGGGTCGCGGTTTGGGGCGCATCGACGGCACCGACCAGCCCGTCTCCGTGGGCCAGTTGCGCAGGCTCGCGGGGGATGCGGGCATCATTCCTGAGGTGTTGGGTGGCGACTCCGAAGTGCTGGACCTGGGCCGCAAGGTCAGGATGTTCTCTCGGGCTCAACGGCTCGCCCTGGTGGAACGCGACGGCGGATGCGCGAAATGTCATGCACCACCGGAACATTGCGAAGCGCACCACATTCGTTGGTGGGAACAAGGCGGTCTCACGGACCTCAACAACGGCGTGATGTTGTGTACGAGATGTCACCACGAAATTCACCGGCAAGGCTGGGGGATCCTGGTCCGGGGAGGGAGCGTCGACTTCGTTCCGCCACCCGAAATCGACCCGACGCGGCGGGCGAGACCCGGAGGACTGGCGGCGATCGACGTGGGTGATGCTGAACGGCCGCCCCACGCTCCGTGGGAGGACTCTGCCTGGGAGGACCGCGCATGGGACGACCCTGCCTGGAACGGCTACCCACCGCCCGACTACCCATGGGACGGCTCAGCCGACCACGACGAAGTCTCGTCGAACGCGTCGCTGGCTGCATAACCGCACGGTGAGACTCGCGCGCCTCGTCCCGGACGTACTGCAACGCCGCACCGACGGAGACGCCGAGCCCCGGAGGCCGCGACCCGACATCCCCGTCGAACTGAACCGTCGGCGACGGAGGCTACCCGAAGGCGTTGAACTCCTCGATGCCCAGCAGGGGCTTGATGGCCTTCTGGATCGGCCCACGCACCACGTAGCGCTGGACCGCGTCGTGGCGAAGCTCGTTGCCGATCGCCGCCATGACCATGCCCTGGTCGAGCGACAGGTAGCGTTCGGCGACTGTGCCGCTACGGACCGCGACCGAGTCGTAGAACCCACCCGGGCCGTACGCCCCGAGCTCGGTGCGCATCTTGGCCAGGTTGGCGAGCGCCTCGTCGTGCGCGTACGGCAGGGCGAGGAAGGAGGCGTGCGGGGTGACCACCCCGTCGCCGTAGGCGGCTGGCTGGACCGGTGCCCGGAAGCAGGCCGGGTCGTCCCAGCCCGATTCGACCGAGGTGCGTTCCTGGTCGGAGGTGTAGCCGTTGGGCTCCATCCCGATCGGGTCGACGCCGTACTCGCGGTAGCCGCCGTCCGGGTTGCTCGCCGGGGAGAAGCCCCAGTAGCCGTAGTCGGCCTCGGTCATGCCGTGCTCGATCTGCGCCCTGACCGTCAGCGGGTGGTTGACGCCCCAACTGCGCGGCCCCCACTCCGCCTCCGGCACGAACAGGTCGACCATCAGCGCCTCGAACATGCTGCCGCCCCAGGTCGGCACGAGCTGCATGCCACGGTAGCGGTACGCGCCCTCAAAAACGGGCACACCCAAGTACTCCTCCCACTGGCCGACGGGCTTCTGCTCGGGCCAGCTCCAGTCACACGTGTCGGGGAAGGTACGGAACATCGAGAAGTAGTGTTCCGGGGGGATCTGCCCCCAGGCGATGCCGAGGTAGCTGGCCATCCGCGGCTCGGTGTTGAGGGCGCCGTAGTGGTGTCCGGTGTACCAGACGTCGGGACCGCGGTCGCGGTAGTTGTCGAGCACGGCCGCAGGATTGGCGGGAAGCTCGTCCCAGAACCCGCCCCGGAGCTGGCGGACCTGCGGATCGTAATAGAAGCCGAAGTCCATCGTCGCGGTGATGGCCTCAGCCTTGTCGCGGAGCCGGGGTTCGGCGTTGCTCACCAGCACGAGGGCGGTGGCGAGCCAGGCGTTGTCGACGCTCGACAGGAACGGGTAGACGGTGCTTCCATCTGCGGGCCAGGTGGTGAGCTTGGTCGCCGTCGCCTCGTCGTACCAGTTGTAGAACATGCCTGAGTCCACGTGGCGTTCCATGCCGGCGAGCGTCGTGATGGTCGTCGTCATGCGGTCGCGGGCGTCGGAGCGCGTGATGATGCCGAGGTCACGGGCGACGACGGTGCTCCACAGGTAGGCGCCGATGTTGGTGGGAGACGTGTAGCCGCTCCGGCTCTCCGGGGCCAGGTCGCCGGCGACGTTGTCGGCAGGCAGACCCGTTGCTGGGTCGACCATGGCCTCGAACGAGGCCCACGTGTCCGTGGCGTAGTCCTGGAGGGTCGCCCGGTCGGAATGGTTCCCTCCGGCGGCCGCGGGGACCGAAAGAGCCACCAGGCAGGTGGTTGCTAGAGCCGCCACGGCAAGAGCCGTCAAGCGGGTGCTGGGGTGTCGTTTCACAATACTGTCCCTTCGTCGAAAATCGTCGGTTGAGTCACTGTCTGGGTCAGGTGCGCACCGCCTCTCGGTCCACCAACTCGCCCGAGACCGTGGTGCCGCCGCCAGCGTGCGGGGCGATCCGGACGGTGAAGGTACCGGATTCCAGGCACACTTCGCCGCGTGCGTCGCGGTACGTCAGCATCCCGGCGTCGATGTCAAAGGCGACGTCAATGGCTTCCCCGGGCGCGAGTTCGACAAGCCGCACACCGGCCAGTTCGCTGACCGGCCGGGATATCTGAGCGACCGGGTCCCGGAGGTACAACTGAACCGTCTCGACCGCCCGTCGCGTCCCCGTGTTCGCCACGCGGGCCTCCGCGCGGACCGTTCCACCGGGCCGAAGCGTCGGCGAGGAGAGCGTGACCTGGCCGTAGACGATCTCGGAGTACCCCGCACCGGAGCCGAACGGGTACCGGGGCGTGTCTCGGTGGTCACTGTAGCGCCCGACGGGCCCGTCCGGCTCGAGGGGGCGGCCCGTGGGCAGGTGGTCGTGGTGCAGGGGAATCTGGCCGGTCGAGCGCGGCATGGTCACCGGCAGCCTGCCGCGCGCGGGCTCGTCCCCGCTCAAGACGTCCACGATGCCGTGGCCTCCTTCGACCCCGGGGTGGAAGACCAAGACGAGCGCGGCGCCGAGGTGGTCGAGGCGTTCGAGCGCGAGGGGCCGACCGGTCAGCACCACGACAACGAGGCGACTGGTGACCCGCGCGAGCGCCTCGAGAAACTCCACCTGCCCGGGAGGCAGATCGATCGACGTGACCGAGTTCGCCTCGCCGCTGCGCATCGGGTGCTCACCGACGCAGGCCACGACGATGTCGGCGGCCCGCGCCGCGACCAACGTCTCGTCAATGAAGCGCCCATCGTCGACGGTCACCGTCGTCTCGTCGTCGGCGCGGCGCTCGTCATCGGCGCAGCGTTCGTCATCAGACCAGCGCTCGCGGACTGCGTCGGCGATCGTGACCACGTCCTCCGGGCGTCCGTCGAGGGTCCAGGTTCCGAAGAGCTCGGCCCGGGCCGTGGCGAAAGGTCCGGTCACGTGCACACGGCGGGCCCCACCGGGGCCGATCTTCAACGGCAACACACCGTCATTGCGCAGCAGGACGGTGGCGGCGGCCGCAGCCCGGCGGGCAAGTGCCCGGTGCTCGGCGGTGAGTTGGACGGCAGGGGCCCGCTCGGTGTCGGTGTACGGGTCGTCGAAGAGCCCGAGCCGGAACTTGACCGCCAGCACCCGGGCGACGGCATCGTCGATGAGTTCGAGCGGGACCGTGCCGTCCCTGACCAGACCTACCAAGTGGGCCGCGAACGCGCCGGTGATCATGTCGATGTCGATGCCGGCCCGGAGCGCCAGGGCGGCAGCCTGCCGGGTGTCGTCCGCCACGCCGTGCAGGACGAGCTCTCCGACGGCGTCCCAGTCGCTGACCACGACTCCCGCGAAGCCGAGGCCAGCCTTGAGGTGCTCGCGCACGAGGTCGGTGTGCGCGGTCATCGGCGTGCCGTCGAGGGTGTGGAATCCCGTCATCACCGTCGCGACCCCCGCCTCGACGGCGGCTTCGAACGGCTGCAGGTGGCGGTTGTGCAGGGTGACGGGACCGACGTCGACCTCGGCGTAGTCGCGCCCGCCTTGAACCAGTCCGTAGCCGACGTAGTGCTTCGCGCAGGCCGCGAGGGCCTCCGGATTGGCGAGCCCTCGCCCGCCGGGACCACCCTGGAAGCCTTCGACGGCTGCCGCGCCCAGGCGCGCGGACAGCCAGACGTCCTCACCCCAACTCTCTGCGACGCGGCCCCACCGGGCGTCCTGCGCGACGTCGACCATCGGTGCGAAGGTCCAGCGCACGCCGTCCGCGCTGGCCTCCCGTGCCGCGGCACTGGCGCACTGGCGCACCAGGTCTTCGTCGAAGGAGGCGGCCTGCCCGAGCGGAATGGGGAAGACCGTCCGGTGGCCGTGGATCACGTCCCTGGCCACCACGAGCGGGATGCCGAGGCGCGAGGTTTCGACCGCGGCTTTCTGCAGCGCGTTGACGGCCGCAGCCTGGGTGCCCGCGTCCCGGACGTTGCCGGCCTGCTCTCCGCTGGCGATGATGCAGGTCCCGAAGGTGCCGGTGGCCAGCGCAACGGCGTCGCGGACGGGGTCGGGGTTGGCAACCTGGTTGAGTTGCCCGACCTTTTCCTCAAGGGTCATCTCAGCGAGCAGGGCTCCGACGCGCTGCTGGACCGGCTGGCCGGCTGCTGCCCAGGGTCGCGCGGTCATGGCAGGTGGACCTCCAGCTCGGGACCATCCGGGCGCAGGGCCTCGGCCAGGTCGGCCAGCGCGACGGCGAGCCCACCCGGGCGGTAGGGGTTGTCCGCGCGGGTCGAGGCCAGGACCTGGCCGGCCAGGCGGAGCTCGGTCGGCCCGTGCCCGCGTGGCCCCACCCGGTAGCGCACCCGGAGCAGACCGCCACCGAGGGGGATCTCGGCCCGCAGTCCGTCCAGGCGAGCCGGCAGGACCGGGTCGATCAGCACCATGGCCCCCCGACGCCGGACGCCGAGCAGCGACTGGGCGACGACCCGCACCAGCACACCAGGTCCGGAGGAGTAGATCCGCCAGCCGCCCTCGAGCCCGGTCTGCCCGGTGAGGACCTCCGCGTAGCGACGGGCGAAGTCAGCCCGGTCGAGGACGGCGGCGTCCGAGCTCGACGGATAGGCGTTGGCCTGGCGGCGTCGGGCCCCGGGGACCACCTGAACCGTCGCAGGCGGGAGCACCTGGGCGATCCCCAGCCACAGCGCCTCGGCATCGCCCCAGTGCGCCATCGCCTCGCACCACCGCAGGTGGGCGTGGACGTACATCAGCCCGATCTCGCGCCCCACGAAGGTGGCGGTCTCCGCGCGCTGGAAGTGCCGCATCGGGCCGCCGTGGTAGGCAGGTGGACGGTCGAACAGGCGCACGCCGTCGACCCCCATGAGGTGCTCGCGCACCAGGGCGACGTGGTGAGCGGCCTGGGTCGGGTCGAACAGGCTGCTTCCGAGTGCGTGGATCATCTGCAGGGACCCGTGGCTCAGGCCGGTCTCGGTGTCCCGGGGGTGCACGAGCAGGCGCCGGACCGCGACAACACCGCTGGCGTCCGGCGGGTCGAGCTGCGCGTACCCGGCGAGCTCGCCGTCCACGACGAGGTACCGATGCAGGTCTGCCGCGACCTCCGCCGCCTCGACCAGCAGGGTTGCCGCCAGCTCCCCGTGGCCGCCAACGACACCCAGACCGTCGGCAAGAGTGGACAGTGCCTGATGGTGCAGGGTTACCGTCCACGCGCTGGTGAGCGTGCGTCCCATCGCGGGGTCGGCGGGTTGCAGCGAGTCGTTCCAGTCGCCGTGGCCGTAGGCCACGAGCCGGGTGCCGGGCAGGAAGCCGACGCGGGCCAGGTCCAGTGCCCGCCCTAGGTGGGTCAGGACGGTTGAAGAAGGCACCGCGGGTTCCCCGGCCGCGGTGTACCAGTCCACGGGCTCCTCAAGCAGGGAGGCATCACCGTACGTCTGGAGGTACCGGCCGAGGGCCAGCACCGGCCAGTGCACGACGTCCCCGTGCGGCGGTCCCATGCGGAAGTGCTCGTGGCCGGGCAGAAAGCCGAAGGCCTGCGGCCACGAGCCGTCGGGATCCTGCGCCGCGAAGATATCGAGCAGGAGATCGCGCGCATCCTGTTGGCGGTCGAGTGCGAGCAACAGCTCGAGCGGTCCCTGGGCCACGTCCCTGGTTCCCCAGGCTCCGCCCGTGTACTGCTCGAGGCCGCGGGGCGCCAGGAAGTGCACGAAGGCATCGCGGACCAGCCACGGCAAGCTCACGGCGAGCGGATCGACATCCGGTCCGTGGGAAACCCTCAACGCGGTCACGTCCGGCCACCAGGCCGCTTCCGTCCGCGAGCCGCGCGGCGTCTGCGAGACGTGCGGCGTCCGCACCGCTCCAAGGCCCGGCGGGTCCGACGGCGCGTCGTCGTCGTTCCCTGACCCGAGCCGGAACTCGACGGCGAACTCCGACGTCGTCGTGGTGAAGAGGGTGGCGACGGTCGCGCAACGCGGGTGCCCGTCATCGAAGAGCTGCCCGTCGTCCGCGACGGTCACGGCGTCCGCCGTCCGCAGGATGAGTGCCGGACCGTCGTCATGACCGGACCGGGCCAGCCGCACCACGACGCCGTCCACTGTCCGCTCGACCCGGGCGGAGTCGGGCGCCGCACCGTCGGCCGCGCGTAGGGGGTCGGCGTCGGTCGCCAGGTGGAGGGCGAGCATCATGCGCCGAGGCGCCCCCATCGACACCTGCACCCGAAGGTCGATGCGGTGGTCCTGCGGCGGGGCGACGGTCGACACCTCGATCACACCGCCCTGGTCGCTGCCGTCGGCCGCGAGGGCGTAGACCCACCGTGCGGAGTCCGGCGTCATCGCGAAAGCGGACGGCAGATCCAGCAGTCGCCATGAGCCCTGGACCTCGACAAACACGCGCACCCCGTAGGCGCGGTGCAGCCCGAGGTAGCCCCGGACAGTCGTGAGCATCGGATCGCTCGATGCGTGCCCGCGGGTGAGGTAGGACAAGGGCGAGCCTGTCATCCAGGCCGTCGTAGTGAGGGACCGGGGGTCGGGGCGCGCCCGGTCGCCCGTGCGCAGGATCGTGCCGTGTGGGCGGAGGACGGCAGATTCCTTGGCCATGGTGACGACGTGCGCGTCGTCGGCGGTGAAGAACGAGAGGATCTCACCGTCGTGTTGCTCCACCGCGCGCCAGGGCTCAGGCCAGCGGGCGCGCAACTCGTCCGCGGTCAGGGGCCGGACTGCGACTTCTCGTCCGCGGTCGTACGCGCCGGTCGGCACGAGGCCCGGTCGCCCGGAGACTGGCGGCGGGACGGTTGGCGGGACGGTTGGCGGGACGGTTGGGGACCAGGGGGCTGCGCCCAGGGCGTAGGTTCGGGCCTCGGCCACGCGAGGCAGGTCGGCATGCGACGTCGCGGCCGGGTGGTCGTCAACCAGCAGGCCTGCAAAGGAGGTCCGGATCCGCTCGCCGGGATCCAGGGTGACGCGCCCGGTTTGCAGTGTCACCATCGTGTGCTCGTGCTGCCGCCGCCTCGACGGGAGGTCCCCCGCCAACCCTGCGGGTGACCGGGCAGCTCGTGCCGCACATCCGTGGACGTCGATCGCGTCGGTCGCCCAGGCGACCACGGGAGAGGTGGCTGTCAGCACGCACCAGGGGTGCAGTCCGGCCTGCGGGAGGTTCTGCCGCACCGCCAGCGCCGTACCGAACCCGTCACCGTGCAGCGGTGTGACGTCCAGGTACTGGCTGACGTAGAGCTCGTTGGTCCGCAAGGTGTCCGGTGCTGCGAGCGCGACGTCGTGACCGTGCACGAGGTCAACGTCACGCGGCGCTGGACCGTCGTTGACGACCTCGACATGCCATGCCCACGCGGGTCGGTCGACGGCGAGGGTGAGTGTCACCTGCCAGGTGAGACTGCCGTGGTGGTCGACGGCACCGTCGCTTTCTACAACACCCCCGCTCACGACGAGTGCACCGCCCTCGAGGCTGACTCGGGAGCCGGACCCCGCCCCGAGGACCGGCCAGCATCCGCCCGATGCGCGGTCCCTCACCCACAGCTGCAGCAGGCCGGCCTCGAAGACCGAGGCGGCATGCTGGACCAGCTCGAGCCGATCCGTCCCGAGGCTCGCTGGCGCACCGCCGTCGACGACGACTGCATGCAGCCCACCGACGGTCGCGAGCACCCACGGGAGCCCGACGGCCGCAACGGTCACTTAATCCCCGTCATCGCGACGCCCTGCACGAAGTGCCGCTGGAGTAGCAGGAAGACGACGAGGACGGGCACGACGACGACGACGGCGCCAGCGAGGAGTAGCCCGTAGTCGGTCTGGTTCTGCCCGGTGCTGTAGAGGGCCAGCGCGACGGGCAGCGTGTACTTGTCCTCGGTGGTGGCCACGACGAGTGGCCACAGGAAGTTGTTCCACGATCCCAGGAACGTGATGATCGCGAGCGTCGCCAGGGCCGGCTTGGCCAGCGGTATGACGACCTGCAGGAAGATCCGGATTTCGCTGGCCCCGTCGATACGCGCGGCGTCGATGAGTTCGTCAGGTATGGCGAAGAAGAACTGTCGCATGAGGAAAACCCCGAAGGGGGCGGCCAAGAACGGCAGGATCAGGCCCCAGTACGTGTTGACCATGCCCAGGTTCGCCACGAGGACGAACAGCGGAACCAGCGTGACCATCCCGGGGATCATCAGCGTGCCCAGCACGAGCCGGAAGAGCACCTTCTTGCCCGCGAACTCGAACTTGGCCAGGACGTAGCCGAGCATCGAGCAGAACACGAGGTTGCCGAGGGTCACGGTGATCGCGACGACGGCCGAGTTCGTGAAGAACTGCGGGAAGTCGAGCCGGTCGAAGAGTTCGCGGAAGTTGTCGAGCGTCGGCGCCTCGGGCCACCACGTCGTGGGCACCCGGCGGATCTCAGCCTCGCCCTTGACCGAGCTGAGCGCCATCCAGATGAAGGGGCTCATCACGACGACCAGGCCGAGTCCGAGAATCAGGTAGGCGAATACGTTGGGGCGGGCCTCGCCGAAGTGCCGGTCCTTAGTCCTTTCCAGGCGCGGGCGTGTCGGTGCCGAGGGCCGGTTCGCGTGGTCGGTGCGGGTGGTCATCGTCCGCTCTCCTTGCTGGCGACGGGCGCCTGCTTCCGTCGGCGGCGCTTGGGTTTCCGGTCCCGCTCGCCGAGCACTCCGAACTGCACGAGCGTCAGCACGACGACGGCGAGGAACAGCACGTAGCTCATGGCGGCCGCATAGCCGTAGTTGCCGAAGCCGAACTGGTTGTACGTGTGGTACGCGACGGAAAGGGTCCCGTTGAGCGGCCCGCCCTGCGTCATGACGAAGGGCTCCTCGAAGAACTGCACGTAGCCGACGCCGGTGATCACGGCGCCGAAGAGGATCGTCGGGCGCATGGTTGGCAGTGTGATGAAACGGAAACGCTGCCAGGCGCCCGCGCCGTCGAGGGCCGCGGCCTCGTGTAGCGAGGTTGGCACACCCTGAAGACCGGCCAAGAAGATGATGATGAGCGTGCCGATCGACCGCCACGTCGCCATCGCGATCATCGACGGCATGGCCCAGGTGGTGCTGGCGAGCCAGTTGGGGCCGCTGATGCCGACGAGACTGAGTACCTCGTTGAAGAGACCGGTGTCGGGGTGGAGCAGGAAGCGCCACACGACGGCGACGGCAACGATGCTCGTCACGACGGGCATGTAGTAGCCGACCCGGAAGAACGTCTTCAGCCGGGTGACGCCGGAGTTGAGAATGACGGCGATCCCGAGCGAGAGCCCGAGCGTCAAGGGCACGCCTACCAGGACGAAGTACGCGGTGTTTGCGGCGGCCTTGCGGAAGAGCGGGTCCTGGAAGACCGCGATGAAGTTGTCAAGGCCAATGAAGTTCACGGCGAGGGGATCCCGCAGGTCCCGGCTCCGGAGGTCGGTGACCGCCATCGCGAGCGACATGAGCACCGGACCCGCGGTGAAGACGGTGAATAGCAGGACGAAGGGAAGCGCGAAGCCCCACGCGGCCCGGGTGTGGCGCCAGTAGAGCGGAGCGTGCTTGCGGGCCTTCGAATGCGCCGTCCCGCCCGGGATTTTGACCCCGGGCCGGACGGCGCTGTCGGTGGACATCTCAGAGACCGGTGCCGATGGCCGCTGCCTGCTCCTGGATGGAGGTGGCGATCTCTTGCGGGTCGACGCCTGACTTGGTCAGCCGCTCAAGCTCGTTGTCAATCACGCTGGCGACCTCTTCCCAGGTGGGGATCGAAGGCGGTGCGACGGCGGTCTCGAGCTGCTCACCGAACACGCTCAGGTACTTGTCGCTGGCGATGGCCGGGTCATCCCACGCGGAGGCGACGGAGGGAAGGTCGTTGGAACTCTTGTACCACTCGACCTGCACCTCGGGCTGGCTCAGCCACTCAACGAACTTCCAGGCTGCGTCACGGTTCTGCGCGTCCTTGAAGACGGCGAGGTTGGCGCCACCGATGAACGACGCCTGCTGGGCACCTGCAGCGAGCGGGGAGAGGCCCACGTTCGCCATCTCGTCCGCGTCGGTCTCCGTGAGGATGCCGACGTGCCAGGGACCTGAGATGAAAGAGCCGATGGTGCCGGCCATGAAGTCCTGCTCGAGCGACCCTTGCGGGAGATCGGTGGGTGCCAGGCCTTCGGTGAAGAAGGACTGGTACTTCGTGAGCGCCGCGACGAACTCAGGGGAGTCGATCGTGAACTCGGTGGCGTCCGCGTTGGTCATCTGCGCGCCGGCCTGCCAGGCGAACGGCATGAAGGTTTGCCAGGCACCCGTCTGACCTGGCTGCAGGGTGATGCCCCACTTGGCACCGGCGGCCTGCATGTCATTGGCCATGGAGGTCAGGCCGTCCCAGTCGGCGGGAGGCTCGGGCACGAGGTCCGTGCGGTAGTACAGGACGCGGGTCTCGACGTACCAGGGCACACCGTAGTTGGTTCCCCCCACGTCGGTGCTGCCCCAAGCGCCCTCGAAGAACCGCGAACTGTCGATGAAGTCGGGGGTGGGGTCAAGGGCGCCGGTTGCGGCGAACTCGCCCATCCAGGTGGTGCCGATCATCGAGACGTCCGGCGACTGACCACCGGCGATCGCGGTCGCGATCTTGTCGTGGGCGGCGTCCCAGGGGATCGCCGTGACGTTGATCTTCGCGTCGGGGTTCTCCGCGACGAAGGCCGCAGCGAAGTCGCCCAGTTTCTCGCCCTCGGTGCCCATCGCCCAGACCTCGACGGTGCCGGTCGCGGCGCCCCCGCTGATGTCCGCGCCCGGTGCCACGCTGTCGGTCGAGGCAACGTCGCCCCGTCCACAGCCGGTGAGCGCAAGGACGGCGACTGCGATGGCGGTAGCGCTCAAGCGTGCAGTTCTGTTCATGGTCGGTCTCCTCGGTTCGGTTCGACGACCACCATTGGCCGCCCCCGCCAGCGCGTCTATGCGCTTTAGCGGACCCGTGAATCATACTATGCGCATAGATCAAAAGGGGCAACCGGTGGCGCACATCCGTTACGGGCCGGGGCGGGTCAGGCCGCGACGGGTCAGGCCGCGACGGGTCAGGCCGCGACGCAGCCGCAGCTGCCGCGAACGATCATCCGGACCGGCAGGGTCCGATCCACGGGCGGGCCCTCGCTCTTCGCGAGGGAGTCGACGAGGATGTTGACCGCCAGGCGCCCCATCGCCTCCATCGGCTGCCGAACGGTCGTCAACGGTGGGCTACACAGGCGACC
>Ga0209643_1001820_pt1 | contig 16845 bp, 14 predicted proteins | sample AutmiccBRH37_all_FD_187383 | JGI IMG/M metagenome (GOLD analysis project Ga0209643, IMG submission 187383) | Deep subsurface microbial communities from Mt. Terri, Switzerland - Autotrophic microbial communities BRH/37_all (SPAdes) (version 2) | ecosystem: Environmental > Aquatic > Deep... | reverse complement strand
ATGATGCTGCCGATATTTTAGAGTTTCTAATATCTGACAAGGCAGATTTCTTAAATGGTGTCAATATTCCTGTAAATGGAGGAGAGATGTTCTAATGGAACAAACTCAAATGTTGAAGATTGCCTTACTGAGTAACTGCACTACCGAATATATATCAAAAGCGATGAAAGAAGAATATTCTAGCTATCAACTGGAACCTCAAATATTGAATAGACCTTACAATCAGTTTAACGATGAAATAATGGATCCTAATAGTGAACTATACAGTTTTAAGCCTGAAATAATTTTTTTCCTCTTAGAAGGGGAACTCATTTTGGAGGAATGGTATCGTTTTAATATCCTGCAAAATAATGAAGACAGTAAATTATTATTAATCCAAAAAACATTTCATTCCCTGACAGAAATAATCGATAAGGCGCGAATGAATAGCAAGGCAAAAATAATCTTTAATAATTTTAAGATTCCTTATTATTCGCCGCTAGGTATCTTGGACAATAAGAACGAATTGGGCTTGAAAGAAATGATTGCAAAACTTAATACTCAGTTGGAAGTCTGGGTGCGACATCAAGCAAACGTTTATATTTTTGACTATCAAGGTCTTTCAAGTGAATATGGCAACAATTATTCCCAAGATGCGAAAATGTACTATCTGACCATGAATCCTGCTTCATTTCCTTTTATCAAAGTACTTGTCAAGGAATATCTAAGATACATCCTGCCACTCAAGAATATGAATAGGAAGTGCTTAGTATTGGACCTTGACCAAACTTTATGGGGTGGAATAGCAGGTGAAGACGGCATCTCAGGTATAGTTCTTGACGTATCAGGTCCAGGAAGAAGCTTCTACGACTTCCAAAGGGAACTATTGAAACTGTATGAAAAAGGGATACTACTAGCTATTAACAGTAAAAACAACTTTCAGGACGCTATGGAAATCATTGATAATCATCCGCATATGCTTTTGAGGAGTAATTACTTTGCCAGTATCAAAATCAACTGGCATGATAAGAATCAGAATATGATTGAAATAGCAAAAGAATTAAATATTGGAATAGACAGCCTTGTATTCTTTGACGATAATCCCGTAGAACGAGAACTCATCGCAGCCTTACTTCCTAAAGTCAAAGTGGTTGATGTCCCAAGAGATACCAGCAATTATGTAGATGCGTTGAGAAAAGTAGTGGACTTTGAGGTCTTGAACATTACTGTTGATGATATTAAGAGAAATGAGATGTATCTATCTAACCAGAAACGTAGTGCTGAAGAAACCCTGTATAATTCCAAAGAGGACTTTTTATCTAGCTTACACTCTAAGTTGATCTTAAAAAGAGCTGATGAATTTTCCTTACCCAGAATTGCTCAATTGATTGGGAAAACAAATCAATTTAATATGACAACAAAGAGACATGTTTTGGAAGAAGTAAAAAAAATGGCTTCCTCAGAAAATTATATGGTGTTCTGTGCCTCGGTCACAGATAAATTTGGTGATAATGGAATAGTTGGAGTATGTATTGTCAATCTTGCCGGTGTTGTGGCCTATATTGATACATTTTTACTAAGCTGTCGGGTCCTTGGTCGGAATATAGAGTACTGTTTATTATCATCAATAATTCACATTTTGGAGAAAAAAGACATCCAACGGATAGTTGCCTATTATATTGAAACTCCCAAAAATGAAGCAAATAAGGACTTTTATCAAATTGCTGGTTTTAAAGAATTAAAACATGAGGATGACAAAACATTCTTCGAAATGGTTAAACCTTTTCCTTTAAAAAGTTTTGACTACATCGAAGTGCAAGCAGAAAATGGAGGTCAGTAAAATGGATAATAAGTTCGTTGAGATTGTTGCCAATGTATTAAAAGTCGATCCCAAGATACTTGATGAAAACTCCACAGCAGATACTACACCCGGTTGGGATTCGCTGATGCATTGGGCGGTAATAAGCGATTTAGAAGATATCTATGGGGTAGAATTCACAATGGACGAAGCCACATCATTCAAGAATCTCGGAGATATTTACAACACATTAGTGAAACAAATGGAATAAAAGTCAGGTGGGAATCTCCCTCCTGACTTGTGGTATCAATATTTGTTATTCTTCATTAACTTCATCCCCCAAATACATAGGCCTCGACGGTTTACTCATAACTACATGTTTATCCGGAACATTAAAGTAGACTACAGTCCCCATCCCGATTTTGGCGTCCTTACCGATGTGTATTTTCTCCATTATTACTGAATTTGAACCTACAAGAACGCCTTCTTCTAAACTTGCATCACCGGCAACAACAGAATTTACAAGACAAGATGAGAAAGCTCCGATAGTTGCATCATGCCCAATAACAGAGCGCATGTTCAAAAGTACTAACTTGCCAACAGTCACATTGACCGATACAATACTATCTATTCCTAAGATTGCTCCATCACCTAACGTCGCACCATAAGCTACTTTGGCTGTGGGATGGATTAGGGTAGGGAAGTTAAAATTATATGGTCTCAACTTTTCATAGATAATCTTTTTGCTTTTGGGGTCACCGATTGCGATAACAATATTGGTTTTTGGAGCATAATTTTTTAATATTTCTGACGAACCGAGTATTTTGTACTCCCAAATTAGTTTATTAAGATCAGGTCTTGTATCATCTATATAGCCAAGGATATTCCACTCATTATTAATAGAGTTTATGTCCTTAATTATCTGGACAACTTCTTTAGCTAATCCTCCCGATCCATATATGATTAAATCCTTCATTCAATTCCTCTTTCCGATTAAAATGTAAAACCATCTAAAAACTTAATGTTAAGACCATTCTGTTTTAGGTATGAAATTTAATCTAATTTAGTATATGAGAAGAGTTGTCCAAGGGTACATATCCCAGAAAGTTCTAAAGCAAGAAATCTTGAAGGATTGCCATATATAACAAAAAAGAAGCTGTTAAACTTCCAATTAGTTGGGAAGTTCAACAGCTTCTTTTTCATAACTTGGAACAACGAGAAAAATGATCACATTTTTTGAATAACAGCTCCTTCAGAGTCTATGTCTAGAGCAAGAGAAATCGAGGGCAGAGATTTAGTAGTGAGCGCTTCTTTCATGCGATCAGCAACATTCTCTTCTGAGCCTTCAGGGCAGAAGGCGAGAAGAGTTGGACCGGAGCCACTTAAGGCGGCTCCATAAGCACCCGCATCCAGGGCTGACTTAAGTGCTTCAGGCATTCCAGGTATTAATGATGCCCTCTGATTCTGATGTATTCTGTCCTGAGTAGCTATAGACAGTAAGTCGTAATCTTCGTTAATTAGAACATCTACCAGAAGTCCGACACGGGATGTATTGAAAATTACATCTTGCCTGGGGATAAGTGCAGGTAAAATTTTTCTGGCTTTTTCAGTTTCTACCAAGATATCAGGAATGACCACGACTGTTTTAAACTTAGGGTGCTTAGCCAAAATCCTCGGAACTACAGTATCTTCAGTCATGACGGTAAGAGTAATACCTCCATAGATAGCAGGGGTGACGTTATCCGGATGACCTTCTATCTCATTAGCCAGCTTAAGTAGTTCAAAACGGTCTAAGGGGAAATCTTCTAAGGCATTAGCTATCATTAATCCACCTACTACTGCAGTAGAACTGCTGCCTAGACCTCTAGCAGGAGGAACATAATTCTCTAAGGTTATTTTTAACGGATGTGGCTTAGAGCCTAGTTTTTGCCAGAGAAGACAGGCGGATTTCCATAATAGATTGTCTTTGTTTCTAGGAATGTTATTTGTATAGTCTCCAATAAGGTTAATGACCAATTCATCACTTGTTTCTACAGTGATATAATTGTAAAGTTTTAAGGCAAGCCCCATACAATCAAACCCTGGTCCCAGATTTGCTGATGTTGCGGGTACTTTTACTTGAAACATCTTATCCTCCATTTATTTGATCGTTGTTTTAAACTTTAATTCTTCTAAATTCTAGTATATACAAAAGGTTAAGTAAACTAGAAACCGTTAGTTTCCATCCGGATTACATTATATATTTTATCTAATTTACTGTAAGAATTAAGAGAGTTTAAGGTTTGCCTTAACTGACTTTCTTTACAGGGATGGGTAACGAGCACGATTTCAGCTTTCTCATTAGAGCGTGGTTTCTGAATGATAGAGGCAAAGCTTATACCCGCTTCCGCAAAAAATAGGGCGAGAGAAGCAAAGACTCTTGGTTCATCCTTTACTTTGACTCTAATATAATAACCTGTGGTAAAGTTATCTGATGATTTAATCGGATAATTCCGGTAACAGTTGCAGTTGGTTAAACCTACTGCTTGTGATTCCATATTTCGTGCTATTTGCATAATATCGGCAACGACTGCACTTCCAGTGGGAAGAGAACCGGCACCTTTACCATAGAACATAGTTTCACCGACCGCATCGCCAACTACGTAGATAGCGTTATAAACTCCACTAACCGTTGCCAGTGGGTGGTTTCTGGGTAATAAGGCAGGGTGTACGCGTACCTCAATGCCTTCTTCTTGATTTTTAGCGATTGCTAACAATTTGATGACACAACCAAGTTCATCGGCATACTTAATATCTTCTTTGGAAACCTTGGAAATTCCTTCGGCGAAAACATCATCGATGGTTACTCTAGTATTGAATGCAAGGGAGGAAAGGATGGCCAGCTTACGGGCCGCATCCAGACCTTCGACATCCGAGGTCGGGTCTGCTTCAGCGTAACCAAGCTCTTGAGCTTCTTGGAGAACTTCGGTATAATCTCTACCTTGGTCAGTCATGGCTGACAAGATATAGTTAGTGGTACCATTTATTATCCCAATTAAGGAAGAAACTCTATTAGCAGTAAGTGATTTTCTCAAAGCTTCAATAATTGGGATCCCGCCTGCGACACTTGCTTCAAAATAGAGATCGCGTTTATTTTTGCTAGCTACCTCTAATAATTCTTTGCCGTGAGCAGCTAGCAAGTCTTTGTTAGCGGTTACGACATTTTTGCCATTATTCAACGCTGTTATAATATAAGTACGGGCAGGCTCGATACCTCCCATTACTTCAACAATGATATCTATTTCAGGATCATCCAAGATATCGTTGGCCTTATCTGATAGTAAAATATCTTCATTTTCAGGTCTTTTTTTAGTAAGATCTTGGACCAAGGCTCGTTTAACTTTAATTTCCGACCCTGTTCGGGTATTGATATCGTAGCTATTCTTTTGTAATATGGAAGTTACCCCACTTCCAACCGTACCAAAACCTAATAATCCGATATTAATCTTTTTCATGCTTTCATACCTCCGTCTCTCGCGTACAAATGTTCTCCTACAGTGGACATTATAGCAACGTCTGGCAAATTTAGCAAGGGTAATTTTTTGATATCTTGACACTTATAACTGTAACATATACACTTAAACATATATATTATATGTCATATAACACAACCCCAAAAACCTTTTCCAAGATGTTATCCCTGACAGAAGTTTCACTTCATATAATTGTTCCCAAGCCCGTTAGGAAAGTTTCGGACGGAACTTCCCGGGTTTTTTTATATAAAATAGTATTCCAATAAATTTTAAAATAATAAAAAATCCTATATTGAGAGGGGACCAAAGTAATGGTTATTTATTCTAACGGGAAGTTCGTTGACAGTCAGGATGCTAAGATTTCTGTCTTTGATCATGGATTCCTTTATGGTGATGGTGTTTTTGAAGGAATAAGAGCTTATAACGGCAAAGTATTCAAATTGAAAGAACACATAGATAGGCTATATGAGTCAGCAGATGTTATCCTCTTAAAAATAGGTGTAAGCCGTCAGGAAATGATGGAGATTGTTATGGAGACGATTCGCCAAAACAATCTTAAAGATGCTTATGTCCGATTGATTGTTTCCAGGGGTTCAGGGGACTTAGGTTTAGATCCTCAGAAATGCCCCGACTCAGGAATCTATTGTATCGCTGGAAGCATAGTTCTATTTCCACAGACTATTTACGATGCAGGACTGGAAATAGTCACAGTATCTACCCGTCGTAATAATTTGAATGCCTTAAATCCTAGGATTAAGTCCTTGAATTATCTTAATAATATTTTGGCAAAGATAGAAGCAAATAGAGCCGGTGTGATGGAAGCATTAATGCTTAATCAAGAAGGATATGTTTGTGAAGGTACGGCAGATAATATCTTTATCGTCAAGGATGGAGTATTAATGACTCCGCCTATTCACGCAGGTATTTTAAAAGGGATTACCAGAGATTCAGTTATCGAAATTGCTAAAAAGGATGGAATATCTGTCAGTGAAGAGCTCTTTACCCTCCATGATGTGTATACAGCGGATGAATGTTTCTTAACAGGAACGGCAGCTGAATTGATTCCTGTTATTAGTGTTGATTCGAGAAGTATCGGTGATGGAAAACCGGGTCTGATCTTTAAAAAGCTGCTTGCAGAATTCCGTAATCTTACCAAGGCTGAAGGAGAACTTCTATAATCCGTTATATCTCATTTAATTAAGGAAAGGAAGCTAGCCCATGAACAGTGATATTGTAAAAAAAGGAATAGATAGGGCCCCGCATAGATCTCTTTTTAAAGCACTGGGTCTTACCGATCGAGAAATTGAAAAACCTCTTATAGGGATAGTCAATTCCTTTAATGAAATAGTCCCCGGACATATGCATCTGCGTCAAATTGCTGAAGCCGTTAAGTCTGGGGTTAGAGAAAATGGGGGAACTCCTATGGAGTTCTCGACAATCGCAGTCTGTGATGGAATTGCTATGGGACATGTAGGGATGCATTATTCTTTAGCTAGCCGTGAACTTATTGCTGATTCTATTGAAATAATGACCAAAGCTCATGGTTTGGATGCTTTGGTATTTATACCCAGTTGTGATAAGATTGTACCAGGTATGCTTATGGCTGCTATGAGACTTAATCTTCCCTCTATTGTAGTTAGTGGAGGCCCTATGCTTCCAGGCCGCTTTAAAGGTGAAGAGGTTAATCTTATCTCGGTATTTGAGGGAGTTGGTAAGGTTCATAGCGGACAAGAGAATGAGGAATGGTTAAAAGGTCTTGAACAAACGGCTTGTCCTACCTGTGGGTCTTGTGCCGGAATGTTTACCGCCAACTCTATGAACTGTCTGGCTGAAGTTATTGGAATGTCTTTACCAGGAAATGGAACTATCCCTGCTGTCTATTCTGAGAGAATTGTCTTTGCTAAAGAAAGCGGGTATCAGGTTATGAACCTCTTGCGCTCAGATATTAGACCGAGGGATATCGTCACTCAAGCCTCATTAAATAATGCAATAGCGGCTGATATGGCTTTAGGTTGTTCTACCAATACTATTTTGCATCTGCCGGCAATTGCTTTTGAAGCAGAAGTTGAGCTTGACTTAGCTGATATTAATACAATTAGTGATAGAACTCCTCAAATATGCAAGCTAAGCCCTGCTGTAAACGGTCATTATATGGTTGATCTGAATGAAGCAGGCGGTATCAGTGCAGTTTTGAAGACACTTTTAGATGCAGGTTTATTTGACGGTTCAGTACAAACCGTATCGGAATGTACCATGGCTGAACGGTTAGCAAATGCCGAAGTCAGAGATTCAAATGTTATTCACCCAATCTCTAATCCGTATTCGTCTAAAGGTGGCTTGAGCGTTCTGTTTGGAGACTTAGCTCCTGAAGGATCAGTTATCAAGGTTGGTGCCTTAGCCAAAAGAGATATAGTTTTTGAAGGTACAACGAAAGTCTTCGATGGAGAAGATTTGGCTGCTGATGCTATTCGGAGAGGCGAGATTAAGGAGGGTGATGTTGTCATCATCCGCTATGAAGGACCTAGGGGTGGCCCAGGTATGAGAGAAATGTTGGGCCCAACGGCGACCTTAGCAGGAATGGGACTAGATGCTTCAGTTGCCTTGCTAACTGATGGACGTTTTTCCGGTGGAAGTCGTGGTCTTTCTATTGGGCATATTTCTCCAGAAGCTGCTGTAGGCGGTGAGATTGCCTTTGTTGAGAATGGTGATAGTATTCGAATTGATTTAGAACAGCGAAGAATTGACTGGCTCCTGCCAGAAGAAGAGAAAGAAAAACGAAGACAGAATTTTTCTGCTGAAAAAGGGTTGGCCAAAGCATATAAAGTATCCGGCAGAACCGGATATTTGGGACGTTATGCTCAATCCGTTCAATCAGCGAATAAGGGAGCTGCCTTTAAGACAAACAAGGGGGATTAACATGGGTAACTCTAAAGATGATAAATATGTAGCCAGAGATCCTGAAATTTCCTGGGAAGATCAAGAAAATTTATCTTCAGCGTCTTGCAATGGTGCTAAGGTTCTTTTAGATGTCTTAGCCAGTGAAGGGGTAGAGGTTATCTTCGGATATCCAGGTGGAGCACTATTAACGATTTATGATGCTTTGTTAGATAGTAAGATTAGGCATATTCTCCCAAGGCATGAGCAAACTGCAGTTCATGCTGCTGATGCTTATGCCAGGGTAAGCGGTAAAGTCGGAGTTTGCATGGCAACATCCGGGCCTGGAGCAGCGAATATGGTTACAGGGATAGCTAATGCTTATATGGACTCTATTCCGATGGTTGTTATCACAGGCCAAGTGCCTACTCATCTTTTGGGAAGTGATTCTTTCCAAGAAGTTGATATTACAGGGATGACCTTACCGATAACCAAACATTCCTATCTTGTCAAAGAAGCCAATGATATCCCGCGTATAGTTAAGGAAGCATTTCATATCGCTGGGACTGGACGACCAGGACCTGTTCTTATAGATCTACCCAAGAATATCATGGTTGCTGAGGTCACGAATACTCAGCACTCACCTAAAGTGTCTCTTAAAAGCTATAAATATTTTTCTAAAGGTAATTCCGGTCAAATTGAGGAAGCAGCCAAAGCATTGGCTCAGAGCAAGAAACCAGTCGTCTATGCTGGCGGCGGTGTAGTCACTGCCGGTGCCGGACCTATCCTCTGTGAACTTATTGATAAAACCAATATCCCTGTTGTCTCTACCCTGATGGGATTAGGTAGTATTCCGACTACACATCCTAACCTCCTCGGTATGGTAGGGATGCACGGTACTATAACAGCTAATCTTGCCGTCAATGATTGTGATTTACTCATTGCGGTGGGGGTGCGTTTTGATGACAGGGTGACAAACGGACTCAAACATCAATTTGCTACCAAAGCTAAGGTAATCCATATCGACATAGATCCTGCCGAAATCGGCAAAGTGATTAAAGCTCAGATTCCCATTGTAGGAGATGCTCAGCTTGTCTTGAAAGAACTTTGCCAAAAGGTGAATCCTACTCAAATACCTCAATGGTGGGAACAGCTGCGAATATGGCAGCAAGAATATCCTCTTAGCTATGAACAGGATGGACAATTGAACCCTCAAACTATTTTAGAGGCAATGGGTAAACTCGGTGGGGATAAGGCTATCGTGGCTACCGATGTCGGCCAACATCAGATGTGGGCTGCTCAATTTTATCCACTAATCGCTGGAAGACAATTTATTACCAGTGCCGGGTTAGGAACAATGGGATTCGGTCTTCCAGCAGCTATAGGTGCTCAGATCGCTGCACCGGACAGGCTGGTTTTCTTGGTGACGGGTGATGGTTCTTTCCAAATGAGTATTCAAGAACTTGCTACAACTGTCCAACATCAATTACCTATTAAAATTATTTTGATGAATAATGGTGTCCTCGGAATGGTAAGACAATTACAGAAAATGTTTTACGAGGAACGTTTCAATGAGATTCAACTTCATTCTAACCCAAACTTTATTAAGGTGGCAGAGGCTTACGGCATCAAAGGAATTAGTATAGATACTCCCGAACAGGTAGAGCCTGCAATCAAGGAAGCACTAGCTACTCCTGGGCCGGTACTGTTAGACTGTAGAATCTCGCCGGATGAAGCTGTATTGCCAATGGTTCCTCCTGGTAAAGTAATCACCGAAATTCTAGGGGGGGAATAATATGCTGCATACTTTAGCTGTTTTAGTTGAAAATAACCCTGGGGTTTTGGCACGGATATCAGGCTTGTTCGCCCGTAGAGCATATAACATATATAGTCTGACCGTATGCCAGACAGAGAATCCTAGTTTATCACTCATGACCATCGTGGTAGAAGGAGATAGTCAAGTTATCGAACAGGTTACCAAACAACTGCATAAGCTTGTTGTTGTTCATAAAGTTACGAATCTCAGTGATGAGCCTGTAGTTGACCGAGAGCTAGCATTGATAAGAGTCAAAGTGAGGTCTGAAACTAGGCTTGAAGTTCTCCAAACAGTTGATATCTTTAGAGGCAGGGTGGTGGATATGGGTAGAAGCAATCTAACCATTGAGCTTACCGGAGATGAGGAAAAGATAAACGCTTTTACAAAAACCATGCGAGCCTATGGTATTCAAGAACTTGTACGCACCGGTAAAATTGCTATAGCTAGGTCTGAAAGCTAAAGGGCAGGAACATCCCTTGTGCTAAAATACAAAGGGAAACATATGATATATGATTGAATCAATTTACTATTGATTCAATATACTTATGGGAATTTTGGGAAATATTAAACAGTGGTTAGATTTAATTTTAAAATAAAACATTAAATAGGAGAGGTATTATTATGGCAAAGATTTATTATGATTCAGATGCAGATTTAGGGATTCTTCAAGGAAAGACTATTGCGGTAATGGGTTGGGGAAGCCAAGGACATGCTCAATCCCAGAACCTTAACGACTCAGGGTTAAATGTTGTTGTTGGTTTGCGCCAAGGTAGCGCAAGATGGAAAGAAGCTGAAGCAGCTGGACTTAAAGTAATGACAGTCGCTGAAGCCGCAGCGAAAGCAGATATTATTCAGATTCTTCTTCCTGATGAGCAACAGGGTAAGGTATATAAAGAAGAAATCCAACAATCTCTTAAACCAGGAAAAGTATTGGTCTTTTCTCATGGTTTTAATATTCATTTTGGACAGATTGTACCACCTAGTGATGTCGATGTAATCATGGTTGCTCCCAAAAGCCCAGGGCACCTTGTTCGTCGTACTTATGAAGAAGGGGCTGGAACTCCTGGACTTATTGCTGTCCATCAGGATGCTACAGGCAATGCTCATAAAATCGGTTTAGCATATGCTAAAGGCATTGGCTGTACTAGAGCAGGGTTATTAGAAACTACTTTTAAAGAAGAAACAGAAACCGACCTTTTTGGTGAGCAAGTAGTTCTTTGTGGTGGTGTTACCGAATTGGTGAGAGCTGGTTTTGACACTTTGGTCGAAGCTGGTTACCAGCCTGAAAGTGCTTATTTTGAGTGCTTACATGAATTGAAACTAATCGTTGACTTGATGTACGAAGGTGGAATAAGTAATATGCGCTATTCCATTTCCGATACAGCTCAATATGGTGATTTAATGATTGGCAGAAGAATCATCACGGATGAGACCCGTGAGGAAATGAGAAGTGTATTATCTGAAATCCAATCTGGAGAGTTTGCCAGAGAATGGCTGCTCGAAAACCAAGTTGGAAGACCAGTATTTAATGCAATAACCCGGATAGATGAAGAACATGAGATCGAAACAGTTGGTAAAGAGCTTCGTGGGATGATGCCTTGGCTTAAAAAGCAAAAATAAGTCTGGATAGCAGAAATGCGAAGGTCTCGTAGAGAGGAGGTTGACGGAATGCACCGAATTGAAATTTTTGACACTACCCTCAGAGATGGGGAACAGTCACCAGGTGTCGCCTTAAATACGGAAGAAAAATTGCAAATCGCCCGTCAACTGGAGAAACTTGGGGTTGATATTATTGAAGCAGGTTTTCCTATCACATCCCAAGGTGATTTTCAGGCTGTTAAGCTAATAGCGGAAAAAATACAGAATACTACAGTTGCTGCTTTAGCCCGTGCTCAAGCCGGTGATATCGAACGTGCGTGGGAAGCTATCCAATCTGCCCAGAAACCACGTATTCATACGTTCATTGCTACTTCACCGATTCATATGAAATATAAATTAAAGAAAAATCCGGATGAAGTGCTTGAACAAGCCAAGTTTGCGGTGGAACTTGCAAAGTCTAAAGTGAGTGATGTGGAATTCAGCGCCGAGGATGCTTCGCGAAGCGAGATTGATTATATTGCAAAAGTTTTTTCGGTGGCAATTAAGGCTGGGGCAACTGTCTTGAATATCCCTGACACAGTCGGATATTCTACGCCGGATGAATTTGCCCATTTTATTAAGCAAGTCATGGAAAGAACAGATGGTATCGAAAAAGCTAAGGTCAGCGTTCATTGCCATAATGATCTTGGGCTTGCTGTAGCTAATTCTTTGGCTGCAGTAAAATTAGGAATTCATCAAATTGAATGCGCTGTCAATGGATTAGGAGAAAGAGCAGGTAACGCTGCTCTGGAAGAGCTAGCTATGAGTCTCTCCACGAGGAAAGATTTCTATGGTGTTGAAACGCAAATTAATACAAAAGAGATTGCTCGTACCAGTAATATGGTCAGCCGTCTAACAGGTATGATGGTTCAGCATAACAAAGCCATAGTTGGCAAGAATGCCTTCGCTCATGAATCCGGAATTCACCAAGATGGAGTGTTAAAAGAGCGTTCCACCTATGAAATTATGTCTCCGGAGTCTATAGGACTTGAGATGGATACCATAGTTCTTGGAAAACATTCGGGGAGACACGCTGTTAGACAGTCGCTCCTCGATTTAGGAGTAGAGATATCTGAAGAAAGGTTCGAGAAACTTTTTGAAGAATTCAAACTTTTGGCAGAGAAGAAGAAGGTAATCACAAGTGGAGATCTCTTTGCCCTTGTTGACGCTCCGGAAACAGGCGAACAACTGGCTCTTAATTATTGGCAAGTTCTAAGTGGTAATAATCTTAAGACTACTGCTACCATTGGCTTATGGCATAAGAACGGAGATTGCAATGACGGAGAACTTATCAAAGCAGCTTATGGTGATGGCCCGGTGGCAGCTGCCTATATGGCTATCGATAAGATCATTGGGATAGAAGGAGCCCTTCTTAATTACTCTCTGCAGGCGATTGACAGAGGTGAAGATTCTCAAGGGGAAGTCACTGTGACTGTTAAGCTGGGAGATCATAAGGTTGGCGGCCGAGGGATAAGTACGGATATTATCGAAGCTAGTGTCAAGGCTTATCTCCAGGCTGTGAATAGGGCTCTGGATAAAGGTTGGATTTCTGTTAAAAAAAGATAATATTATACAATCTGAATAAACTATAGGCAAAGGAATTCCTGCCAAAGAAATAATATTATCTCATCCAAGGCATTGTATAAGTCTTAAGGGATGAGATAATATTGTATATATGCTTAATTTATGGATTCTAAATAATTAAGGAGGAATGTTGCATGGGGATGACGATAAGTGAGAAGATACTTGCTGCGCATGCCGGACTGGAACAAGTAGCTCCCGGAGAAATCATCAATGCCAAACTGGATATTGTTCTTGCTAATGATGTAACTGGCCCGGTAGCTATTAAGGAATTCGGCAAACTGGGAATGACCGAAGTTTTTGATAAAGAAAAAGTCGCTCTGGTTCCTGATCATTTTACCCCGAATAAGGATATTGCTTCTGCTGAGCAGTGCAAGATTCTAAGAGTTTTCGCTAAAGAACAACAACTTACTCATTATTGGGAGAGTGGTCAAGTAGGTATTGAACATTGCTTGCTTCCTGAACAAGGAGTAGTTCTTCCTGGTGACCTCATTATCGGGGCTGATTCTCATACCTGTACCTACGGAGCTCTAGGAGCTTTTGCTACAGGGGTAGGGAGTACCGACTGTGCTGCTGGGATGGCAACAGGTGAAGCCTGGTTTAGGGTACCAGAATCCTTGAAGTTTGTTTTCCATGGGTCTAAGTTCCAACCTTGGGTTGGAGGTAAGGATCTCATTCTTTATATCATTGGCATGATTGGAGTAGACGGTGCCCGCTATAAAGCAATGGAGTTTGCGGGTGAAGGGATCAAAGCTCTATCTATGGACAATAGGTTTACCATGGCCAACATGGCGATTGAAGCTGGTGCTAAAGTTGGAATATTCGAACCGGATGAAAAAACTCTTGAATATGTAAAAGCAAGAGCCAAAAGAGATTATAAAGTCTATAATAGTGATAAAGATGCTTCCTACGAGAAGATCTTTGATATCAATACAGAAGATATTCCGTTACAGGTTGCTTTCCCGCATCTTCCTGAGAACACAAAATCTGTAGACGAGGCTAGCGGGATTAAGATTGATCAGGTTGTAATAGGATCATGTACAAATGGACGTTTAGAAGACCTACAGATAACAGCTGAAATTTTAAAAGGGAAGAAAGTTCATCCGGAGATTCGTTGTCTGATCTTCCCGGGAACGCAAGCAATCTATTTAGAAGCCTTGCGTCGTGGCTGGATAGAAACATTTATTGAAGCTGGAGTAGCTGTCAGCACACCTACATGTGGCCCATGTCTCGGAGGTCATATGGGTATCTTAGCTAAGGGTGAGAGATCCTTAGCTACCACAAACAGGAACTTTGTCGGACGCATGGGGCATCCAGAAAGTGAAGTCTATCTCAGTAATCCTGCAGTAGCTGCGGCTTCAGCTATCCGTGGAGAAATAGTTCATCCTAGGGAGGTGGCTAAATAATGGGTAAAGCATGGAAATTCGGACATGACATCGATACCGACGTAATCATACCTGCTCGTTATCTTAACAGGTCGGAGCTAGATTTTCTAGCTTCCCATTGTATGGAAGATGCTGACCCTGCTTTTGCTCAAAATGTAAAAGAGGGCGACATCATAGTAGGTGGAAAAAATTTCGGTTGCGGTTCTTCCAGAGAACATGCGCCTCTAGCGATTAAAGCAGCTGGAATAAAAGTAATAATTGCTGACTCTTATGCCAGAATCTTTTATCGGAACTCTTTAAATATAGGGATGCCTATCCTAGAATGTCCAGAAGCAGTTCAGGGGATTGAAAACGGAGATGAAGTTAACGTTGATCTGGAAACAGGTCGAATCGAGAATATTACTAAAAAAGCTTTTTTCCAAGCCAGACCATTTCCTCCATTTATGCAGGAACTTATTAAAGCCGGTGGTCTGATACCGTATGTAAAGGAGCATAAAAAAAATGCCTAAAATTGTAGTTCTTCCAGGAGACGGAATAGGTCAAGAGATTATCCCAGAGGCTTTAAAAGTACTGAAAAATGTAATTTCTCAGAAGCAAGAATTCACTTTTCAAGAATACGCCATTGGTGGAACCGCCATAGATAAATTTGGGAAAGCTTTGCCTGAAGAGACTCTAAAAGCCTGTCAGGAAGCTGATGCTGTTCTAATGGGTTCTATTGGAGGTCCAAAGTGGGATACACTGCCTGCTATGGAAAGACCAGAACTAGGAGCACTTTTACCATTAAGAAAGAAACTTAATCTCTTTGCCAATATTCGTCCTGTTAAGATTATCCCAGCTTTACTTTCAGCTTCTACTTTGAAAGAAGAAGTTGTTAAAAATGTTGATTTAGTCGTATTAAGAGAACTTACAGGTGGCATATATTTCGGTGAAAAAGGACGAAACACACAACCTCCTGCAGCTTATGATGTTCTCGTATACACAGAAGAAGAAGTTCGCAGGATTGTGGAACTTGGCTTTCAGACAGCCCAAGGTCGAAAGAAAAGATTATGTTCTGTTGATAAAGCCAATGTCCTTGAATCATCAAGGTTTTGGAGAGAGATAACCGAAGATGTAGCTAAAAATTATCCTGATGTAGAGCTGACCCATATGTATGTTGATAATGCGGCTATGCAGCTTGTGCGTTATCCTGAACAATTCGATGTTATTGTTACAGAGAATATGTTCGGTGATATCCTTACAGATCTAGCTTCTATGCTTGGCGGTTCTATTGGGATGTTATCTTCTGCTAGTATGGCCGGCAAAAAGGGATTGTATGAACCTGCTCATGGTTCGGCTCCTGATATAGCAGGGCAAAACAAAGCTAATCCCTTAGCAACAATTCTCTCAGCTGCTATGATGTTGCGTTATACTTTTGACATGAACGAAGAAGCAGAACGCATCGAAAAAGCGGTAATCAAGGTCCTAAATCAAGGATATAGGACTGCAGACTTGGCAAGTTCTACAGAAAAAGCCATTGGGACTAAAGAAATGGGAGATGCTGTTGTAGCAGCACTGTCCTAATATTTGTCACCGTAGCTCAGAGAAGAAATCTGTTTATTATTTGATAAACAGATTTCTTTTTGGAAGACCAGAGGAGGATTTATGAAAAAAGTTATTCTATTTCTTTTAATGTTCCTTTTGCTAAGTATGATTTCTTTACCTGTATTCGGTGAAGTTCTGTCAACAGATCAACAGAATATTAATCAAATCAAGAGCTTGACCGAGGAAATTGATTTACTAAAAGAAAAGGATGTTCAGACCTCAGAATTAATGAATTATTATAAGTCTATAACTGACCATGCGATTAATTCTGTACTTTTGGTTGTAACTGCGGCTTCAATATTATTAACTATTTTAACTTTGATTGGTACTATTGCCATACCTCTTATCAGTACAAATAAAATTCAAAAGATCGAAAAAGAAGCAAGTATTGCCAAGGAAGCTTCTGAGGATGCTAAAAACACTGCTATTAAAGCGATTAGAGACTTAGAGAATCGAATCCTTGAAATAGCTACGTCTGCTGACGAAGCTAAAGATTTTTCCAAAATTGCACGATCTGAGACAATTGCCAGTGAAGGACTCGTTTGGTATCTTTCGAAAGAATATGATCGGGCATTAAAAAGTTATAACGAAGCTATAGAGCTTAATTGCCAGGAACCTCGTTTCTATTTTAATAAAGGTAATGTTTATTATGAACAAGGTTACTTTGTGAAAGCAATCGAA
>Ga0209643_1001818_pt1 | contig 16857 bp, 15 predicted proteins | sample AutmiccBRH37_all_FD_187383 | JGI IMG/M metagenome (GOLD analysis project Ga0209643, IMG submission 187383) | Deep subsurface microbial communities from Mt. Terri, Switzerland - Autotrophic microbial communities BRH/37_all (SPAdes) (version 2) | ecosystem: Environmental > Aquatic > Deep... | reverse complement strand
TGATATCCCTTGGGCTAATAAAAGCTACTGACATTTCCGTTGCCTAGATTAAAGCTTTTTTTAAGTTTTTAAAGGGCTTAGTTCAGTGCGCCCTTTTTTACCGAATTTAAGTTTATTTTTCACGCTATCCCCCTTTCATAAACTAAAACCAGTTCATTCAACACGCTACATATAATGTACTACATATTATGTACTATTTATTATATAGCATGTTTTTGAAACATTTGATTATCATCCTCCCCCTATTTATTAGAAACATAGCTGTTTAATTATTGGTTTTTCTTTATTTTGACTTAAATATTAATCTATTTAATATTACCATAATTTTCATTAAATGTAAACGATATTATCTGACTCTTCTGAATCTTATATACTTTTATGCATGCTGTAAATTTTAAGATTTCTGTTATTTGTCCTTACTATTTTTACTATTTACTTCATTTTTCCTTATAATCATCTCTATAATGTGTTCCTATACTCTCTTTTCGCTTCATTGCCCCTTGTAAAACTACTTTCCCTAATAGGTCCATATTCCTGACAGTCATAAATAAGGGAACGAATTTTCCCAAAGCATTGGTTTCTTGTAATTTAGATAATTCAGTACTTATTTCCTCTAATCTTTGAAAACCATGTCCCATCATCTTTTTATTTCTGACAATTCCGGCACTATCCCACATAATTGTTTTTATTTTGTCTTTCAATGTACTAAGATGTTCATTTATTTGTTCATGGAAAGGATTATCGTCTAATAATTCTTTGAGCATCTTTACTTCTTTTAACAAAAAATCCGGAATACTATCCGTAGATAAAGATGATTGCCTTGCAGCATTTTCACCGGCAATTTTACCAAAAACTAATATTTCCGAAAGTGCGTTCCCCCCTAAACGATTGGCTCCATGAATTCCACCAGCAGTTTCTCCACAAGCCCACAAACCCTCTATACCTGTAAAACAGCTTGAATCGATTTTGACTCCCCCACAGCAAAAATGGACAAATGGAGCAACCTCTATATATTCCTTGGTTAAATTAATACCCTTAGCATGCAACCGTTTTACCAATGGAAAGCTGTTAAGAATTTGTTCCTCAGAGAGCTCTAATGCATCAATATAAACCCCTTGGTGCAATGTACCATTTCCTTCTTTAATTTCCTGATATATGGCTCTAGCTATAACATCTCTTGTAGCTAGCTCCATTTTTTGGGGAGAGTATTTTTCCATAAATCTTTCCCCTTTTGCGTTTAAAAGCTTAGCCCCCTCCCCCCTTAAGGTATCGTTTATAACCATTCCGGAAAATTGTTGGGGATGGATCATGCATGTAGGGAGAAATTGAATAAATTCCATATCAATTAGCTCTGCACCAGCATCATGGGCCAGTACATAACCATCACCACTGATACCTGCAGGATTAGTGGTATTTTTAAAAATTTGTCCAAGCCCTCCTGTTGCTAAAATGACAGATTTCGCCTTTATAACAATCAATTCACCTAAAGAGTTTACCCCTACTGCACCCCATACTTTTTGTTGGTCTGAAAGAAGCTTTATAACCGAGAAGTTATGGAATATTTGTATACCAGCCTGTTTTACCTTGTTCAACAATACCTTATAAAGCTGATGGTAACCTTCTTTACATCGGATAGTCCTAGGAAAAGAATGTCCTCCTGCTTTCATAAGTATATAATTATCTGTTTCATCCTTTAAAAATTCTACTCCCCAGCTTTCAAGCTCTTTGATTGCCGCAGGTGCATTATATACTAAAATTTCTACTAATTCAGGGGAATTTAACCAATGCCCGGAATTCATAGTATCCTCAAAATGCCGTTCTAGAGAATCGGAGTTTCCCGGTACATCCATAACGGCACAGTGGGCACCAACTGTTTGAATTGATGAATTTCCACCTTTTTTCGCTGTAAGTAAAACCTTTTTACCATATGCTTTTGCTTCAAGGGCTGCACGTAAACCTGCGCCACCTCCACCTATGACAAGGACATCGGTTTCATACATAAAGTTCCCCCCTTTTTTGGTGGCATTACTACATTTCGGCAGTTATTTTTTTAAATAATGGCTTAATACCACCACTGCCTAATATTTCAAGAGCATACTCAGATAGCTGTTCACCATTAAAACTCTTACCCGTTGAAATATTTGATACTTTACCTTCTTTTAAGTTTATCTCTAAAACATCCCCCTCATTTACTTTTTCCATAATACCTTTACATATTAGTAACGGCAGTCCAAGATTAACTGCATTTCGATAAAAAATTCGGGCAAATGAGTCAGCAATAACAGCACCAACTCCCGCATTAACAAGAGCTATTGGTGCATGCTCACGGCTTGAACCACAACCAAAGTTTTTACCGGCTACTATTATATCTCCAGAATTCACCCGATTAGCAAAGGTAGGGTCGGCCCCCTCCATGCAATGTGCTGCAATTTCCTTTGGATTTACCAATTCTAAGTATCTGCCGGGAATAATTTGGTCCGTGTCTATATTATGACCAAATATAAAAGCATTACCTTTTATTTTCCTCATACATTTTCCCCCTTAAGAAAAGTTCTAGGATCAGTAAGCTTACCCATCAAAGCTGAGGCTGCTGTTGTAGCTGGTGAGGCCAAATAGATTGATCCGCCTGTACTCCCCATTCTACCCGGGAAATTACGATTAGACGCTGTTACACAATTTTCTCCCTCTGCAATAACACCTTGATGGGCTCCTAGACAGGGTCCACAACCGGGCGTAGATAAAGTAGCACCTGCTTTTATTAAATCCTCAATAAAACCAAATTTAATAGCATTTAAAAGCACTTCATTAGAAGCAGGAATAATAATCAACCTAGTATGGGGATTGATCTTTTGACCTCGTAATATTTCAGCCGCTGCCTGAATATCCTCCAGTCTACCGCCGGTACATGCCCCAATAAAAGCTTGGTCAATACGTACTTCTGGTAGTTGATCAATTGAGACGACATTATCTACACTATGGGGTACTGCAATCTGTGGAGATAGGTTATTGATATCAAAAACGTAGTTCTCAGCATAAACAAAATCTTCATCAGTATCATAAATTTCAAATTCTTTATTTGTCCGTGTTCTAATATAATCCAATATTTTTTGATTAGGAACCATATATGCCGTTTTTGCACCCATTTCAACTGCCATGTTGCAAATAACCATTCTTTCAGCCACATCTAAGTCGTCTATATATGTTCCACAAAACTCTATTGCTTTATAGACACAAGCATCAGCCCCCAGTTTGCCAAGGATATGTAATATTACATCTTTAGCCATAACACCCGGCTCAGGCTTACCATTAATTTTTATTTCTACGATTTCAGGTACTCTAAACCATAGTTCACCGGAAATCATGATTGTAGCCATATCTGTAGCCCCTACACCAGTACCAAATGCTCCAAATGCTCCATGAGTGGTTGTATGGGAGTCTGTAGCAACCAAAATCATACCGGGATAAACCAAACCTGCCTCATGCATAACCTGATGGCAAACTCCGGTATTAATATCAAAATGGTGAGTCAGGTTATTTTCTTGGACAAATTCTCGCATTTCTTTATGAATTTGAGCAGTTTTAATGGTAGGAGCCGGTGCATAATGGTCAAAAACAAAACAAAGCTTATTTTTATCCCAAACCTTTTTTCCACCCATTTCATAAAAGGAATATATTGTCTGTAAATATAAGTCGTTAACCTCTGCCAAATCAACTTTAGCTTTTATAATTTCACCTGTAGTTACTACATCTTTTTCGGCATGTCTGGCTAATATTTTTTCTAAAGCATGCATTAAGTAGTGTCCTCCTTCTTAGAAGTTTTTTTAGTCTTAAACTTTTATGAATTTAATTCGATAAGCTTCCTAACTACTGCATCTCCCATGTCACTAGTGGTATTAATTCCTTCCATATCACGGGTTTTTATTTTACCTTCTGTACAAACCCCTTCTATGGCAGTAAGTAGCATTTTAGCCGCCCTTTCTTCACCTAAATGTTCAAGCATCATTTGCCCGGCCCAAATGGTAGCAATAGGATTGGCAACTCCTTGACCAGCAATATCAGGGCCCGAACCGTGGATAGGCTCAAACATAGAAGGGAATTCCTTTTCGGGATTAATGTTGCCACCTGGTGCAAAGCCTAAGCCTCCTTGAAAAGCAGCCCCTAGATCTGTTAAAATATCACCAAAAAGGTTAGAAGCTACTACCACATCAAAATCCTCTGGCTTGGTAACCATAAACATTGACATGGCATCAACTAAAACCTTTCGGGTTTTTATATTAGGATACTCGCCAGCAATTTCATCAAAAATTTTATCCCAAAAAACCATAGAGTGTCTTAGTGCATTTGATTTAGTTACATTAGTAAGTTTCCCACTGCGTTTTTGAGCTAATTGGAAAGCATAACGCATTACCCTTTCTGTACCATGGCGAGTAAATATGTTTGTCTGTAGTACAGTTTCTTGAGGTGCGTCTGACATAAAGGTACCACCAATATCTCCATATTCACCCTCTGTATTTTCTCGAACAAAAATCATATCAATATCTTCTGGCTGTTTTTTTAGGGGACAGGCTATACCCTTCAAGAGTTTAATTGGCCTTAAGTTTACATACTGTTTAAAATTTTGCCTGATCAAAAAGATTAGCTGACCTACACCAATATAATCAGGCACCCTAGGATCACCTATAGCTCCTAAATAAATAGCATCAAATTTCTTTAAAATTTCCAGCCCATCTTTGGGCATCATTTCCCCATGCTGCAAATAGTACTCACAACTCCATGGAAAATACTGATGCTCTATTTTAAAACTTCCGTCAATCTCACTAATTTTTCTCAATACCTTAATACCCTCAGGTATTACTTCTTTCCCCACGCCATCACCAGGTATAGCTGCAATTTTATAAATATTCATTATTCATCTTTCCTTCCAAAAAGGTTATTTCTTATAAAAAGGAACTGTTAGAAAACCTTCCGGCATAGCATACATGGTAAAATCTCCGCCGTGTTTTCTTCGCACATAATCTAAAGCTTCCTCTACAGAATGGGCCGGACGCATCATCAATTCCTTTACAGTTTCATCAGTTAGTTCTGATATTAAAATTGTTTCAGCCTTTGCTAGTAATCTAGAAGTTAAAAATGCTTTATGTATCCCTATTCTAAAATTTTCCTTGGAAAATTTCATGGCTTCCTCAGGAGTACTATGATTTTTCATTATATCATGAAAAAGTTTAGACCCTACACCTTCAGTACAAGCAGCTAATAATATTACTGTACCACCTTCTTTTACAGCACGAATTGCGTTGTCTAAGGTTTTTTGAGACTGATAAAATTCAATGTCTTTTGGGTATCCACCACAATTAGCAATAACTACATCGGCTAGCTCATTAATCTGGGCAGCAAAAAGCTTATCTACAAGATCCCTCCCTTTTTTATGAGCCTGTTCAACATCCCCTCCAACCATATAAACAAAGTCTCTATCCTTATCCAAAACCACGTTAAAAATAAAGTCAGGATTTAGCATTTGAGCTGCCTCTAACATGTCAAGATGTAATGGGTTATTCTCGAATTGACCCGAACGGGCTCTTTCATCCAACATAAAAAGATGATTTTGATTAATAGTCTTTTCATTACAAACACCAGGCAATACACTTTTACGTCCGCCTGTATAACCAGCTGCCATATGATAGGTTACTTCACCGGTCAAGATGACTTTGTCGGCTTGAGTAACTAATTTATTGACATACACCTCCGTACCCGCTTTAGTGGTTCCAATATAGTCTGTATTTTCCATATCAGTTCCAATATGGTCAACAATTTTAACTCTCTTGTATAACTCGTCTCCAATAATATACTTATGTTCATCTTTAGTATGGGCTCGATGTAAACCGGTAGCTACTAACAAGGTAATATTATCATCAGGAATTCCGTTTTCATTTAAATAGTTAATTATTACTGGTAGAAACTGATCCGTGCCCATTACTCGTGTAATATCGTTAATAACAATTACAACCTTTTCTCCGCTTTGGACTATCTCCCTTAAAGGCTTAGTACCAATTGGATTTTCCAAGGCTATTCTTACATTTTTCTCTACATCGGTTAACTTTTCTGTCTCACTTGTTCTTAGTACTCCAATTAAGTTGTTTTCTGGAATACTAAATTTTAATTTTCCTTTACCATAGTTCACATTAAAAATAACTTCGCTCATATTAGTCCCCCATACTATTTTTTTATCTCCTTATTAACAACTATTCCAAGATTCATGCCAAGGGTTATTCCCTACCAAAGCTATATTTTATACTTCATGATTAGCTGTTGTTACATAAAAGAAACGGTATGTGTTACATTTATGCAACGCATACCGTTAAAAACTTTTAAGATACCTCCATAATTGAGTTCGACTTATCCCTAGTTCTTTAGCTGCAGCTGTACGATTTCCGCCACATTGTTTTAATGTGTTTAAAATGAGCTCCTTCTTAATATTTATTAAAGGTTTATCTCCTCTAAAACATTGGAAATCATAATCATCTAAGATTTCTAAAATGTTTTCTTTAGTTATTACTTGATCACACAAAATAGCTAAACTTTCCATAGCATTTTCTAATTCCCTAATATTACCTGGCCAAGAGTAATGCTCAAGCAATTCAAAGGCTTCTTTGGATATTTCTAAACTTTTCATTAATTTAGAACACGATTTTTTTAAAAAGTAGTGACTTAATAAACCTATATCCGCTTTTCTTTCCTGTAAATTTGGTACATAAAGCTTTAAAATATTCAGCCTATAATAAAGGTCCCTTCTAAATTTTCCAGAGTCGATTTCCTCTCTTAGAGACTTATTTGTGGCGGCAATAACTCTAACATCAACTGGAATTACCTTTTCGGAACCTATTGGCCTAACCTCTCTTTCTTGCAACACTCTTAGTAATCTAGCCTGTAGCTCTATGGGAGTTTCAGCAATTTCATCAAGTAAAATAGTCCCTCCGTGGGCTAACGTGAAAAGTCCAGACTTTCCCTCTTTTCTGGCCCCGGTAAAAGCACCACCTTCATAACCGAAAAGTTCACTTTCTAATAAGTTTTCGGGAATTGCAGCACAGTTTACAGCGACAAATGGCCCTTTGCTTCTTGAACTAGCTAAATGTATGCTTTGAGCAAACATTTCCTTTCCAGTACCACTATCACCGATAATTAAGATAGTACTTTCGGTTTGAGCATATTTTAGTCCTTTCTCTTTTGTTTCCAATATAGCTTTACTTCTTCCTAGTATGCTTGTGAAGGTATATTTTGCTATATGACCTTTTTTCATTAAAGTAGCCCTAATTTTCTGCTCATACTCTTGTATCTTAGTTACATCTTCAAAAGTGGCTACCGCACCAACAACTTCCCCGTTCACCTTTATAGGGACTCTGTTTGTTAAGGCTAAAGTATCCCCAAACTTTTGTAATTGGCCAAATTGAGGCATATTTTGCTCCATTACTTCTATCAATTTGCTATTATTAATAACCTCTGTTACTTTCTTTCCCATGCTTGAATTTTTTGCAACACCAGTAATTCTTTCTGCAGCATGGTTATAAGTTGTTATTTCCCCATTTTCATTTACTGCTATTATTCCTTCGTTTATATAATCTAAAATAGCTTTGAATTGTTCAGTTTTTTCCCTTTCTTTTCGTTTTATATCTAATATTTTCCTCGCTTCATTAATACAATAATCAAGGGTATTTGAGCTGGTTTCTAAAAAAACAGTAGGTATTCCATGCTCTTTAGCCAATTTTTCAGCAACAGTACCGCCTAATAGTACGTCTATCTTCTTTGATTTCAAAACACTATGTAAATGTTCTATTGCATCTTTTTCACTTTTAACTAAATATGTCATTATATTAATATCAAGAATAGGAGCTAAGTTCTCCACTCCACCAATAACATTATCAAATCCAATGACACAGATATTACTCCCATAGCTTTTAGCCTTATGTATTGCTTTCAATATATCATATGGTGTAACCGGGATTTCAATAACTGGGCAATTAATATTACCATTTTCAAGACTTAAAACAGTACCACCCCTTGATATAAATACCTCAACTCCATTATTTGCTGCATTTATAGCAACTTCTAAGGCTTTGTCCAAATGTCCTAAACGAACTTCAACGTCTTCATATTTTTCAGCAATTTCTTTTGCCAGCTCATACATATTTTTATATGGCGCTATAAGCATTATTGGTTTCATTCTTTTCTCCAATCAATCAAGGTATATCAAAAAAGCTTCATCTTTATAATTTCTTATAAATAGCTGTAATTCCTTCTTTTACCTTCCTACTATTTTCCTCCGCACCAAACCCCGTATTGGACTTCCGCCATAAAGTTAATCCCATGCGTCGCGTAATAAAAAAGCGATGAATAATTATAATATTATTAACCGCTTTGAGTTTTTTATTGTTAGGAAATTCAAAAAAACTACCCTTTTCTTGTAAATTTAGTCATTAACCCATTTTTAAAGCGAGACGGGGGCTCCTGCCAAGCCTGCAGCCGAACTGCAATTTCTTCATTTATCTCTTCTGCGCTTTTTATTTCTCCCGTAAAACCAATAATTTCTAACCTTCTATTTGGAATATCTACTTCAACTAAATCTCCATCCTTAATAACTGCTATTGGCCCGCCGTCCATTGCTTCAGGCATTACATGTCCTATACAGGGGCCACGGGTTCCACCTGAATAGCGCCCATCTGTAATTAGCACCACACTATTTGCTAATTCTGGGCTTTCCATAATAGCTTCGGCTGCCATCAAATTTTCCGGCATCCCACTACCTCTCGGCCCTTCGTAACGAATAACTAGAACATCACCTGGAATAACGATTCCTTGGGTAATAGCGTTACAACACTCTTCTTCGCTTTCGAATACTCGGGCAGGTCCCTTATGTTGCATCATTTCTGGCACAACGGCGGAATACTTCACAACTGCACCTAATGGTGCTAGATTTCCATAAAGTACAGCTATACTGCCTTTAATCTCGGCCTTTTCCGGTGGATTAATTATTTCATCCCGATTTATTCCATAGTTATCTAAATACTCGGTGAATAATTCAAAATAGCCCTCTTTTTCTAGCTGCTCTAAATTCTCCCCCAAGGTTCTCCCGGTAGCAGTCAGCACATCTAGGTTGAGTTTATCTTTAAGATATAACTGTACTAGGGGTATACCTCCTGCATACCAAAATAATTCACTTGGATATTTACCACTTGGCTGCACCCAGGCTAAATGGGGAATTTCCCTATTATATTTATCAAAAGTGTCTAGAGATAAATCTAAATCCAGTTCTTCTGCTATCCGTGGTAAATGTAATAAGCCATTTGTGGAACCACCAATAGCAGCATGAACAATAATAGCATTTTGAAATGCTTCTATAGTAAGAATATCGGAAGTTTTTAAACCCTTTTTCACTAAATTAATAACCGCTTTCCCAGCATCTCTGGCCTTTCTGGTGATAAAACTCATTGTAGCCGGTGCTACAGCGCTTCCCGGTAGAGCTAAACCTAGTGCTTCAGCTATACACTGCATAGTACTGGCTGTACCCATAAACTGACAAGCTCCACAGGAGGTTGCTGCAGCTAATTGCCGCCTACGGACCTCAGTTTCAGAAATACTACCCGCTTTTTTTCTGGTAGATATATCGCCAATAATTGTATTAGTAAGCTTTGGTCCAGGGCGCATTGACCCACCTGGTACATGAACCGCTGGAATATCTAGCCTAGCAATGGCCATGAGGTGAGCTGGAACAGATTTATCAGAAGCTGATACTACTACCATCCCGTCCCAAGGTAAAACCGAACCATGCAATTCTACCATATCTGCCATAGTTTCCCGGGAAGCAAGAATATAATTCATGCCATTATGACCCTGTGCCCAACCATCACAAATATCAGTTACATGAAAATGAGCAGGTCTAGCTCCACTTTCCCAGACTCCAATAGCTACTTCTTTGCTAAGTTTATCAAGATGTACGCTACAGGGATGGCTTTCCCCCCAAGCATCATCAACTAAAATTTGCAGTTTCTCTAAATCGTCCTCGGTCCAGTTCATACCCAACCTTAGTACATCTGATTGGGGCCAAACACTTCGAGCCTCTAAGGCTTTTTGCTTAATACTTTCCATATGATCCCCACCTTAACTTTTTTCAACGTCTTTAATTTTATAACTTCTCAATTCAGTAATAAGATAGATTTCCTCTTAATCTAATAAAGTAAATTTACAAAAACTTGCGCAATAAGATATTTGATCTGAACAATAGATATCTAAAGTATTATTTTAAACTTTGACAACTTAGGTCTTTATGGACCTTTTTAAGCATTTCTCTAATAGGTAATTGATAAGGGCACCTTGATTCACAAATAGCAAAGTCTATACAGTCTTGGGTATATGCGCCACCAGCTAATGGTTTCATTATAATAGTACCCATCCCCTTATTCCTTGCTTTTGGAAATAGGTCCCTTTCACCCTCATCCTCCATAAAATTTCTTGGAAATTGTACTGTTTCAAATTCACTAACTTCAATTGCATTAAGAAAGTTTTAACAATATGGCCCGAAATACCGATATATCTTATCTTTCCTGCCTCTTTTGCTCTAAGGAGGGCTTTTAAAGCGCCATTAGGGCCAAGGACTTTCTCTAGCCCAACATCTGTCTTGACATTATGGCATTGATACAAATCTATATAATCAGTTTTTAGATTTTTTAGACTTATTTTAATATCTTTTGCCATTGCTTTATCATCCCTAACTAAAGATTTAGTTGCCAATATTACCTTTTTCCTTATGCCTTAAGGCCTAAACCCATTTTTTCCTCACTATCGGTATAACCCCTAGAATACCACCAAAACCCAAAGCTGAGACAGTTAGTCCTGTTTTGCCCAATATTCTATATTCCATATCTCCCACCTCAATGTAATTTAGAAGAAGGTAGATAGCCCTTTAGTCTATCTAGCCTTCATCATAAAATAAAACACCTACAATATTAAGTATTTTTACTGTATTGTTTCTAATTTACTTGCTTGAGAAAGACTATTATTTTTCCAACTTGCCATTTTCGAAGCAATTATTACTGCCTGTTCAATTGCACCTACCTTTGCTACTCCTTGGCCAACTATATCAAATGCAGTCCCATGGGCTGGTGTAGCTATTGGAAAGGGATGGCCAGCTCCTACAGTTACACCAAAATGAAAGCCCATCAATTTCATTGCTATTTGACCTTCATCATGATACATAGTAACAACCGCATCATATTCACCATTAAATGCATTTATAAATATAGTATCCGCAGGGTAAGGTCCCATAGTATTAATCCCTTTTTCCTTAGCCATCTCTATACCTGGCATAATTACATCAATTTCCTCACGTCCACAAAGGCCACTTTCGCCTCCGTGCGGATTTAAAGCCGCAACTGCAATCCTAGGGTAATCATAACCCGCTTTACTTAATGTTTCATGGGCTAAACGAATAGCACCATATACTTTCTCCTTACTCAAAATACTTGCTACATCTTTAATAGGAATGTGACTGGTTACTCTAGATGTCCACAAGTTATTAAAAACATTCATCTCTCCAAAAGCATCTCCAGTACCTATATAATGTGAAAATAGGAAATTTTCACATTCAAAATCATAACCACCTAAAATGAAAGCAGCTTTGTGAAGAGGAGCATAAACAAATCCCTCGGTTAAACCTTTTTTCCATAATTTTATAGCAGTAATACATGCTTCAGCAGTGACACGTCCGGAAATAGGATCAATTTCGCCTAAAGTAATACTAGCAGGATCCAAATTATTTAAATCCAATACCGGTACTGCACCTTCCCAGTCAATCAAAGAAATATCATCTATTAACTGAACAGGAAAATCAACTTTAGCAATTTTCTTTCCCATTTCCAATATCCTTACATCTCCAATGATAACTGGCCGACAATATGGTTTTAAACGATCCTCGGCACAAAGTTTAGCAATAAGCTCCGGTCCAATACCTGTTGCATCGCCCAATGTTATCCCAATCACTGGTTTCATCTAATCAACTCCACCTTTCAAAGCTAAATGGAAGGCTTCTATTAATTTAAAACCTTCTATCTTAGTTAAATAGTTAAATTCAAAAACCCTTTTTTTACTTATAAAAGTATAATATTAGAATTAATCAACGCTAGAAGCTTCTTTTAATTTCTCAGTTTTTATCCCACTTATTATTTTTTTAGAAAGTGGCGATAATAGAAATATTATGGAAAAGAGTATTAACGTTCCTGCAATTGGTCTTGTGATAATGCCCATTAAATCACCATTTAGTAAATAAGCCCGACGAAAATTCATTTCTGTTAATGGGCCTAAAACCAAGCCTAAAATTATTGGTGCCACGGGGAACCCACCCTTTATTAACAATAAATAACCTATTACTCCCATACCAAACATTAACCACAAATCTCCAATGTTATTTCTAACAGCATAGGACCCAACTATTGTAAAAGTAACTATAGTGGGAAAAAGAATGTTATAGGGTATTTCCAGAAGTTTTCCAAAATACCGTGTTCCCCATACTCCCATAAATAAAAATATAAAATTAGTTAAAAGCACTCCTATGATTATGGTATAAACCATTTTAGGCTGTTGAACAAAAATCATAGGACCGGTCCTTATACCATGTAGAGTGAGTGCACTTAATAATAAAGCCGTACTTCCGCTGCCTGGTATTCCTAAAGCTAATGTAGGAATAAATGAACCACCAACAGCTGCATTATTAGCCGTTTCAGCAGCAGCTACACCTTCTGCGATACCAGTTCCAAATTCTTCAGGTTTTTTAGAGGATCTAACAGCTTCGGTATACCCTAAGAAACTGGCCAAAGTCGCTCCAGCACCAGGTAATATGCCTATCCAAGTCCCAATGATTGAGGACTTAAAGATAGTCTTTCTTAATTGCCAAAGTTCATTTAATGAAGGTAATTTAGTACTGACATTTTTCACTAAAGCCTCTCCATCTTGGATTCCATCATTAATCTGTTTGAATAATTCCGAAAAAGCAAAAAGGCCTATTAATGCTGGAACTAATGGTATCCCGTCCTGTAAAAAAGGACTGCCAAAAGTAAGTCTATCTGCACCTGTTATTGCATCCATTCCTATACAAGCTAAAACAAGTCCTATAATACATGATGTAATAGACTTTAATTGATTGTTAACACCCAGGCTTGTTATGGCACTTAAACCCATAAAAGCCATCGCAAAATATTCAGCTGGGCCAAAAGTCACAGCTACATCGGCAAGTAAGGGTGCAAGGAACAATAAAATTAGTGAAGCAAATATTCCACCAATAGATGAAGTTACTGCTGCAATACCTAAAGCTTTACCTGCTTCCCCTTTTTGGGCCATGGCATAGCCATCAAAAACTGTAGCAGCGTTACCTGTATCACCTGGTACCTTTACAAGAATAGCTGTTATGGAACCACCAAAAACAGATCCATTATAGATACCTACCAAAAATAATATTGCTGGAATTAAATCCAACGAGTAGGTAAAGGGTATAAATAAGGCGATTGCCATTACTCCCGTTAGGCCTGGTAAAGCACCAAAAACTACACCAACAAACACACCACACAACAACATCATAAAATTATATGGTTCAAAGCTACCAGATAGACCAGTAATAATATTAGTAAGCATTATTCATTCCCCCATCATATTAAAAACTTATTGATTACTCTGAATACACTCACTCCCACCGGTAGCGGTACTTTAATTAATGTAGAAAATAGTAATGTCATACAAATGGTAACAATAAAAGGTACAGAAAATAATATGGACTTTTTCTTAATACCTATGAAAGCTAAAAGTAACATTAACATCATCGGTGTTGCAATAATGAATCCGAGTATTTCTAATATAGACGTGTAGATAATACAAACTAATACTGTTAAAACAAATTTAAGATTTCGTTTATTAAAAATAATCTTTAAATCAAACTTCTCTTTACTATTTATAAAACTACCAATAACTATGCCGATACTTAATAAAGCCAAAATTATCAAAAGTAACTTGGGCCAAAATGATGCATTAATACCTTTTGTTGTCATACTAGGCCTAGCAACAATATTTACGTTCATAAACAAAAATATTGTAACACTTAAAAGACTTAGACCCGCAATACGATCTCGCATAAATTACTCCTTTCATTTGGTGTTGGGCCGGTCAAAAATTTTCCAAACATTACTACCTAGTTTTCTTGGCTATTTAGTTGATTAAACAAAATAGCCAAGAAAAAATTATAAGGCGGTGAGAAATTGAACCAATTTTTGATTATTTGCTTATTAGGTCTTTGGTTGGTAAACATTCTCCTCATGCATTTTAAAAGGATTATTAAATATACCCCAGCTTTTTGAGAGCACCACTATATATTTCAAATTCTTCTTCAAGGAATTTTCCAAAATCTTCAGAATTCAAATAACCAGGTCGTTGATCAAGCATACTTTTCTCTTCTATATCTTTATATTGCGGATCATCAAATGCTTTTTTAAAAGCATCTTCTAAATACTTTACAATATGGACAGGTGTCCCTTTATTAACAAAAGCCCCTCTCCAAATTGCCAAAGTAACATCATAACCTAATTCTTTGGCGGTTGGAACATCAGAAAATTTAGGTAACCTTTCTTCAGTCATAACCACAACTGGTTTGATCTTACCGCTTTCATATACAGACATTGCGCTACTTGGCTCTTCATGCATTAGATCAACATGTTTTCCAAGTAATGCGGCCATGGTCTCTGACCCTGAGTTAAAAGGAATTATATTTGCTTCTATTCCTGCAGCATCGCAAAAAGAACTTACCAATACTTCATCAAATCCAGCCGGGCTTGTAATACCGAAATTCAATTTCCCAGGGTTCTCTTTGGCATATTTTATTACATCCTCCATAGTCTTATATGGACCATCTGGATTTACCCAAAACATACTTTGGTCGTGTTGAATTCTACCTATAGGTATTAAGTCTTTATGAGTATATTCACTTCGCTTCATTGCAGAATTAATTATTAGATCTGTACTAATAGTTAATATTGTATATCCATCGGCAGGTGTTTTGCAAAATTGAGTCATACCTACAGAGCCTGCTGCACCCGAAACATTATTTACTACTACCGTCTGTCCCATTATATCTGTAAGGGATAGAGAAATAGCTCGTGTGAAGTTATCGGTACCACCAGGACCATAGGGACATAAAATTGTAATATCCTTTGTCGGATATTCTTCAGCAACTGTACTTTTATCTTCATTGTTTTGTTCTACCTCTTTATTAGCCTCAGTAGACTGATTATCTGATGGTTTTTCCTGAGTACCACACCCTGCAAACATTATTAAACTACTAATTAATAAAACTACTATACATAATTTAGTAAACTTCATCATTTTTCCCCCTCGTATAATATAATAAATACTCCATGGGAAGGTAACTAATCTCTTTTTATCACCTCATTTCATTCAAAACAGAAATCTAGTATTAGATCCAGTTTATTATTTTAGTTTTTAAAGGATTAGTAATTTAAAATTTATTTGGATACCACCTCCCAAGCCCATTTTGATACCATTCTTGGTGTAGAGTCTGGTGGACAACCAGGTCCATAGAAGGCATCTGTAGGAATATTCAGGCTATTCTTGTAAAAATAATCTAGTGCACAGTCCCCTAATATAATTAAATTGGATGGAAAGATTGTATCTGGTATATATGGTTTTACACCTACGATCACTATCAAGGGAACTAATTTTGAAAGAAGAGCTTTATTATAGAGTTCATCTAATGCCCATCGCGTGCGTGCTCTGCATTCTCTACACACACCACCTTCTATTACAGTTACACCAGAATAAATTGCCGTTGTGCGTAAATCGGGTTTTTGAAATTCCCTTCTTAACTTTTCCAATTTGTCGCCAATTATGTTAATATTCTCAAGCCTCGCCTCACCTAAACCATCGAACCAAGCCATTCTAATATGATCTATATACATGGGGTCGTACGTCATTAGTGAGGCTCCTACAGCATCACAAGCTACGACATCACCACCGGCAATAGTAATATCTAAAGGTACTGTACTTCCTACCTTTGGTCCCAAGCCTTCCATAGCCAGACCCGCATCAATAACCGTAAGATTGGGTTTTCTTATTTTAAGTAAATCGTCTAGCTTCTGACTAAGGTCATCTCGATGGTAAAGTTTACGATGCTCTTGGCTTACAAAACCGTATAAATTCTTGATTCCCAAAGTTACATCTGTGAGAAAGTGCGTCTTTAATACTGGTACAGATATTAACACATCTGCTTCAATAAATTTTTTATTAACTATAGCCTTTTTGTATATTTTAGCTTCAGGTATATCTACTTCTAATTCCTCATCTTCATCTAGGAATACTATCTCTCCATCAACCTTACTAACTTTTTCAAATACACCCGTAGCTTCAAAAACATCACGTGAAGTAAGTCCTTTCGATTTTTTTTCTGCACTAGAAGGGGATTCTCCCACTAAAACTCTCTTTGCACCCACCGCTATAGACATCTCAACTAAAGCTGCTATAATATCAGGATCAGTTGTTCTTGGTGGAGGATCAGGGTAAACAAGATTTGGTTTTATCAAAACAGTTTGTCCTGGAGATACATATCGAGCCATACCACCTAAAAGATTGATCACCCTCTGGACACGTACCCTAGGATCTGATTCATGTACTAAAGCAACAGTAGTTTTCATAAAAACCTCCATTCCGCCGCTACGCTGGCGGCACAAATAGTAATGAAAAATTGTGTGTGTCTTTCACTACTTGGTTATGATTAGATTAGGGAGAAGATACACTACAAAGCACGGTGAGGTGAGT
>Ga0209643_1001813_pt1 | contig 16938 bp, 16 predicted proteins | sample AutmiccBRH37_all_FD_187383 | JGI IMG/M metagenome (GOLD analysis project Ga0209643, IMG submission 187383) | Deep subsurface microbial communities from Mt. Terri, Switzerland - Autotrophic microbial communities BRH/37_all (SPAdes) (version 2) | ecosystem: Environmental > Aquatic > Deep... | reverse complement strand
GGCGTTGGAGGCGGTCGGCAGTCCGTTAGGCGACGAGCTTAGAGCCAGTTCAGCCGGAGGATAAGTAGATCGGACTCAAACCCCTCCACCGGCCACAGAGTGACCCAGGAGCGACCCTAAAGAGACCCCACAGCGACATGCTGATAATTGACCATTAACTGGCCCAATTAAGCAAGCAAATAAGGAATGCATTGGCCAACTCCTGTCTCCTGTCTCCTGTATTCTGACGGGGTTCACCTCAGCAGGCTGATTTATAATTGGCAAGGCTATGCAAAGGACCTTTCAGCAATTCGGTCCTGTCCATACCCCTTATGTCAATCAGCCATGGGTTTAAATTCAATTCCTCAATAACCCTGCTTCTTTCTTCCGGTTCAACAAACAGGAATTCCTTTTCCGCCCATAAAATATCAACTATGCCGACCGTTCCGTCGGCCACCGGCTCCACCGACACGGCCACCCACAGTTGGCCGGATAAAACCACCTCAGTACTGTACATCTTTCTTATAAACCACTCAGCCAACCCGGCCTGATTCCCCATAATCACGCAGATAACTCCTTCAGCGGAAGATCTCCCTTTTTTAATTAACGAGGCCGAAAGATACAGGGTATATGCCAGCCAGCAAAAAAGGGCCGTCAAAAGAACAAATAGCTCCTTCATACCTCTCACCCCCGTGTTTTTACCTAATTAGTAATAGATATGTGTAAAACACAAAGAGGGTTACTGGTAAAGCCCCAATACGATAAAAACGACCCCGGTTCAATACCGGGGCCGTTTTATTCGAAATAGCTTTAGACACCTGACTCCGACCTTAGTATAACGGCTTTATCGGTTATTTCCCAGGGGAACTGGAAATCGGTCCGTCCAAAGTGGCCGTAGGCTGCGGTTTTGCAGTAAATGGGCCTGCGCAGGTCCAGTGTTTTTATAATTCCGGCCGGCCTCAGGTCAAAATGTTTTTCAATGAGCTTAATCAGCACTTCCTCGGACACTTTTCCGGTGTTAAAGGTCTCCACCATGATGGAAACCGGCCGGGCCACACCTATGGCATAGGCCAGCTGCACCTCACAGCGATCCGCAAGCCCCGAGGCCACTATATTCTTGGCCACATAGCGAGCTGCATAGCTGGCCGATCGGTCAACCTTGGTGGGATCTTTTCCGGAGAATGCCCCTCCCCCGTGACGGGCCATTCCGCCGTAGGTATCAACAATAATTTTCCTCCCGGTGAGCCCGGTATCCCCCTGGGGGCCTCCTATGACGAACCTGCCGGTGGGGTTTATAAAATAACGGATCCCTTTGTCCAGAAAGCTCTCCGGAATTACCGGCCTTACAACCTTGGCGATTATGTCTTCCCTTATTTCCTCAAGGCTGACCCGGGGATGATGCTGGGTGGAAACCACAACGGTGTCAAGCCTTACCGGTTTGCCATCCTCATATTCCACAGTCACCTGAACCTTTCCGTCCGGCCTCAGGTAGGGCAGTTCCCTGCTTTTTCTGACTTCTGCCAGCTTGAAGGCCAGGCGGTGTGCCAAAGCAATGGGAAGGGGCATCATTTCGCTGGTTTCATTGGAGGCATAACCAAACATCATCCCCTGATCCCCGGCTCCGATGGCCTCTATCTCGGAGTCATTCATCCGCCCTTCCTTGGCCTCCAGGGCTTTGTCCACGCCCAAAGCTATATCAGCGGACTGCTCATCAATGGCGGTAATAATAGAGCATGTATCACAGTCAAAGCCGTACTTTGCCCTGGTATAACCTATGGACCTGATTGTTTCCCTAACCACCTTGGGTATGTCCACATAGCAGTTGGTGGTTATCTCCCCCGCCACCAGAACCAGCCCGGTGGTGCAAAGAGTCTCGCAGGCCACCCTGGCGTTGGGGTCCTGTGCTATAATTGCATCCAAAACAGAATCGGATATCTGGTCGGCTATTTTGTCCGGGTGACCCTCGGTTACCGATTCCGATGTAAAGAGTCTTTTGGCCATTAAAACACCCTCCTTTATGTACAGAAAAATAGACCCCTTGAGGTCCGAACGGTAAAATACGGTAAAAAATCACATTAATTTTAACATCCCGACATTTCATTGTCAAACGATGGTTTTTTTCCAAACTATCCAATACTGTGGATAGTATCCAATTCCACCAGAACAGTGTCAATGCCTATTTTTTTAATTCTGGACCAGGGAAGAAGTATATCTCTGCCGGCCGCCAGAAGGCCGAAGCGGCGTGGTCCCTGCAGCACAAAGGCGGTGACGCTGCCGGTGGAAGGATCTATGTGAATATCCTTAATGGCCCCCAATTTGGCCCCGTCTGACAGGTTTACAATATCCCGCCTGGTAAGGTCTGATACTTTGAACAAAAGGACCACCTCCCCCTGAAAAATATTTTCAGGCTTTATAATATGCTGATGGCCCTCAACATGTTACATGGACAAAATCCCCGGTCTGATTGCCGTCACCATGTATTACCGGCTTTTCCTCCCGGAGCATACAATATTATGCTAAAAAAGGACCGCCAATGGGCTTTTTATTTACCGCCTGGAATTTACCGGATCAAGTCCGTCCACCACCTGTCTCAGGTAATGCCCGAACTGTTCCGCCAGATCCGGACGGTCGAGGGCAAATTCCACCATAGCCTTAAGATAACCCAGTTTATCCCCCACATCAAACCTCCGCCCCTTGAAAGACAGTCCGTAAATGGGCTCCTCCAGGCAGAGCGTCCTGAGTGCGTCGGTAAGCTGTATCTCCCCCCCCGCCCCTGGCCCGGTTTCAGCCAGTATGTCAAAAATCCTGGGTGTTATTATGTACCTGCCCATTATTCCCATTTGTGACGGCGCTTTATCAGGGGAAGGCTTTTCCACCAGGTCTTTAACCCGGAAGACATTTTCCTTAACCTTTTCCGCATCCAAAATACCGTACTTACTTACCTCTGCTAAAGGAACCTCCCGCACCCCCAATACCGATGACCCGGTTTCCTCGTACAGATCCATAAGCTGCCTAAGGCAGGGAACCTTGCTGCGGACTATGTCATCTCCCAGCAATACCGCAAAGGGCTCATTTCCTATAAACTTCCTGGCGCAGTATACAGCATGCCCCAGGCCCTTGGGCTCCTTCTGCCGGACATAGTGAATCTCCACCATTTCGCCGATGTCTTTCACCAAATCCAGCAGTTCCAATTTACCCTTTTCCTTCAGCATTCTCTCCAGGTCAGGGGACCTGTCAAAGTGATCCTCTATGGCCCTTTTTTGTTTCCCGGTAATAAAAAGTATATCCTCTATCCCGGAGGCAATGGCCTCCTCGACAATATACTGAATGGTGGGCTTATCCACTATGGGCAGCATCTCTTTGGGCTGAGCCTTGGTGGCGGGCAGGAATCTGACACCCAGCCCGGCAGCAGGAATTACAGCCTTACGTATCTTCATTCACACACCCCTTCATCTGTCATTAAAACATCGCCCTACAACTTTGAGGAGCGCTGGGGTAATTGTTTGTGATAGCTTCCCTTAAGCCCGGTAACCCTCACTTTATTGGCCGTCAGTATTATAATGGCGCCCAGTATCAATAGCAGCAGCATGGCCTGGTTTGTTGTCATTATATTCATAGCCACAGCGCTGGCCCCCATCAGCAGGCTGACGGCGTATATGGTCAGCACGGCCTGACGGTGGGAAAATCCGCAGTCCAGAAGTTGATGATGCAGATGCTCCCTGTCGGGCTGAAATATGGGCCGGTTTTCCATAAAACGCCTTACAATGGCAAAGGTGGTATCCATCAGAGGGATGCCCATGACCACCACGGGTATAATGACCGATATGGCGGTGGCGCTCTTGGTGAGGCCCATCACCGATATGACACCCAGGCTGAAACCCAGAAGCATGGAACCCGAGTCCCCCAAAAAGATGCTGGCGGGGTAAAAATTATACTTCAGGTAGCCAAGGATGGAAGCCGCAAGAATAAGGGACAGAGTCATTATCTCCAGTTGCCCCGGAACACCAAAAATCTTAAACTGGGTAAAGGCCACTGCAGCCATGGTCAGCGAGGCTATGCACGAAACCCCCCCGGCCAGACCGTCCAGACCATCTATCAGATTAACCGCATTGGTCACCGCCACCAGCCAGAAAACCGTGAGGGGGATGGCAAACTGACCGAGGTAGAGTATTTCATTATTGAAGGGATTGGTTATAAAATCAACACTTACACCAAAGGGTATTACCGCCAGGGCCGCCAGTGTCTGCCCGGCAAGCTTTACACGGGGGGATAAACCCCTTGTGTCATCCAGCAAACCCAGCAGCAGTATCACCGTCGCACCAAGGGCCAGGCCTATGACCGGAGTTTTAAAGGACAGGCTCACCAGGGCAACAGGTATAAAGGCCAGATAAATGGCCAGTCCGCCCAAACGTGGCATCACTCCCCGGTGTACTTTTCTCTGGTTGGGGAAATCCACCGCACCCCAGTTTACGGCCTTCGACCTGACCCACGGGGTCAGCCCCATAGCCACCAGAAACGATGCCAGCAAGGGCAGAAAATAGTTCAAGATAACAACCCCCAAAGAAATAAATAGGCACAATTAAAGTTATTTTACCATTTAATCAACTGATTTCACAAAGACTAAAAAGATACCGGGCAAAGTGGATTTAAGGGCAATTAGATGGGACATGCCCATATATCTACACGGGACGCAATATTTCGCCCCAATTACTGTTTTTTAATGTCCTGCAGGGCAAACATCAACTCGGCCTCGGCGGCCAGCTGCCCGTCCACCCTGGCCAATCCCCGGCCCTTTCCTATGGCGCCCCTTATTTTCAGTATTTCTACCTCCAGTAAAATCCGATCCCCCGGCGCCACCTGTCTTTTAAAGCGGGCCCCGTCAATTCCCGCAAACAGAGCCAGCTTACCTTCCATTTCCGGCATGGAAAGAACAGCCACAGCCCCCACCTGGGCCATGGCCTCGATGATGAGCACCCCGGGCATTACCGGGAAACCGGGAAAATGACCCTGAAAAAAGGGTTCATTTACCGTTACATTTTTTAGGCCCACCGCCTTTTTGCCCGGATCCAGCTCCAGTATCCGGTCAATTAAAAGAAAGGGATAGCGATGCGGAATAATTTTCATAATTTCGTTTATATCCAAACCCATGAACCTCCTCAGTATTAGCTGTAAGCCACTCTTAATACCCTGTGCCCTGTCTTTCCGGCATACCGGCACGGTCGGTCTTCGTTATACGCCACAACTATTATACCCTCTGCGCCGATGGTGGCAACCGTGCGGCCCGGGGCACATACAATGACTTCGATAAAAAATTATAATCTCCTTTTTAAACATCCATGAAAGGATAAGGAGCGGAGAACATCATCTTCCGTTGACCTGTACCGGAAAAAAAACTATACTTTATAAATGGGACAGCTCTCAACAGGTCAGCGAAGATCCCCTGCCGGAATGTCCGGTATAATTTTTCAGATATAAGGAGGCTATGGAGAAAAATGAAATTGGTTGACGATAAGGGAAAGGTTTTTGGACTGATAAATATTATTGACCTCATAATACTTCTGGCGGTTATACTGGTGGCCTCCGGGGCCTTTTACAAATTCACCCACAAATCTGACCGGAGCAAGACAGTAACCGTCGAATTTCAGGTGCTGCTCCCCCATCAAAGGCCGGAATTGACGGATGCCGTGAAGGTGGGGGACAAGATGGTGCAGGGAAGCAGTTACACCAATGTAACCGTTAAGGATGTGCAGGTTAAGCCGGGCTTCTCTGTGAACCTGGATTCCAAAGGTCAGAGGGTAGCCTCCTACGATCCCATCCTTAAAGATGTCTATGTTACAAATACCGGCGCCACCGTGCTTTCCTCAGCCACCATAACCATGGGCGGTCAAGACATCCGGGAGGGCAAAGAATACTATGTAAAATCCCGGGATTATGAGTTCAGGGGAACCATCATGAACGTGGAAGTGAAAGAATAATTCTGCTGTAAGCTGTAAGCCATTACCAATTACCTATTACCTAACGGGAATCCCCAAGAATCTCATTTATTTTGCCGGACATGAAGGCAAGCCTGTTTTCCCAGGAGTTTTCGGCCGCTATCTCCAGGCGGCGCTTTTTTTTCTCCTTACTTTCCTGAGTGAGGGCTCTTTCCACAGCATTTAGGAAGCTCTCATAATCCCCGGCTATTTCTATAATATCCCTGAACTCAAACACTCCCGGCATTTCAACACTTACCACGGGGCGCCCGGAAGCCAGGTACTCGTATAGCTTCAAGGGGCTTACCCTGTCGGTCAGCTGGTTTTTTCTAAAGGTATTCAGACAGACATCAAAGGCCTTGATATACCCGGGCAGGTCCTCCTTGTCCTTCCTTCCCAAAAAATGCACATTGGGCAGTTCCCTTAGCCGCGCCACATTTATTCCCGGCCCCACCGGTCCGATCATAACCACTGACCAGTCCGGTCTCCGCCTGGCCACATACTGGATAAGATCCAGGTCAATCCAGTCATGGATTACCCCCACAAAGCCCAGCAGGGGACGGGATATCCCGGCAATTTCCTCAGGAACCAGGGTTTCCTCACTGTCCGCCCGGGCAAAATGCCCCACATCGGCGGCATTGGGCACAAGGTGGATAGTTTCGGCAAATGACTTCTTAGACTGATACAACCCCCCCGCAGAAGCGAAAACAAGGTCTGACCCGGCCAGCAGATCCTTTTCCATCTCCAGCACGGCTTCCTTATTGATCAACCCCGGGAATTCCGAATGCTCGTCAACACAGTCGTAAACCAGGATGGAGGGGCCAAGCCCCCGGGCCAGTACCAGAGAATTTGGCAAATAGGTCCATACAATGGGGCTTTTAAAACCCAGCTTTTTGGCCATCCTGCCCGCAAAAAGCAAAACCCACCGCTGATTCAGACGGTTTACCAAGGGGTACATGTACCCGAAGGGTAGCGTCGGAGGCGGTGAATAAAGGTATATATTTTCAGTTTTAGATCTGGGCCCTTTCAGCCACTGCCACCACTTAAACCATAGGCTGCGGTCCTTAAAAGCGGATAGGAGAGTGGCTGGAGGTTCTATATATAGTATTCTGTTAGAACCGTTGAGCCTGGACATCAACTGCTGCGACCTGTTCCATATGGGGTCCCAGTCCACCGGCCCAACACATATAATATCCCGGCCGTCAAGCATATCAATCACGAAGTATAAAGCTCCTCTACCCGATAATTGTTTTTTAGCTTATAGCTTACCGCTTATAGCTTATAGCTTAATGCTTAATGCTCTTCCTTAAGCCTTCGATACAATTCCTCAGTTTTACGGGCCATGACCGATGCGGTAAACTTCTGCTCCACCACGTGCCTGGCGGCGGCGGCCATCTCCACGGCCTCCTGGGGATGATCCAGCATCCAGGAAATACCCCTGGTAAGCCCTGCCTCATTGGCCGGCGGAACCAGCAGTCCCGTGGCGCCGTGCTCAACAATCTCCGGCAGGCCGCCCACCGAAGTGGCCACCACCGGAACTCCCACCGCCATGGCCTCCAGGGCGGTAAGTCCAAAGCCTTCCCACAGGGACGGCACTATTAAAAGATTGAGGTCGGGCATTAATTCAGTAACATCAGAAACAAAACCGGTAAATGTTACATGTTCTGAAATTCCCAATTTCCTGGTGTATTCCTCCAGGCTGTCCCTTTCCGGACCGCTGCCCACCACCAGAAAGTGAACATCGGTTCTTTTTTCAAGTATTTCGGCAGCAGATCTGAGGAAATAACGATGACCCTTCACCGGATGAAGGCGGCCCACTATGGCCACCAGCGGAACACCGGGGCTGAAGCCCGCCTTTTCCCGCCACCGTCCCGCACTGTCGGCCTGCTGAAACAGCCCGGGATTCAGCCCATTATATATAACGGTAATCTTCTTCTCAGGAATGCCTTGCTGAATAAGCGCCTTCTGCAGCCCCCCGGAGACAGCTATGAATTGCGTGGTAAGCCCCCGGGAAGCCCTTTCAATAAAGGTGTTGGCCAGCCTGCTGAAAAGGCCCGGGTAGTCCTGCACAAGGAGGCTGTGCACCGTAGTAACCACGGTATCTATTCCGGCCATCCGGGCGGCCAGGCGTCCTACAAGGTTGGCCCTGACCCCGTGTGTATGAACCAGATGGATTCCCTCTTCTATAATAAGATCCCTTAATTTAGTTACAATGCCAAAATCCAGCTTGTGGCGCATGGGAACTGAATGCGACCTGATTCCAGCTTCCCTGGCCACCCGCACAAAGGGATCGGCAAACAGGCAACACACAGAAACCTCCGCCATGTCCGGGTTGATGGCGGTGGCAAGATTCAGTATATGTCGTTCAGCTCCACCGAATTCGCCCCCGCCAATCACATGGAGAACCCGTAATCGCTTCAACGTAATGTGCCTCCTTGCCTTGCTTAAACCATTTTATCAATTTCAATGTCGTTCGACAAGGAGTTTTTCCCTGCTCCTCAATCCTCTGGATGCCGCCCTTTTTTTGGTGTATAATTAGTAGTTGTATCCGGCGAAAAGCCGTCTTGCAGACGGCGGAATCCAGGAGCCGGGAGTCAGAACACAGAAGGAGGTGTCCGCCCTGACCCTGACCGGTATTATAACAAGCAGCCTTTTTTACAGGCGCCTTTCCTGTCTCTGTCAAGCTTTCCTTAAATACTGGGCTGAAAGTTATGCCCGACAAAAAATATGCACTCTGCCATTATATTCCTCACCCCAATTGGTCGGGGAATCCCTTATACTGTCGGCGGTTTCCCGCTTGCTGAACCTACTGCTGAGGCCTATGGCCGCTTTTGGATTATTTCTGCGCCGGGTAGTCCCGGGAAGTGTTCTTTTAAATCTTAATCTCCCGGCTGTGGTCAGCCAAAGCAAAACCCTCGGGGCCATTGCCGGCATCAGGGTGGAATCCGCCCTCTGGATGGTAATCTTTTACCCTGTGGCCGACTACATGATCAGAAAAATTCCGGCGCTGGGTTTTCTTTCGGGAAGCTGGGACGAGCTGTTACTCCTTTTTATTATTACCGCATGGCCGGTACAAATGGCCCTCAGTGGTAAAATTACTTACAGGTATTCCGGACTGGATATGCCCATTTTGATATTTACCGGGATAACCCTGTTCCTTTTTTTCATGAGGTCCGGCAACACCGGGCTGGCGGCGGAAGGATTCAGAGTATACCTGGAATACCTCTTATGGTTTTTTATAGGTTCAAATCTAATCCTCAACCGGCGGCAGTTTGACGCCCTCACCAAAGGCATAGTTCTGGTGGCCGTGCTGGTTTCTGTGGTGGGTGTATATCAGTATGTTGCAGGGGTTGAAACTCCCGCCCAGTGGGTGGATCAGGCCGAGGCCGGGATTAAGACAAGGGTTTTCTCCATCGTAGTTAGTCCCAATGTGCTGGGGAGCCTGCTGATCATCTTCATACCTGTAACGATGGGCCGGCTTCTCACCTCCGCAGACCGGATCAACCAGAGCCTTTACCTTGGCGCCCTGCACCTGATGTTTGCCTGCATGGTGTTCACCTATTCCCGCGGCGCCTGGCTGGCCCTGGCAGGTTCCATGGCTGTTTTGAGCCTTATGCATAACCCCCGCCTACTGCTGCTAATGGGAGCGGGATCCCTGGCTGCTGCCCAGATGGCGCCGGGAATCGGCGCCCGGCTGACCTACATGTTTTCCCCGGCCTACCTGGCCTCAAGCGAGAAGGCAGGAAGAATCGCCCTCTGGCAGAAGGGTCTGGACAAATTCCTACAGGATCCGCTCTTCGGGTCTGGTTTCGGCACCTATGGAGGTGCGGTGGCAGCCAGGAAAATTCCGGGAAGCGTGTATACCGACAATTTTTATTTGAAAACCGCCGTAGAAAGCGGACTGATCGGCCTGCTGGCCCTCCTTTGGCTGTTGGCCTGCACCTTCAGGTGCGGTTATACGGCCTACAGAAAAATAGCCGACAGCAGCCTGAAAGTAATGGCTGCAGCAATACTGGCCGGACTGATTGGAGTGGCCCTGCATAATTCGGTGGAAAATATATTTGAGGTTCCCATGATGACCACGTATTTCTGGTTCTTATCCGGAGTACTGGTTTCCCTCCCCCATCTGGAAGATTCCATTGAAAAGACGCCCTGACGGGCGTTGCCGGCTAAGGAAAGGGGACACACCTCTCTAACGTGACTGCCTCCGGGGGTCAGAGGAATGTCCCCAATGCTTAGACGGCGGAATTCAGAAGCCAGAAGCCAGGAGCCAGAATAGTGACAGCCTGCTTTAAAAGCGACCCAAAAAATTAATAGCCCGCCGGTACGGACAACGGCGGGCTTTTTTTCTCCTGCTTATTGAAGGGTTTTCTTGGGAGTTCCGCTTTCTATTGTTACATTTATACCGGATTCATTTTTTGAAGGCTGCTGGACCTGCGGGGAAACGCCAGGCACAATTCCCCCTGTCCCGGAAGTGGTCCCGGTTCCGGTGGACTTACCGGTATTCCCCCCAGTTTTTGCCTCAGCGCCACTGCCTTTGGGTACCTTTTTTCCGTCCCCCTGGGTGGCGGAATTCTTGCTATCCTTTACACCGCCGGTTTGGCCGGGCGCACCGGGAACAAAGGCGCCTTCAGCCTGCTTGTTGTCGGATGCGGGCTTATACATGGTGACCACCGTAGTTTCTCCTAAAACAACCTTATCAGCGGCCCGTCCATCAAACATTTTTGCAATGACCAAGCGGGCCTGGCCTGGATCCACCTCCCAGTAACTGCCCTGGTCGGTGTTAAGAAACTTACCGGGCAGTGTCTGGGTAACAAAGCTGGCTTTATCCATTTTTCCCGCCGCTACGGCCAGTTTTGTCATATCCCCCAGGCTAAGGTTTGTATCCACCGTCTTGTTGAGGCTCACTATCAGGGAAGGAAGCTTTACCACCGTGGAGGGCTGGAGGGTTTCCTTAACCAGGGCCGAAAGGAATTTCTGCTGTTGCTCGGCCCGGCCGATATCACCCAGGGCATACCCCCGGTAGCGCACATACTGGAGGGCCTTATCACCGTCCAGGCGCTGAACGCCGGGCTTCAGGTCGATGGTGTATATACCGCCGTCCTGGGGATCGTGGTGGTACATCCTTTCCCTCACGTCTATAGTAACCCCGCCCAGGGCGTCCACTATATCTTTGAATCCCTCGTAGTTTGTCAGGACATAATTATTAACCTTGATACCCAGCAAATCCGATACAGTCTTCATGGCCAGACTGGGACCGCCAAATAGTGTTGTGCTGTTTATCTTTTCCCAGCCTTGCCCTGGAACACGTACCCTGGTATCCCGCGGTATGGAAAGTATGCTCACCAGATTTTTTTCCGTATCGACACTGCATAACATCATGGTATCGGCCCGGGCCATTTTTTCACCCTTGCGGGCGTCAACACCCATCACCAGAACATTAATTCTGCCCTTGTAGGCATCGGACTCCGGGGGGGTATCGGTCAATCCTATGATATATGGCAGGCTGCTCAGATATCCGGCCGCAAAGAGTCCGCCGCCGGTCAAAAGCACCAACACCAGCACTGTAAAAAATACAAACCGGGCCCTTTTTTTAAGTCTATATTGAGGGTGACCACGCAACTCCAAACACCTCTCTCCCTGTGCCATATGACTAACGACTTACAGCTTACAGCCCATACACTACTTCACCCGTACCTCTCCCTTATACATCACCACAGACTTTGTCCGGGCGCTTATGCCCCGTCCATCGGTCCTGGGGATGGTTAACAAATGATCAAGGGAAACGATCTGACCGGCACTGACATTAATCCCCCCGGTGAGATCGGGAATACCGCTTCCCACAGGATCAATGACCACCGAATTACCCGCCCTGACAACAATCTCGGTACCAGCTTTCCCCTCCAGCTGCTGGCCGGGGGAAAGATCAATCACCCGCCAGACCATGTATTTTTCGGCATAAGCCTTCAAAGCCTCGTCCAACTGTGACGAAAGGGCGGAATTTATCCTGGTATCCACATAACTCCTGGTCACCAGGGGATCATCCACGGTTCCCGGCTCTCCGGTGCCGGCGGCTCCAGCCAGCGCCGCGCCAAGAAGCAATACTACGGCAACAGTAAGGACGCTAAAAAGCAGTCTCTTTTTTTTCATGATAAATGCCCCCTTCTGTTATATACGACGAAATTTCCAGAAGAAAAGTTCCCCAAACTATTTTTTCACGGATTCTGGATTCCTCTCCAACATTTCCGCCACCAGATCCGCCCCCCTGAGAGCTTCTCTCCTTAAAATGGCAACCTTGTCCGCCAGCTTAATTTTAAGCTGGCCGGAAGTGTCCTCAACCCGGTTGATACACCGCAGCAGTTCATTATACTCCAGTTTTTCCACCGACCCCCCGGCGGGCATATCCACCAGGCTTAAAAAACTGTCCACCTTTGGGTCGTAAGATATACCCACCATTGGAATGTTAAGAATGGCGCCAAAAATCAGGAAGTGCAGGCGCATCCCCACAACTAGCCGGGTATGCATCATCAGCGAAAGCATTTCTTTAAAATTAAGTTGTTTTTCTATAATATAAGGGGCCTTCTTCATCATAGAGGCTATTTCCCTGCTGACCAAAACATCCCCCGGGTAGTGCATGGGCAGGAAAATAACCTTCTGTCCCCGGCTCATCAATTCATCGCAGAACCTGGCAATGACTGTTTTGTATTCTCCCCGGCCCTTCCATTCCCTTACGGAAACACCCACCATTTCTTCCCCGGCCGGGATGCCGGCACCGGCCAATATCCGGACTCCCAGATCCGTATTAATCTCTCCGGTATCCAAGCCCAGGGCCGGATCAGCGGTAACCTCAACCTTTGGCCTCACAACCCCCAGGTCAAACAATTCCGCCTTTGATTCCCCGTCTCTCACCGTAATAAAACCAACCTTATTGGCCACCAGCCTCATCAGGGTTCTTCCCAGTCCGGTCCTGACCGGGCCTATACCCTGCCCGTAAAAAAACACGGGTTTTTTCATCATCCTGGCCAGAATTACAATGCCAAGATAGTAGAGTATGCTGTTGGGCCCGGTTACATCTTGAAGAAGTCCGCCACCACCGCTTATGAGCAGGTCGGCCTTCCGCAGCTCACTGATTATTAAACCCAGATCATTCCTTGGCACAGCCCTCACACCAAAAAAATCTGAGGTGGACTGCGGGTCCCTGGACAGGACAACAGGAACAAGACCCTGAATTCTCTGATCCAGCGCCTTCAACATGGCGTAAAGCATAGCCTCATCACCATTGTTTTTAAACCCGTAATACCCGGAAATAACCACCCTGGGCATGTGTTTTATCCCCCGATAAAAAGTCAGTTGCCGAACCTTTTGATCTTATACCTGATCAATACCAAGATCATGAATTTAGGCAGAACCAGCATCCGCTTCCAGCGGGACGGCTCTCTCAGAAGCCTCCCCAACCACTCCAGATTCCGCCGCATAAACCACTCCGGAACCCGCTGAATATTTCCGGACAAAACATCCAGACTTCCTCCAACACCCATGGCAACGGGCATTCCAAAAGAGTTAAAGTTTTCGTCGATCCACCTCTCCTGACGAGGGGAACCTAGGGCCACAAAAATCAGGTCGGGTGAGGCGCATTTTATCTTGCTGACAACCTCATCATTCTCATGGTCGGAAAAATAGCCGTGCAAGGTTCCTGCCACCCGCAGTCCCGGAAATAACTTTACCGCCCTTTGGGCGGCGGCTTCCGCCACACCCGGGGCGGAACCCAGTAAAAACACCCGCCATCTCTTTTCCGCAGCCAATTCCAAAAGCCGCATCATCAGGTCTATACCGGTAACCCGCTGGGGAACCGGTCGCCCGGTGGTCCGGCAGGCCCAAACTATACCTATACCGTCGGCAGTAACCAGGTCGGCGCGGTTTATCATGGCAAGCAAATATTTTTCATACTGCGCCCGATAAAGCAGTTCCGGATTCAGGGTGACAACAAAACACGACAGCTTTTTTTCAACAGACAGTGCTATCTTTTCAGCAAACTGTTCCAGGGTTAACGGGTCTATCTGCGCACCCAGCAGATTTATCTTCACTTCCTCAAACCCTTCAGCCGTCAAAATAGCTGTCAGCTATAAGCGGTAAGCTTTTTTTGCCGCAGAGAACACAAGCCACTTCAGATTGCTTTCAGCTATAAACTTCTCTGTGTTCTCCGTGCCCTCTGTGGCTGGATCAGGTTTTCATCCTCCGCGGTGCCGCTGGCGGCATGGCCAACTCCCCCCGGTATAGGTGAAATACATCCACAGCCCGATGGTCGACAAAAGACATTAAACCTTCAAACATTTTATCATAATTTCTTACACTCCTCCAGCCCGCTTTTTTATTTGCCGGGGAACAGCCCCCAAACAAATGTAAAACCCAACTGCAGTAACCTTTCCGCAAACTGCGGGATACTTTTACCCGGCACACATAAGGATGGCAAATTTTATTTCCTGCAACCCGTAATTTATTATAGACCAAAGAAGGTATCCTAAGAGTAGTGCGAAATTCGTATAGATAGGCTTTAAAGCATGAAATAAAAAGGAATTGTTCCTTTTCCGTCGAAGGGTCGAAGGATAGTCACTGTTCCAATTAAAAAATGAGAGGCTGTTTTCTGTGCTTTATTATCTGGCTTCCATGAGGCCCAAGCAGTTCATAAAGAACCTGTTCGTTTTTGTGGGGATAATCTTTTCCGGAAACCTTTTCAATCCGGGGATGTTACTTGAGGTAACCGGGGCTTTCCTGGTTTTCTGCCTGCTAAGCGGGTCGGTTTACCTCATTAATGACATAGCTGACATTGAAAAAGACAGGAACCACCCCCGCAAGAAAAACCGCCCTCTGGCCACAGGACTGATCACCATCAGGGGCGCAGCAACCCTGGCAGCACTGGTATCCATAATATCACTGGCCTGGGCCTTCACCCTTTCACCGGCCCTTGGGGTTATCTCGGTGGTATATTTCGTGCTTATGCTTTTTTATTCCTTTTATCTCAAGCATATAATAATACTTGACGTATTCACCATTGCGGCGGGATTCGTTCTCCGGGTGATGGCGGGAACCCAGGTGATTCAGGTTTACCTGTCGCCCTGGGCGGTGGTATGCACCTTCTTCCTGGCCCTATTCCTGGCCCTGGGCAAAAGAAGAAATGAAAAAATTATTCTGGGAGATATCGCCATCAGCCACAGGGTTTCCCTGGAGACATACACCCTGCCCCTGATAGACCAGATGATTTCAATAGTCACAACCTCCACCATCGTCTCCTATTTTCTCTACACCTTTAAGACCGGCCAGGACCTGCTTTCGGTAGCGCCACTGCCCTTCGTGCTGTTCGGACTGTTCCGGTACCTATACCTTGTTTACAGTGAAAACTCCGGCGGCAGCCCGGAAGAAATAGTTATAGCAGACCGCCCGCTGCAAGCGGCGGTTCTGCTGTGGATAGCAACATCATTGGTGGTTCATTACTAGCTGTAGGCTATAAGCTGTTATTACTTTGTCATGATATTAATCTGTTGCAACCCTCTGATTATGAGGATCTCTCCGGTAAATTAAATGATGTCAAAAGAATGCTAATTTCTTTTATCCAAAAACTCAAAGCCAACAATTAACTCTAAAAAAGCTTATAGCTTATCGCTTACAGCTAATAGCTAACAACCCGGGAGGACACGAAATGAAATCTATAGTCGCTGTTTTGAAGGCATCGCCAGAATCCGTAGTGGATGACTACAAAAAACTAATGCTCATGGCAGACTATAAAGAATATCTGCCCATGGACCGGGACACCGTTATAAAGCTGAACCTCTCCTGGACCAAATATTTTCCGGCCTGCTCCTCCCAGCCATGGCAGTTGGAGGGGGTTGTGAAAACCCTCCTGGATGACGGCTATAAAAAAGAATCACTTTTACCGGTGGAAAACAAAACCGTGGTCACCAACCCCCTAAAGGGGGCCGTCAATAACAAGTGGATGCCCGTGCTGAACAAATACGGACTGGGGTTCACCCCCCTGACGGATGTGCAGTGGGTTCTATTTAAGCCAAAGGCAAAGCTTATGGTGCTGGACAATATTTTCCCCGAGGGAATCAGGATACCTAAAATGTTTTTGGAAAAAAATATTTTACATCTTCCCACCGTCAAAACACACGGTCACAGCATTACCACCGGGGCCATTAAAAACTCTTTCGGCGGCCTTTTGAAGGAAGTCCGCCATTACTGCCATAAATACATGCACGAAACACTGGTGGACCTCATGATCCTGCAAAAGGAAATACACAGCGGGATATTCGCGGTGATGGACGGAACGGTGGCCGGAGACGGCGCCGGGCCCCGCACCATGATCCCCTGCGTAAAGGACTACATACTGGCCTCCGGGGACTCAGTGGCCATCGATGCGGTGGCCGCCAGAATGATGGGAATAGACCCCATGTCCATACCTTACCTGGGGATGTGTGACGAAATGGGTCTGGGCAACGCCAGGATGGAAAACATAGAAATAACCGGGGAGGACATAAAAGGGGTAAATTTCGGGTTTAAAGCCAGCCGCAGCTTTGTCATATGGGGTGATCAGATGATCAGAAAAGGGTTTTTAAAGCCCTTTGAAAAGATCCTCCTGCACAGCCCCCTGATAGCCTGGGCGCCCTTTGCCTCAAATGTCTACCACGACTTTTTCTGGTATCCCACAGTGGGCCGCAACAGGATAAAAACCTTCGGCCAGACCGGCTGGGGTCAACTCTTTAAGCGGTATTAAAAAAACGCCCTGACGGGCGTTGCCGTCTTGCAGACGGCGGAATACAGAAGCCAGAAGCCAGGAGCCAGAATAGTGACAGCATACCTTAAAATCGACCCTCAAGAGACCCCACAGCGACATGCAGTGAGGGGGAGTGATTTTTGGTTCTGGGCGGAATTTACCGGAGGCTGCTACTGTCTCTTAACGACCGAGCCTACGGAATGCCGAGCCGGCTGCAGG
>Ga0209643_1001812_pt1 | contig 16953 bp, 13 predicted proteins | sample AutmiccBRH37_all_FD_187383 | JGI IMG/M metagenome (GOLD analysis project Ga0209643, IMG submission 187383) | Deep subsurface microbial communities from Mt. Terri, Switzerland - Autotrophic microbial communities BRH/37_all (SPAdes) (version 2) | ecosystem: Environmental > Aquatic > Deep... | reverse complement strand
CCCGCCGGCCCGGGATGATCGCCGGGGCGGGTCAGGTGCAGGGCGTCGCGCAGCGCGGCCGCCGTCTCGCGCCGCCCAGCAAACCCGGCGCAGGCCTCGGCGGCCGCCAGCGCCAGGCGGTCGCGCCACAGGGCCGCGGGCAGATGCTCGGCGCGCTGCAGCAGGTCGAGATGGGCCAGCGCCGCGCCGGCGGAAAAGGCCACGTCCTCGGGTCCTTGCGCAGCAGCCGCGGTGATCCAGCCCGGCAGGCGGGGGAATGGATCTGTGTCGGCGGGAGGGAGGGCGCGCGGTGTCATCATCCGGGAGCCTACTTCGGCGCGGCGCTTTGTGCCAGCAGATACCGCATGAACCGCCGTGCTCTGCGCGATCCAGTAATGTCCGGTAATCTTGCATTATCGGGCATGAGGGTGATAGGCTCACCGCCATGGACAACGCCTCTCGAAACCCGCCCGCAAACCCGCCCGCGGACCTGCTAGATGCTGCGGGCGGCGGGGCTGATGAGAGCCCCATGCCCGCCCATGTCGCCGGCTCCGGCGCCCTCGATCGGCTGGCCGATACCGCCCGGGACTATGCCCGCCACGCCGCCTCGGATGCCACCTTGCGCGCCTATGCCACCGACTGGGCGCAGTTCGCGCGCTGGTGCCGCAGGCGCGGCACCGATCCGATGCCGCCCTCACCCCAGATCATTGGCCTCTACATCGCCGATCTGGCGGCGCCGCAGGATCGGACGCGGCCCCTGTCCGTCGCCAGCATCGAACGGCGGCTGTCGGGCCTTTGCTGGGGCTATGCGCAGCGCGGGCTGCGGCTCGACCGCAAGGACCGGCATATCGCCAGCGTGCTGGCCGGCATCCGCCGCCGCCATGCGCGCCCACCCCTGCAGAAGGAGGCGATCCTGCCCGAAGACATCCTGGCGATGATCGCCGCCCTGCCCCATGACCTGCGCGGGCTGCGCGACCGCGGCATCCTGCTGATCGGCTTTGCCGGCGGGTTGCGCCGCTCGGAGATCGTGGCCCTCGACCACGGCAAGGACGATACGCCGGATTCGGGGGGCTGGGTGGAGGTGATGGAGGGCGGCGCCCTCATCACCCTGCGCGGCAAGACCGGCTGGCGCGAGGTGGAGGTGGCGCGCGGATCGAGCGAGCAGACCTGCCCGGTCCATGCGCTGAGCCAGTGGCTGCACTTCGCCAAGATCGGTTTCGGCCCGATCTTCACCGCTGTCACCCGCGACGGCAAGCGAGCGACGAGCGCGCGGCTGAGCGACAAGCATGTCGCCCGGCTGATCAAGCAGACCGTCCTCGCCGCCGGCCTGCGCCCCGATCTGCCGGAAGCGGAGCGGCTGCGGCTCTATTCCGGCCACTCCCTGCGCGCCGGCCTCGCCAGCAGCGCCGAGGTCGAGGAGCGCCATGTGCAAAAGCACCTGGGCCATGCCAGCGCCGAGATGACCCGCCGCTACCAGCGCCGCAGGGACAGGTTCAGGGTCAACCTCACCAAGGCGGCGGGGCTGTAGCCCCCTGCCCTGCTGGCAAGCCCCGTCGACACAGAAACGCCCTCTCGACGGCAACTGATTAACCTTGCAAATATTCCGCGTTTTGGAGTAATTGCAAGGTATGTACCCGCGACAAACAGATCAGCTCGTGATGTCGGCCTTGGACGAGCAGGCCGCCGCCGTGCTTCTTGGCCCCCGGCAGGTCGGAAAAACCACGCTGGCGCTGGAAATCGCCAAGCAGCGGCCGTCTGTCTACCTGGATCTTGAGCGCGAGGCCGACCGGCAGGTCCTGGCCGAACCCGATCTTTATCTGGACGAGCAGGCCGGAACGCTGGTGATCCTCGATGAGGTTCAGCAGATGCCCGGCCTGTTCAGAAGCCTCCGCGGACAGATCGACATGCGGCGGCGCAAGGGCTTTCGGACCGGACAGTTCCTGCTGCTTGGGTCTGCGTCGAATGTGCTGCTTCAGCAGTCGGCAGAGTCCTTGGCCGGCCGCGTGCGCTATATCGAGATGCCGCCCCTGCAGCTCAGCGAGGTCGGCAACGACCAGCTGACCGAGCTTTGGCTGCGGGGCGGCTTTCCCGACAGCTTTCAGGCAGCCAGTGACCGGGCCAGCCTGGAGTGGCGGGAGGATTTCCTGCGCACATATCTGGAGCGCGACATCCCCGCGCTTGGCCCGCGCATCCCTGCAACCACACTCCGACGCTTCTGGACGATGCTGGCCCATGCGCAAGGCGGGCTTCTGAATGCCTCGGCACTGGCCGAGGGGCTGGGAGTGTCCGGTCAGACGGTCGGCCGTTACCTCGACCTGCTCGCCGATCTCATGCTGGTCCGGCGCCTGATGCCGTGGCACGAGAACGCCGGCAAACGCCTGGTGAAGTCGCCCAAGGTCTATGTCCGGGACAGCGGCCTGGTCCATGCCTTGCTGGGTATAGGCTCCTTGGAGGGGCTGCTTGGCCATCCGGTCGTTGGCGGCAGCTGGGAGGGATTCTGCATCGAGAGCCTGATTGCTGCCGCACCGCCGGGCTCCGAGCCCTTCTTCTATCGGACCTCGGCTGGCGCAGAGCTAGACCTCGTCCTGCGCCAGCCCGGCGGGGAGACCTGGGCCATCGAGATCAAGCGCACCACCGCGCCAAAGGTAACGCGCGGGTTCCATCTGGCGGCCGACGATATCGGTGCGCAGCGCCGGATGCTGGTCTATGCGGGATCGCGGGACGTCCCCATCCAGGACGGCCTTCGCGCCCTGCCCCTGAGCCTTGCGCTGGAGCTGGTCCGTTCTGCGACTGCGCGCGGCCATGAGTAGCACTCGATTCGTCTCCGCGCACCGCTGCCTACCCATTGCGACCAACCGGCGGGGGCACACCACATTTGCTCCCCTTCGAGGGGAAGCCTGCAAACCCCATGGTTTTCAATGGCTTGTCGAAGATACTTGAGACATTGGATTAACTCCCTACCCAGCCATCGAATCCGCCGTGGGAAAAAATTATTGCCTGCCGGTAAGTTGCGTGCCATGAGTTCTGTAGTCGCACGATGGCGCATGTGCCGCTGTTTTGCGACGAGAGGCGGAAAGCCCATCAAGAGATCGAGCAAACGGCATGAACGCGACCCGTGAACTAACCGCTACCGCCTCGATTGCTGCGTCAATCGCGGCGAATGCCGCGAGGCTGTCCGAGGCGCTGAACAATCATATGCGGAACAGCTTCCAGCCTGAAAGCAGGAAGACTCTGCGCAAGTTCCACCCGGCCGAGGTTTCGGAGCTGACCGGCATCAGCATGTCCAACCTGCGGACCCGGCATCAGGACGGCGACTTCCCCGATGTCGAGACCGACTCGCGTGGTCGTCGGCTCTACTCCGCCGTCGAGATCGGCCAGATCCGCGACGTGATGGCCCGCACCGGCCGGAACGGCGAGGCCTACCTGCCCGGCCGCCGCGAGGGTGACGCGCTGCAGGTCATTTCCATCGTGAACTTCAAGGGTGGGTCCAGCAAGACCACGACTGCAATCCACCTAGCGCAGCGTTATGCCCTGCGCGGCTATCGCGTCCTTGCCGTCGACATGGACCCGCAGGCCAGCCTGACCACGATGTTCGGCTTCCGGCCAGAGATCGAGTTCGCGGAAAACGGGACCATTTATGACGCCTTGCGCTATGAAGACCCGCTTCCCCTGAGCCAGGTCGCGCGCAAGACTTATTTTCACAACCTCGATCTTGCCCCGGCAGGGCTGATGCTGTCGGAGTATGAGACCGAGACAGCCTATGCGCTGCAGCACAAGATCGATCCGCCCTTCACACAGCGGCTGGCCATTGCGCTGGACGAGGTCGAGGCGAACTACGATCTCGTCATCATCGACTGTCCGCCGCAGCTCGGCTTCACGACCATGACCGCGCTTCTGGCCTCTACCGGACTTCTGATCACAGTTGTCCCCAGCATGCTGGATGTCGCGTCCATGGCGCAATTCCTTGAAATGGCTGGAGAAACCGTGCGGACTCTGGAAGAGGCGACCGGGCCGATCGACTGGGCATTCCTGAAATTCCTGATCGCCCGTTACGAACCGACGGACGTGCCGCAGTCCCAGATGACGGGGTTCCTGCGCTCGATCCTGCTGGATCAGGTGCTGAACACGCCGATGCTCAAATCGACCGCGATTTCGGATGCCGGCATGACCCAGCAGACGATCTACGAGATCGACCCGTCGCAAGTGATTAAGAAGACGCTTGATCGCGTCATGGAGAGTGTCAACGGCGTTGCGGATGAGTTCGAGCGCACCATCCAGCAAGCCTGGGGTAGGGAGACTTCCTGATGGCCCGTCGCAACCTGTTCCAGCCCCCTGCCCCGCCCGGATCTGAGCCCGCCGCCAAGGTCGAAGCGGAGGTTAAGCCCCGGTTCCCGAACACCGGTGCCATGAGCGGCATGAAATCGACCCTCAAGGACCTGTCGAGCAATGCGGTGCGCGACATCGCGCCCGAGATGATCGACGAGGACGGGCCGAAGGATCGCCTGTCGTTCTCGGATGCCGATGTTGCACAGCTGGCCGAAAGCATCCGGGTGCACGGGCAGCAGGTGCCGATCATGGTCCGCCCACTGCCGGAACGTCCGGGACATTATCGGATCGTCTATGGCCGCCGCCGCCTTCGGGCACTTCGGCTGCTGGGATTGACGGCCAAGGCGCTGGTGCGGTCCCTGTCGGACGAAGAAGCGGTGCTGGCCCAAGGCCAGGAGAACGCACAGCGGCTGGATCCCAGCTTCATCGAGAAGGCCCTTTTTGCAAACGAGCTTGCCGATGGCGGCTATGACCAGGGCGTCGTCATCGATGCCCTTGCGATCGACAAGCCCATGCTGTCCCGCATGAACAAGGTCACGCGCAGCATCCCTGCCCCGGTCATCAAGCTGATCGGGCCAGCCCATGGCGTCGGCCGCAGGCGGTGGGAGGAACTGGCGGATATCGTCAGGACCCATGATCTGGATCTTGAAGGCATTGCGCAGACAGCCGTCCTCGATCCGTCGCAGGCGTCCGATGATCGCTTCGCCCGCATCAGCGAATGGGTCTCGGCGGCGATCCGCGCGGCAGCTGGCGACAGGCCTGCGCGCGCGCCGGCAATGTCTGTTTTGTCGGAAGATGGCACGATGGTCGCCGAGATTTCCGAGACGGCACGCGCCTTGACGGTCAAGTTGCCGAAGGCGGGCGCGGCAGAGTTCACACATTGGATGCGCGACAACGCGGAAAGCGAGTTGCTGCGCCTCTATCAAGAATGGCGATCGGCACAAAAAGCCGACTGACCGAGGCGAGAGCAGCAACACAAACAGGAGCACGAGACGCAGCCAGAAAACGAAAGAGCCCCCCAAGGTCACCCCCGGAGAGCCCAATCTGTTCTTTGCACCCTCAGATTTAGCAGCTTCTCCGCCCCAGTCAAGAACAACCGATTCGGTTGACGTATAACCTGTGTCCTTTCCAAGGCACGCCGCTGGTGGGCTATCTCCTTCTCGGGTTGCCGTGAAAAAACATGGCATTCATTCAGACATCTGCGGCCTTCGGCCTGCAGGACGGTAGAGTATTGTCCGCGGACAACGCCGCACCGGAGCGTCATATCGTTGTCGAAATACTTCGCCGCGCGGGCCCCAGCCTGGGGCTGAAGCCCCCGGTTGTGGCAACGCTGGAGGCAATGCTGTCCTGCCTGCCGCCGACCCGCAGCCATCACACGGTCTTTGCGTCGAACGCGACGCTGGCGTTTCGCCGCAACGGAATCTCTGATCGCACGATCCGGCGGCATGTCGCAGCCCTGGAGGATGCAGGGCTGCTGGTGCGGCATGACAGCCCCAACAAGAAGCGCTTCTCGCGCAGAAGCGGCGCTGATGGCCTGTGCCTGAGGTTTGGCTTCGACCTGTCTCCGCTGTTTGATCGGCTTGAAGCCATTACAGAACTGGCGAACCACGCGATACGGGAGCAGGAAAAGCTTGCCTATGCCCGCTGCAAACTCCGCGCCGCGGCGAACGCTGCCCTCGCCCGCAACCCCGATGACAGTCATGCGGTCATGGTATTGAAGCTGCTTCGCAGGAAGCTCTCCATCGCCGAGTGCGACAAATTGGTTTCAGCTTTGTCTGTCACTGTACCCGAGGGCCAAGTCGACACCCATGCTGGCTCTATCCAGCAAGCAATTGTGTCCACCAATGACGGTCAAAATGTCCGGCACTGTCAGAGATCAAACAAAGAAAATATTGATAAGAAACCTGAGGTCACGGGCTGCAGCAATCAGACAAGTGATGAGCAAGTGTCGGTCGAAGAGCTGATTGAAACCTGCACCGAAGCAGCCAGCTTTTCGCTGAAGACGATCCGAACACCCGAGGACGTGATCGCGCATGCCCGAACCCTCGCCCCGATGATGGGGATCGATACGGCGACCTATCAGGCAGCCGATGACAGACTTGGACGAACAGCGACGGCAGTCACCGTCTGGCTCCTCGCCCAAATGCATCAGAAGATCCACAGCGTCGGTGCCTACTTCAGATCAATTACGACAGGCGCCCGCAGAGACACCTACGACCCCTATTGCCATCTCCGACGCTTGGCTCTGCAAACGGGATCGGAACGGAGGCCTGCATAGAATTGTCCGCGGACAACAGTGCAAGCGGCGCCCCGTTCCAACACATGTAGCGCAGAAGAGTGAAAGGCTTGGAGGTTTGAGGGTGACGGGAAGTGAGATCGGGAGAGTGGCTTCCGGCGCCCGTCGTGGAGAAGATCTGATGGCCAAAGCCGCCCAGAAAGTCACCCTGCCCCCCTCGCGGGACATCCCCTTCGACAAGCTCGTGCTGAGCCAGTCCAACGTCCGGCGCATCAAGGCGGTCCACTCGGTCGAGGAATTGGCCGAGGATATCGCTCGCCGCGGCCTTCTGCAGAGCCTGAACGTCCGGCCAGTGCTTGATGCCGATGGTGTAGAGACCGGCATGTTCGAGATCCCTGCCGGTGGCCGTCGCTTCCAGGCGCTGTCGCTACTGGTGAGGCAGAAGCGGCTGGCGAAGACCGTGCCGATCCCTTGCATCGTGCGCCATGCCGCGACGGAAATCCTCGTCGAGGATGACTCGCTCGCTGAGAACATGCAGCGCGTCGCCCTGCATCCGCTTGATCAGTTCCGCGCATTCCAGGCCCTGCGCGAGAAGGGTCAGGGCGAGGAGGCAATCGCGGCCTCTTTCTTCATGACGCCCCAGATCGTGAAGCAGCGCCTCAAACTCGCCTCCGTTTCCCCTGCCCTGCTCGAGGGCTATGCCGAGGACGGCATGACGCTGGAGCAGCTGATGGCCTTCACGGTGAACCCGGATCATGCGCGTCAGGAGCAGGTCTGGGACGCGGTGAAGAACTCGTGGAACAAAGAGCCCTATGCCATCCGGCGGATGCTAACCGAAACCTCGGTGAGGGCCTCGGATCGTCGTGCGGTTTTCGTCGGCATCGAGGCCTATGAGGCTGCCGGCGGTGTCGTCCTGCGCGACTTGTTCCAGGGCGATGACGGTGGTTGGCTCGAGGACCTTGCCCTCCTCGACAGGCTGGTGGCCGAGAAGCTTCGGGCAGAGGCAGAAGCGCTTGGCTCCGAGGGCTGGAAGTGGATCGAGGCCGCGACCGACCTTCCCTATGGCTACAGCCACGGTCTGCGGCGTCTGGCCGGCGATCCGGCCCCGATGACCGACGCGGAAAGCGTGGCCCATGATGCATTGCTCGCGGAATATCGTGCGCTGGAGGAGGAATACTCCGGTCAGGACGAATACCCCGAGGATATCGACGCCCGGCTCGGTGAGCTTGAGGTGGCAATGGAGGCTTTCGAGCGGCGGCCCCTGATCTTCGACCCGGCCGAGGTCGCTCGCGCGGGTGCCTTCGTGACGCTAAATCGGGATGGCAACCTGGCGGTTTTTCGTGGCTATGTCCGGCCCGAGGATGAGCCGCGCGAGGAGACCGCGGCCCTGGATGTCGGAGAGGCCGAGGCCATGGGGCAGGGGGCTGATGCAGGCCATTCCGGCTGGAAGCCTTCGGCCGCCCTCGGGGGCAGCACCATCATCACGTCTGGTGGCCAACCGCTTGGCTCGGATGTCCCTGAGGAGGAAGATGACGGGGCGCTGAAGCCGCTGCCCGAGCGGTTGGTCATGGAACTGACTGCCCACCGGACGCTGGCGTTGCGTGAGGCCATCGGGCGTTCGTCCGACGTGGCACTTACGCTGCTGCTCCTGAAGCTCGTGACGGACACCTTCCGGACCTCCAGTGCCTCGAGCAGCTGCCTCGAAGCGTCCGTGCGCCATGTTTACATGTCGGCACAGGCGCCCGATCTGAAGGACAGCGTGGTGGCGAAGCTGGTCGACGAGCGTCACGCGGCTTGGGAGGCTGATCTGCCGCTTGGCGACGATGCCGCGCTCTGGGACTATCTGACGGTGCTCGACCAAGGCAGCCGACTCGCACTCCTGGCGCATTGCCTCAGCTTCGGGATCAACGCACTCCATGAGAAGGTGAACCCCTATGGCGCCGGCATCTCCGCCAGCGGCCTGACCCGGCGAATGGCACATGCCGACTTTGTGGCGCGCGCGGTCGATCTCGACATGGTCGAGGCTGGCTGGGAGCCGACGGTTGACGGCTATCTGAGCCGGGTGCCCAAGGCCCGGATCCTCGAGGCCGTGCGCGAGGCAAAGGGGGAGGGCGCCGCTCAGCTTCTCGACCATCTGAAGAAAGGAGAGATGGCCACCGAGGCCGAGCGGCTGCTCAAGGGCAGCGGCTGGTTGCCCGAGGTCCTGCGCAGCGCCGCGCTGGACGGCGAGGAGATCGCAGAAGGGCAGGGGGAGGACGCGGTTCAGCCCGAAGCGGTTGATCTCCCGGCCTTCCTGACCACCGATCTGCACGAAGGCCCGGCGTCGATGATGGCCGCAGAGTGACCTGAGCCATCAGAGGGCGGGGAAACCCGCCCTCCAGCAGAATAAAACGTATTAATATCAATATGATGAGTGCTAATACTCGCATTCGAGGATGAGGAATCATGTCTGCAACAACCATCATCGACCCGGCACCTCTCGGTGCCCTGATCCGCTACACCGATGGCAGTCCCCAGCCGCCGGCGCGCTTCACCAAGAAGCTGGCCACCTGGGAGCGATCAAACAGCGTCGGGCGTCTCGTGAAGAAAGAACAGCCCCGGGTCTATCCCGCCTAGACCGCTCCAGCCTCCTTCACGCTTCGTGAGGGCAACTTCTCTTCGGACGGGGTCAGCGCGGGCGAGCTCTGGATCGCACGGGAAGGCTGTCGCAACGCCCGTCTCGAAACCGTTGGCGCCGAGGACGGCGACAGGGCAGGGGGCGAGGAACCTGGCAGCCTGAGCCCCGACAATGCGTGAGGGGCCTGCCGAAGGGCGGGCCTCTCAGCGACCAAAATCTCGTCCCGCGATGCCGCGGGACGCCAAAGGATCCATCCCCCAAAGATAGAGGTCTTCAACCAAGAACCTGGCCGGGAGACTGGCGGCGTTCAAGCATCAGCGGGACAACCGGCTCCTGGCGTTGGGGCACCATCCCCCGCTCGCCATTCCCTTCCTTGCCCCGAATTCCGTCTTCGAGATCAACCCGCGAGGGGTCGGACCGCGGGCGAGCCCGTGCCGCCGGGTGGATTCGGGCGAGCCGAACGCACCCAGTGATGTCAGCCAGTCTTCGGGCCTGCGGGGCCCTGTCGCGCGGGGGATGGTCCCCCGCCTCCAAGACAGGAGCCAAACAGATGTCACGCAAAGATGCTCACGCCTTCGCCGCCTCCCTCGCTGCCACGCTCATGGTCTCGATCGTTGTCTTCCAAGCAGGGGATGGAACCTTCGGTGCCGTCCCCGCCGATGAAATCGACGGGGACGAGGTCGTGATCGTCTCGGAATACGATCCCTTCGGATGAGGCTTCGGCCTCACTTCCAGGGGCCGCCGGCATTGCCCGGAAACATTCGCTGGGGCACCCCTCATCGGCCGGTTTACAAAACCGCATCAGGGTGTCGCTGCTGCCCCAACCGGCGGGCCGACGCATCGGTGCTGCAGGTCGCTTCGAGCCCTTGGCCGCGCTTCAGCTGGGGTGTCCCAAGTTTAGAAGGCTGGTCTATAAAAGCCCCCGTGCAGGCGCGAACAAGCGCGCGCCAGAATAGCGGAGATGGAAGCCTGGAAAGCGCGGCGTCCAGTCGGTCAGAAGCGCCCCCACCCGCCCTGAAGCGAGTGATGATGCGGCGTCTTGCTCAAACAAGTATGCGATGCCCACTCCGTCAATGGCCGCTCGCAGCAGGTATGGGGCGGTCGTGTCGATGGCAACCCAACGGTGAGAAACCATATCAGATGAAATAGCCAACGATGATGAACGCAAGAACTGCAGTCTTCGGTATTTTGCCGTGGTGACCAGAGCGCATCTGGCGCGGAGGCCACCTGAGTCATGGCCAGTTCCGCGTAGGCGAGAAATACTTGATCCACTCGCCCGATCATGCACTTCTGAAGTGAGACGGAAGGCCATTCTTTGGGCAACACGTCTTGGAGAACAGGTCGCGTGCAGTCTTCAAGGCACCGCGCCCGTCGTGGCCCGCAATGCAGCCCGGGGAGATCCACATGTATCCTTCGACAGCCACAGTCCTTCTGACTTTTCTTCTGGCGGCACCCGCGATGGCGCAGCAGGCGTCCGACGTCATCGTGCCGGAGCCTGAAACGCAGGTCACGCAGGACTTTCCTGGGATCTCGGATGCCGCGGCTTCGGCGCTTGAGGCAAAGCGCGACGGTCGACCGACTCAAGCAGAAGACTGGATGGTCGCCGCCGCGCACCCGTTGGCTGTCGATGCCGGCGCCCGGGTGCTGCGCGAAGGCGGGAGTGCCGCGGATGCCATGGTCGCCGTGCAGGCGGTGCTGGGGCTGGTGGAGCCGCAGTCCTCGGGTCTTGGCGGCGGTGCCTTCCTGGTATGGTATGACGCCGCGACGGGCGAGGTGACGACCCTCGACGCGCGCGAGACCGCGCCGCTGGCCGCCGAACCGCGCTATTTTCAGGACGCGGATGGCGAACCGCTGGATTTCATGACCGCCGTCGTCAGCGGCCGCTCGGTCGGAACGCCGGGTACGCCGAGGCTGATGGAGGAGGCGCAGCGCCGCTGGGGGCGGTCGAACTGGCGCGGCCTCTTCGATGAGGCGATAGCCCACGCCGAGGAGGGATTCAGCGTCTCGACCCGTCTGTCGGAATCGGTCGCAGAAGCGGCAGAAAGCCTTGCCACCTTTCCTGCGACGGCGGAGTATTTCCTGCCGGACGGCGCGCCGATTGCCGCCGGTGCCACCTTGGTCAATCCCGACTACGCCGGGACCCTGCGCCAGATCGCGGCACGGGGCGCGGCCGCCTTCTATACCGGCGAGATCGCGGCCGACATCGTGGCGGCGACGCGCACCGAGGCCCATCCCGGCCTGCTGTCGATGAATGACCTAGCCCGCTACGCGGTGATCGAGCGGCCCGCGATCTGCTACGATTACCGCGGCGCCGAGGTCTGCGGCATGGGTCCGCCCTCGTCGGGGGCGGTGGCGATCGCGCAGATTCTTGGCATGCTCGAGAATTTTGACCTGGGCGCGATGGGGCCACAGGATGTGGAGGCGCGGCGCCTGATGGGGGATGCGACCCGGCTCGCCTTCGCCGACCGCGGGCGTTACCTTGCCGACAGCGATTTCGTCCCGGTGCCAGTGCAGGGGCTGATCGACCGCGACTATCTGGCCGGACGCGCCGGGCTGCTGCGCGGCGACGACGCCCTGCCGGAGGTCTCGGCCGGTGAGCCGGAATGGGACCACGCCTTTCTCTGGGGGGACGACCTGCGCGATGAACTCCCGGCCACCTCGCATATTTCCATCGTCGATGGGGATGGCAATGTGCTGTCGATGACCACGACGATCGAAGGCGGTTTCGGATCGGGGATCCTCGTGCGGGGGTTCCTGCTCAACAACGAGCTGACCGATTTCTCGTTCCGCACTCACGCGAATGGCTGGCCCATCGCCAACCGGGTGGAACCGGGCAAGCGCCCGCGCTCGTCGATGTCGCCCACCATCGTTCTGCGCGACGGGGCGCCGGTGCTGGCCATCGGCAGCCCGGGTGGCGCCACGATCATCGGCTTTACCGTGCAGGCGATCATCGCGCATCTCGACTGGGGTATGGATGTGCAGGAAGCCGTCTCGATGCCCCATCTGGTCAACAGCTTCGGCACCTACCAGATCGAGGCCGGAACCTGGGCCGAGAACATGACGGAGCCCCTTTCCGGGCTGGGTTTTCAGACGAATGTGACGGCGATGACCTCGGGCCTGCATGCAATCTCGCTTGGCGAGGGCCTCCGGGGAGGTGCCGACCCGCGGCGAGAGGGCATCGCTCTGGGAGAGTGACACTGCCGCGTCTTGGTGTCTTCCGCCTGGGAAGTCGGGCTTCAGCTGTTTGGTGCCTCGAAACGGTCGTTCGAATTCCACAGGGTCCGCTGACCCTTGGCGGCTTCACGCTTTAAGAACACATTTGCAAGATCTGGCCGCCCAAGCCAGACAAATTCATCTTAAAACCGATCCACCAGATTCCGGGGACATCTCAATTAGGCGTTCGGATGCGATATGATCCGACGCCCTTAGCCATTAAAATCCCGGGATTAGTCGTCGTCGGATCAGCCGTACTCCATATGGCCAATTGCCACTTCGGGGTCGACTCTTGCCTCGCCTCTACTTGTAAGGCAGTCGAATTCCACAAAAAAAGTCGAACCGATGCCTAGCTCGCTGACGTAATCGATCGTGCCATTGTGACGTTCGACGATTTGCTTTGTGATGTTAAGGCCAAGGCCGGTGCCGCCGACCTTGCGAACATCGGAGGAGTCCACTTGGCTGAACTTGCCAAACACGCGATCTCTGGCGCCAGTCGGAATACCCATTCCTTCGTCTTGGACCGAGATACGGATGCGGTCACCAAAGGTTTCCACCCGCACCTGAACTGCGCCGCCCTGACCAGAAAACTTAAGAGCGTTCGACAACAGGTTGTTCATTACCTGTATCAGGCGGCTGCGGTCGCCCATGAATCCACAATTCTCAACGCGGGCGGCGGTCGTTACATGGATGCCGAGTTTATCAGCATATCCTGTGGTAGACTCCACGGCCTCTTTCACCAAGTCGTTCGCGTCGAGCGGTTCGAAATTGAACTTAATCTCGCCGGCCTCGATCTTTTGCAGGTCAAGCAGATCGTCGATCAGGTCGGCAAGCCGATGCCCGTTCTTGGCCGCGATGCCGATAACGGGCTTGAGGTTTTCGGGAACCTCACCCAGTACGCCGTTGTTGACGAGGTCGAGCCCGCCGATGATTGAGGTGAGCGGCGTGCGCAGTTCGTGGCTGACCGTGGACAGGAACTGCGATTTGATCTCCAAGGCGACCTTGGCTCGTTCATTTTCCTCTTGGATACGTTTCATCTGGTCAAGTCTCTCTTGGTAGCCGAGATAAAACTTCACCGATATGTTGACAATAAAGTAGAGCACAAAGATGATCGTGAGGAACTCCAGCCAGACGTAGGAACTGAGTGGTGGGGAGTAACGCAACACGTCCAGGAGCGCGATGTAGAGAAACGCAAAACCATAAACTGAAAGTCTCAACAGCAGTACGCCAATCATCTGGCTATTGTACATCGCGGCAAAAATCGATGCCGAGAACAGAAAGAAAAGCGGCGTGAAATGTCCGCCCGATGGTTGTTGAACCGCGATGTTGATAATAAAGATGCTGATTGCCGTCGCGCTGAGGACCGTATTCAGGGCGATGCGTTTGAGAATCTGTTGGCCCACGACCAAGTCTTGCCCATCCCACGCCTTGGATTTGCGCCCGAGGATCAGGTCGAGCATTTCTGTCAGGACCACCGCTGAGTACCACACAAACGTCGAGATCGGGTCAAAATAAAGCGCCGCAAGGACCGCCGCAGCGAAAAAGCTGCCTTGCCGTTGCCAGACCAACTGGTTGAGGAGTACGACGTAATCTTTGATAGGTTTCTCGCGACCGTCCGAATTGAACCAATTCGCCCAGGCCGCCCGGAACGCGCTCAGATCCTTCATGCATGCCTCTCACGCTGTAGTAAGCTAGCTCTCTACAGCGTCTCTGTGTCGAAAAATTGACCTAAATAGCTCAACTGCGGCTTTTTCTAGCAGAGCGAGAGGCAAAGCGTCGGGAGATTGTGTGCTTTTCGACGTGGAAGGGGTCACGCTTGGTTCTGGTTAGGCAGCTTTGGAGCGGCCCTCCTTGGAGGCAACATAAACCTTCGAAAGTACAGGAAACGCAATGCTGGCATTCGGGTATCCGTCCATCGGACCAAAAACCGGTGTGCGTGCCAGAACCGCATCGCGCTGTTCCCGAAAGTTGGCAGTTAAAAGGTGAAGGGGCTTCTTTAGCCCGGGGTAGCTGCGCGCTTTTATTGCCAGTTCATAACCGAGGTACCGCCTGTAAAACGGGATGTGCTCGGTCCTCACAGATGCAAGAGCCAGGTCGATGTCGTAAAATATCGCGGCGAGAAACGGGATGCGTAGGGCCAAAAAGTGCAATGGCACGCTCATCTTGCGGGCCGCGGGATCGATCACGAATCTGGTCGGATCAAGAGACGTCTGCCCCTGCTTGAGATGGCCCAAAAGCTCGGGAAAGACATCCAGCGTCGGTGATCTAAGCGAGAGTTTTGATAACAGGTGCAGTCGCATCGCTGCGGAAATCTTTCCATCCAGCTCGATCGCGACGTGGACGCAGTTCGGAGCTTCATCGAGCGCGTCCGACATTATCGCGCTCGCATCTTCGGAAATTGAGCCTTCGGCATGATAGCATTTGTAACGGAGGCGGTAAACTTTCTCTAGGTCGTTTTTATCGCTAATAATCTTGTAGCGAGAGCGCTTCAACGCCTCGATGACTTTAGGATTCATGATTGGTTCTTCTGTCCTTGGGCAGCTACGACTTTGCGCGACAAACGAGGAGGTCGCTGTATCCGCGATAAACGGATCGCTGCCTCACGATCTCAAAACCCGCTGCGGCTACCGCCGATGCGATCTCTGTCTCGGAGTGCTTCCAATAAACGCCCTTCTTCTGCGCCTTGGAGATGGCTTTGTTCTGCTTGGCGATTTCCCTGCCCTGCCAGAGGACCCGGAGCGCGCCGGCAAGTCCAAGTTTTTGTTTCAAGCTTGAAAACAGGTAACTGCGCCAGTCGGCCACGTCTATGACGCGACCGATATCGATGAGATATAACCAGCCGCCGGAACGGAGCAGCCGACGCAGGTCGCCGAGCCGCTGCTCTGGCGCGGGCATTGCGTAAAGCGCGTGAACGCAGATGACAAGATCGGCGGTGGCCGGTGCATCGATATCTTCAAGCGGGAGGGAGCCGTAACAAACATCTGCGTGGAGCGCCAGTTTGGCGCGCGCCGCCCCACTCATTCCTGCGTCGGGCTCTACGAAGCGGATCTCGCTGCCGGGGCAGGCGCGAGCGGCGATCTCGGTGTAGTTTCCGGTGCCGCCGCCGATGTCGTAGATCAAGCGCGGTGTCGTTATTGTCGCAAGGAAAGCCTCGAAGTCGCGCAGAAGGGCCTGGTACTCAGGGTTGTGTTCGGAAAGCAGATCGTAGGCCGCTGCGTAGCTGCTCCAATCGACTCGAACCGACCGAACATCCGGTTCAGATCTATGGGGAGGCACAGGAACGGATCCCGCAGCACTGGCGTGTGACGGCATGGGAGACAGACTCCAAGGTTCAGTTGAGGGTGGCCAAGCGCAGGACTTGCTTAGTTAACATCAGGTTAAGACGCGAAGCTGACATTGCAAGGTAATTTTTCAACAGTTCGATCAGCCACCACGGAATGTTTCCGGACCTTCAACGGGCCGACAAGCTGTGTGCCTTTGGATTTGCGAGCTCCGAGTCTTCAGCTCGGTTCGCGCGCTGCTACAAAATATGCCATCGCGTCAAGAGACACTCTCCAAATGTAGCCCGCCCCGGCGAACTTCAGAGTTTCTTCGGCACGACGAAGAAAGCCAATTTACGGGTGAAGCCAAGGCGAGGCTGCTTCGGACAGGTCGCGGCGTACCGCAATGAAGAGGGTCACGGAAAACACTGCGGTGTCTCATAGGAGGCAAATTTGGATGATCGAACAAATTGCTACCGCAATTCTGAACGACAAGGGAGAGAATCACTTGGACGCGATGGCTCTTGGGGGGCGTGATGAAGGTGTTAGGGATCGATGACGGCCAAGCAGTGGTGGATCTCGTCGCGCATTTTCTTGGTATAGCAACGCACCACAACGTTAACGCTGCCCCCGCGGCAAAAGCGGCGCTCAGGGCGGTCTACCAAAAGGAATTTCTGAGCTCAGAGTTTGACCCGCTTGCTCAAAATCTCAGTGCCGTCAAATCCCGCGAATCCGCTGGGAAATCAGCGTAGAAGCGTCACGTGTGCTGCATCGGACCATACTGAACCGTTGCTTTGCGGACGTGTTGCCCTGAAGCGGGATGGACACCTTCATCGGCTAGGGGTCGGATCGAGGTCGTAACATAGCCTGCTCGTTTTCTAGATGAACGTGGGCCTTCACCATGTCGCCCTCATGATGACCTGGATTCGCTGCGGCACCCGTCGAGTGACTGCTTTGGGAGCACTGCCTCGCAGCATCCGCGAGTGATGAGCGTTCGGGCAGCGCCGCAAGCCGTATGCGGACCACGATCACTGGCTTAAGGCGCTTCGAGGCGATACAAGAAGCCATCGGAGGTCGGGGGACGTCATGCCAACTATCGTATCCGTCCGGGATCTGACCAAGACCTACAAGTCAGGCTTCTCGGCGCTCAAGTCCGTCAATCTGGAGATCGAGGAGGGCGAGATCATCGCGCTGCTCGGCCCCAACGGCGCGGGCAAGACCACGCTCATCTCGACCATCTGTGGCATCGTGCGCCCCACTTCGGGCAGCGTGACCGTCGGCGGGCATGACGTGGTGCGCGATTTCCGGGCCGCACGCGAGCT
>Ga0209643_1001811_pt1 | contig 16955 bp, 12 predicted proteins | sample AutmiccBRH37_all_FD_187383 | JGI IMG/M metagenome (GOLD analysis project Ga0209643, IMG submission 187383) | Deep subsurface microbial communities from Mt. Terri, Switzerland - Autotrophic microbial communities BRH/37_all (SPAdes) (version 2) | ecosystem: Environmental > Aquatic > Deep... | reverse complement strand
TGCTTCAATCTCAATCTTACTTTCAGCTTCGTTAATCCGAAAGGATATATCTATTCCTGTCAGAAGCAGAGGATGACACATCGGGATAATATCTGGAGTTTTCTTCGCGCCCATGACCCCGGCCACCTGAGCTACTCCCAAGACATCACCCTTGGTGAGCCCTCTTTCTTTCACTAAAACTAGTGTCTCCGGTTTCATGGATATCTCTCCTCTGGCCACCGCTATCCTAGTTGTTATTGGTTTCTTATCTACATCAACCATCCGGGCTCGGCCTTCTGGATTAAAATGAGTAAAGTCGCTCACTTAGATCAGCCTCCGATTTCATTCATATTCCTATGCGTCTCGGTGGAATGCATTGTCCCCATATTATGCCTTGAGGGTTTGCCCCTCATTCCTTCAATTAGTAACCTCTCAAGTTCCCGGGGATTGGCACCTTTAAGATCGATTTCCTGACTTGAATGCAAGCAAGATTTCAATTTACCATCAGGTGTAACCCTAATTCGATTACAATAATTACAGAAATGACTGCTAACTGGACTGATTAAGCCTACTTTGCCTTTACTATCCGGTAATTTGTACATCCTGGCCACAGTACCATGACCTTTAAACGGCATCGAGATAAGTCTGGGAACCTTATTCAGAACCTCTTCATTGGATATGAAAGACTCTTTGGGCCAGGTGCTGGCTTCTCCTAAAGGCATGAGTTCTATAAAACGTACTTCTATCTCATCCTTAACAGTGAGATTTACAAATTCTGCAATCTCATCATCGTTAAACCCGCCTATTAAAACTACATTTATTTTTATAGGCAACAACTTAGCCTCTTTAGCAGCCCTTATTCCCTCTAAAACGTCGTCGAGATTGCCGCAGCGAGTGATCTTCTTATATTTTTCTCTATCCAAAGTATCTAAACTTATATTCACTCTATTAAGCCCTGCCTTCTTTAGGCTGTCGGCATAGTCCTTAAGCAAAGTACCATTGGTAGTTAGGGTTAACTCTTTCATTTCATCAAGACTCGAGATATTATTTATCATCGGGACGAGACCTTTCCTAACCAGCGGCTCACCTCCCGTTATTCTTACCTTATTAATCCCGAGTTTCACTGCTGTTTTGATAATATTTTCTATCTCTTCCAGGTTCATAATATCCTTATGCTCTTTTTTCTCGATACCTTTTTCTGGCATACAATAGGAACAGCGCAGATTACACAGATCCGTAACCGAAACTCGTAAGTAGTTTATCTTCCTGCCAAAGTTGTCAATCATCCTTCTACCCCCCTGCCAAAATAACAAATAGGATATTTGCATACTTTACAGTTTAGACACAAACCGCCTTCACTCATGTCGATAAAGTTTTGCTTCGTCAACCTCTCCCCTGTGAAAACCCTCGGCAACACAACATCCAAAACAGTAGTCTTGGAGTGAATCGCTGCTCCAGGCACTCCCATCAGAATGGTATCATCCAGATAAGCCAGCATAAACATATTGCCAGGCTGGATTGGAGCACCATAGGTAACAATCTCTGCTCCACTGTTCTTAATAGCACCTGGTGTCAAATCATCAGGGTCAACCGACATCCCTCCGGTGAGAATGATTAAGTCAGCTCCCTTGCTCTGATAGGAAGAAATACTTTTTTGAAGTTCAGCCATTTCATCCGGACAATATATCTGTCCTAGAATCTTAGTTTCATAGTATCCCAATTTTTCTTCTATGACAGGCCAGAATTTATCTTCTATCCGACCTTTGTATACTTCATTTCCAGTCACAATTACCCCTACTCTTAACTTCTTGTAAGGTCTGATATTGAAAACCGGGCCATTAGCAAGGCAGATTCTTTCTAACTGTTTTATTTTCTCTTCCTTGATGACCAAGGGAATAATTCTGGCACCAGCCAGCTTATCTCCTTTTTCTACCATGAAGTTATTAGGCATTGAAGCAATCGTGACGTTCTCAATCGAATTTACTTCTCGCAATAACGTTCTGTTTACTTTGAAAAGCCCTCTATCGGTTGCCCGTAGTATCGTCTTGCCTTCCTGAGGTTGATCGTGAAACATGCTCTCTCCCATAACAGCTTGGGCTATCCTGACCGCAGCCTCATCTTCATGTATCTCCCCAGCATTCTCTTCCCAGACGAAGACATGTTCCTTACCTATGGACAGAAGTTCTTCTACATCCTCAGGTCTGATAACATGATCCCTCTTGAAAGCTATCCCTTTAAATTTACCAGGGATCACTTTAGTCATATCGTGACAAAGTTTCAATCCTACAGCTTCTTCAACACGTAATTTCTTCATAGTTATACCTCACCAGTATTAGTTTCCACTACACTACATCCTTAAGTTTTGACGGCATACTCAGTAAAGCAGGTACCCCGTCAGCTTTTCTCCAGCCTTAAGAGGCCCACTCCCCGCCGGAATCTCAGCCAGAATATCGCATCCGATTAGAGAGCGTAAAACTCCGTTACCTTGGCCTCCGATAGTCTCTACATAAGCTACCCCATCTTCCATAACCAATTTCCCTCTTAGAAATCTTCTTCTCGGACTTGCTTTGCGGAAATCCTTTTTGAGAATTACCTCCGTTTGCTGATGAAAAACTTGAGACCATCCTGCCAATTTCTTGATAAGAATAATTCCTACCAGTTGATAGATAACCATTGCTGCAGCAGGACTGCCGGAAAGTGCTAATATAAGTTTGCCATCTTTAACCGCAGCCAAAGAAGGTGAGCCAGGCTTTATCTCTATCTTCCAGAAAAGGGTTTCAGCACCAGCCGCTTTCACTGCATCCCCCACCACATCATAATCACCTACGGATACTCCGCCTGTGGTTATAACCATATCAGCTTCGGCCAACCCCCGGTTAATAAACATGGCCACTTCTTCTGTCTTGTCACAGACATTTCCTAGAATTACTGGCTCTGCCCCCAACTCTTTACAGTAAGCCGCCAGAGCGTAAGCATTGCTGTTGCGAATCTTGCCTGGACTTAATGGCTCAGTGATATCTAATAATTCATCGCCCGTGCTAATAATCCCAATCCGCGGACGTTTATGCACTTCAACTTTGGTTATCCCCAAAGCAGACATAAGACCGACAACAGGAGGGGATATCACTGTCCCCTTATAAGCAATAACCTCATCTATGGCAACATCCTCACCTGCCGGAACAATATTTTCTCCAGATTTACATGATGTATAGATTTCTACGTAAGTACCATTGCTTTTGGTTTCTTCATATTTTGTGACAGCGTCTGCTCCTTCGGGAATAGGCGCTCCAGTCAAAATCTTGACAGCCTGACCAATATTGATCTTTTTTTGGGCAGCATATCCAGCAGGAACCTCTTCAATAATTTCTAAAGTCACAGGATTAGCTTTACTTGCCTCCAAAGTATCTGCTGCACGAAAGGCATAGCCATCATAAGGAGAACGTGAGAAAGGAGGGATATTTTCTTTAGCCCTGATATCCTTGCCCAATATTCTTCCTAAAGCATGGTTAAGATCAACATACTCTGTCTCTACAGGTTGACATCGACCCAGTATGAGATTTTGAGCTTCCTCAAGAGTGATATTGAAGTTCATCATGGTCCCCCCTGATAATTTTAACTTAACAAAAAGCATAAATAAAAAATCCTTGTACCCAAAAGGACAAGGATTCGAATAACAGAGTAATGGATATACCAAAACTACTATTCTTTCTCCTTTCCAATTCGGGAGGTATAGCTGTTTCCTGCTACACCCTGTGAGCTCGTGGCTCAGGATCATAACCCCTAGAAATTCCGTAGGATTACGAACTCGGAGATATAGATTGTCTTAAGATAAGTATATACTAAGTTTGCCAAAAAATCATTAAGATTTTCTTAATATTGTCTTAATTATTTTTTGCCCCTCTCCATAGATTGAGAGTCCCCCAACTTCCTGGGGGACTCTCTGAACATTAAAAGGAGTACTATATTAAATGGGAGGACCTCTAACCTATAAGAATAGGAACAGCCATTGCATAGAAAAGAAAACGCCCTAATAATTCTCCAACTAAAACTAACGCTACAGATAGATATACCATATTCATTGGCACTTGTGCGGCTGCCCTTATCTGTTTGTAGACCACATAGAAGAGCATTCCAATCCCGGTCAAGGAAAGAGCCCAGCGAATAAAGAGTTGAAAACTATAGTTGTTAAGAATCTGGGCACTACTCTGCGCTGCGCCTGGGCCGGCACTTAAACCAGTGATAAATATTGGCAGGTATAGCAGTGGAATAAACACAGCGAAGATTGCCAAGAAACCAAGCTTCTTCAGAACCTCTCCAGTTTCAGCTGATATATTACTGTTTTTCGTACTGTATAGGATGGATGCGGAAGCACCGATTATTCCCAGAACAAAAGTCGTCCCGAAGAAAGCGATAAAAGTATTGACATCGGTCCAGGCGGGTTTAATAGAACTACTGTAGATACCAGCCATACTATAAACTGCCGCCAGTCCGGTCAGACAAGCAACCCAATTAAGTACCTTGTTAACCGTACCTTTTCTATATAAATAATAGCTGACTAACCAAAGGGCAAAGAAACCTCCTGTCGTAATAATTTCTCTGCTTAACCAGGAAGAACCTAAGTTGGAAATTGAGAGATAGGCTCCAAAGGGTTTTCCCAGGTGGAACAGCGAGAGAAGCAAAGCAACAGCCATCAAAGGCCCAACAGCTCTCATTGCGGGCTTGATAACTTTTGCAGTCAATTCAAAGTTCTTGGACTCTAAAATGCTATATACCAAAGTCATTATTAAGAAAGTGCCGATCGCCAATTGGCTTAATAACGTGAACATTAACAACGGCCACTCTTCAGCAAACATTAGATAACCTCCTTTATACGTAAATATGTCGTCAACTTATAGTTTAGCCTCAGAATTAGGCTTGATTCTGACATTTGGATGAGTGAAAGAGGAATCAGGTAAACCTTTGACATCAGCTGTTCCTCCGTATTCTTTTTCTAACTCCTCAATATCGCCATATTTCAAAGCTCTCATCAGGCAGGCATCCACACAGGCCGGATTTTCTCCCTTATCGATAAGATCTGCACAGAGGTCACATTTGCCTACTTTATCCTCATTTTCTTTATACTTGGGTGCTTCATACGGACAAGACCAGGTGCAAAGCTTACAGCCGATGCATTTCTCTTTGTCCTGTACTACAACTCCATCGCTAGCTCGCTTGTAGATTGCACCAGTAGGGCAGTTTTCTGCACATTTTGGCCTTTCACAATGATTGCAAGATATAGAAATGTTGTAGAACCAAGGCTTGGGAAATTTTCCCCCTTCAAAAACATGAACCTTCCGGAACAAGGTCCCGACTTCCAAGTTGTTCTTATCGTTGCAAGCAATCTGACAGGTTTTACATCCACTGCAGACTGTCATATCATAATAAAATCCTTTTTGAGACATTATCTTTCACCTCCCTAGAAAATAACTCTCTGTGGCCATTTATAATCTGGTTCCAGAGGTTTACTGTATTTCTCCACTTTGACGTTACAGGAGTTATGACCAGTATGCCCCTGCCCACTGGGAATAGGACCATTTAAGGTATTGGTTGCTCCGGCTTTATCCACTCCTTCATTTTCATCCGCCTCGTACCAGGCACCTTCTCCAAGGGCAACGACCCCTGGCATAATACGCTCAGTAACATAGACAGGTCGGATAACGGAACCATGGCGGCTGGTTATTTTGGCTATATCTCCATCCTTAATGCCAAGTTTCATCGCATCCTCGGCATTCAACCAGAATTCCTGGGGAAACGCTTCTCTCAGCCAAGATACATTATCTAGAATTGAGTGCGAACGTCTGGGATAATGTATCGTGACTAATTGGTGAGGATAGCCGTCTTTTTTACCATCCTCATATCCTTCGATGGATGGTTCATATTTAGGAATAGGAGCCTTTGGTGTCCAACCGAAGGAAGCGATGTGATCGGACAGTTCTTGACTGTGAATCTGGAATTTCCCGCTTGGGGTTCCCAACTTGTTCTCTTCTGGATTACCTAGAAAATCTTCGAATGAAGTGAACTCTAATTTGTCCCCTGGAGCTCTTGGTATCTGGTAGATACCTTTTTCCTTGAACTCTTTATAGGAGATGCGACCCATTTGCGGGCTGCCTTCCACTCCCAGTTCAGCAAGATCAGCCTCGGTAATCGTCACTAGAGGGTCATATCCCGAGCCGTCTCCTTTCATAACCTTGGTCCCCGCTACCTGATTAAAGGAAGCCTGTTCGGGAGACAGCGGGTCGATTTTATCTGCATCCACTCCCAGTCGCTTACCGATTTCTCTAGCAATCCATATATCATCCTTAGCTTCATAAATCGGTTCAATCACCTGACTATAGAGAATCAGCATCTCTCTGTTACCAGCTACCGTTCCCCCGTATCTTTCCCATTGGGTAGTCACCGGCAGAACAAGATCAGAGTATTTGGCATCGGTATTCAGGACGTAATTTTGGGTCATTACGAATTCGACCTTGCGATGAGCTTCTATCCCTCTCATTAAACCAGCTCTCTGATTAATCGCCGATCCTGCACCATGACAGATCATCTGGATATTAATATCTTTTTTTGGTCCTTCCCCATCCGTGTACTTACCTGTAATAACTGCGTCCCACATCTCACAGTTATTGATCCTCATATCAGAGATCGGATTGGCTATCTTGGGCAGACCATTTCCACCGGACTTAACAAGTGTCGGCCCCGCATATGTTGAACGGTTGTGCATATTTGGACTTACCCCCGCACCCGGGATTCCGAAATTACCTGTCATCAATCCTAAAGTAAGAAGGGCATGTGGCAGATGCTCCCCGTTGTTGATTCTAGCTGCAGCCCCCCCGGTGATTATGGCCACCGGTTTGGAACCAGCATATTCTGTTGCAAATCTACGGATGGCCGCCGGTTCAACCCCACAGATTTCCGAAGCCCATTCGGGAGTTTTCGGAATACCATCATAAGTACCTAGAACATAATCCTTGAAATTGTCTTTGGGATCTGCTCCTTCAGGCATATGTTCCGCATCGAAACCAACACAATACTTATCCAGGAATTCTTGATCATGAAGGTCGTTCTCTAGAAGATGGTAGGCCATTCCTAAGATTAAAGTGGTGTCGGTAGCTGGTCTGCAAGGAATCCATTCGTCAACCAGTACTCTGGCAGTATCAGTATAAATAGGATCCACGGAAATAAATTTGGCCCCTGCCTTTTTGGCCTGTAAAAAGTTATAAGCCGGATTTCCATTGCTGGAAACCGCAGGATTGGCACCCCAAAGAATTATCAAGTTAGAATCACGAAGTCTGAACCGATCATTACCATCACTAGCTCCGTTACCACTTACTCCTGTAATATGAGGATATACTTCTGGCCAGGCACCCCAAGAGACCGCTCCCCATCTTTGGGTATAGCCCCCATATAGGCTGACAGCACGTGGAAGTTCTGAGCCGCCAGGAATAAATATTGCTGAATTGCCATACTTCGCTTTGACACGCTTTATCTCACTGGCAACGATATCCAAAGCTTCATCCCAGGAAATCCGAACCCACTCGTCTTTGCCGCGTAATTCCTTATTGCCTCCACCTGGTTCCCAGTTTTTGCGTTTCATGGGATACTTCAGACGATCAGCACCTAAAATCTGCTTCCGTTGTGAGCGGCCACGGGCACATCCTCTTTGCTGCGGGAAATCAGGACTATCCATATGAGTATCATCAGTCTTTTGTCGAAGGACCACACCATCAACTACATAAGCCTTGTTCAGACAGCGTCCACCGCAGTTATGCCAACATGCGGCGGTAATCCATTGTCCGTCCTGACTAGCAACTTGATCGCTGCTCGCTGGCATTAATGTGTTCCCGCAGCCTACTAGCGATAAGCTGGCAGCTGCAGCTGTGCTCGCTTTAATAAAATTTCTGCGGCTAAGGCTTAATTCATTTATTCTGCTAATAAAATCAGCCATTTGTGTTATTAACCTCCTTTAACCATAAAAATGTGTGAAAAAAGTAACGAATTTATAAAATAAAAAACTTACCTCCTCTCTAAAAGTGATAGTGCAAACTAAGTAATCGATAGGTTTACATTAAGTTTACAGCAAAATTATTAACCTCTAGTTCTAAAATGCTAAGAGAATATTAACAAGATATTATATTTTTCTTAATTTTCTAATAGTGCATTCCCCTCGAAGGAAAACCATATTCCTTTCAAAAAAAGAAGGCCTCCATGACTTTGAAAATTGCGGAGACCTTCTTTAAGAGAAGGAGCATCTATATATAAACGAGGATTTGGCTACCCTATCATAACAGGTACACCGATGGCATAGAAGAGGTAGCGTCCTAAGAACTCGCCTACCAAAACTAGAGCCAGGGACAGATATACCATATTCATAGGTACTTCTTGGGCTGTTCTTATCTGTTTGTAGACCACATAGAAGAGTAGTCCGAGCCCAGTCAGGGATAGTGCCCACCTCATAAAGAGCTGAATACCATAACTACTAAGAAGCTGGGCGCTACTCTGAGCTGCGCCTGATCCAGCACTTAAGCCTGCGATGAACACAGGCAGATAAAGCAGTGGAATTAGTGCTGCAAAGACAGCTATGAACCCAAGTTTCTTTAGAACCTCTCCTGCTACAGCAGATAGGTCACTATTCTTAGTGCTATAGAGGATGGAACCTGAAGCTCCAATTATCCCCAGAACAAAAGTCGTCCCGAAGAAAGCAATGAAAGTATTGACATCGGTCCAGGCGGGTTTAATAGAACTACTGTAGATACCAGCCATACTATAAACCGCGGCTAGTCCGGTTAGGCAAGCAACCCAGTTCAAGACCTTATTTACTGAACCTTTTCTATATAAATAATAGCTGACTAACCAAAGGGCAAAGAAACCTCCGGTCGTAATAATTTCTCTGCTTAACCAGGAAGAACCTAAGTTGGAAATTGAGAGATAGGCTCCAAAGGGTCTTCCCAAGTGGAATAGGGATAAGAGCAACGCCACAGCCATCAATGGTCCTACAGCTCTCATCCCTGGTTTAATGACTTCTAAAGCGAGTTGAGAGTTCTTGGACTCTAAGATGCTATATACTAAGGTCATTATTAAGAAAGTGCCGATCGCCAATTGGCTTAATAACGTGAACATTAACAACGGCCACTCTTCAGCATACATTAGGATAACCTCCTTTGTAATGAGTAATTGATAGTCTAAAATTCAGTTCTATAATTTAATAGTTTTATCTATTTTTAGGGGTTATGATGAGGGAGGGGTTGGTTATAGAAGAATCAGGAATACCATTGGCATCGGAGTTAGTGCCATACCTTTCAGCTAGTTCTTCGATTTCACCATAATGAAGAACTCTCATTATACAAGCATCTACACAAGCTGGGTTCTCACCTTTGGCGATTAGGTCTGCACAAAAATCGCACTTCCCAATTCTTCCTTCTTGTTCGATGTATTGAGGTGCCTCATAAGGACAAGACCAAATACATAATTTACAGCCGATACACTTCTCAACATCCTGAAGAACAAGTCCATCTTCAGCACGTTTGTACAGGGAACCCGCAGGACAATTTTCCACACATTTTGGATTTTGGCAATGATTACACCCTACAGATAAGTGGTCCAGCCAAGGATTCGGGTATTTACCGCCTTCCATATCATATACCCGGCGATAACGAGGACCGACACTCAAATCGTTCTTATCTTTACAAGCTAACTCACAGGATTTACATCCGATACAATGCACCATATCATAATAAAAGCCTAACTGTGTCAAGACTACTCACTCCTTTCTATCAAACTATGCGTAACGGCCAATTTGCATCAGGTTCTAAAGGCGTTCCGGAATATTTCTCTACCTGACAAACAGTAGAGTTCCAACCAGAGATCCCTTGACCACTGGGAATACAGCCCGTAAGATAATTGTCCGCACCTGCTTTGTCTATCCCTGTTTTCTCATCTACCTCAACCCAAGCACCATGTGGAAGTCCTACTACACCTGGTATCAATCGTTCTGTCACCATCGCCAATCGCAATGTCTTCCCATGTCGACTACTAATCTGGACAGTATCTCCTGTCTGAACTCCTCTGTCCTTGGCGTCTTTAGCACTAAGATAAACAGGATTGGGCCAGGCTTCCCTAAGCCAGGGAATGTTATCCAAGATAGAGTGGGATCGTCTGAGATAATGGGGATTGATAACTTGAAGTGGGAACTCTCCTTTGACTTTCGAATTCCAATCCTGGAAAGTATCTTCATATCCTTCAGAGGCCATATTATACGTTGGAATCGGATCAATCTCGGTAAACCCTTTACTCTTGACGAACTCGGCTAAAGCCTCACAATAAATCTCCAATTTTCCGCTTGCAGTATTTAAAGGGTTAGCCTCCGGGTCTCTTCTGAAATCTTCATAAGCGATAAATCCATAGTTATCTCCAGGTTTACGTTCAACCTGGTATTGTCCTATTTCCTTAAATTCTTTAAGCGAAATCCTTCCTTGCTGAGGTTCTCCTTGTACTCCCCATTCAGCGATATCAGCTTCGGTGATAGTCACCAAGATCTCCATATCTTTACCCTCAGCATTGATTACTTTACAGCCACTTAATTGATTGAATAATTGCTGTTTCTCAGATATTGGATAGAGCTTTTTCGGATCGTCTCCTAGACGTTTAACTATTTCAGCAGCCATCCAAGCATCACTTTTTGCTTCATGCATAGGTTCCGTTATCTTGGAGTAGTAAATGAGCATTTCTCTCGGCCCTGAAAGTAAACCGCCTTCTTTTTCCCACTCCGTAGTAGCAGGAAGCAATAGATCCGAATACTTAGCATTAGTGGTTAAGAAATGTGCCGCAGTAACCACAAACTCCACCTTTCGATGGGCTTCGATACCTTTTGCCATACCATCTCTAGTCTGAAGAGCGGCAGTCGCGCCATGGAAAATTAACTGGATATCGATATCCCGCACATCGTTATAACCTGCAGTATAATTGCCTCTGAGTACGGCGTCCCACATCTCCGCATGATTTAAGGTATCTTTGACAGGATTAGGTACTCCCGGTAATCCAGCACCACCTGAGCCGAGAAGAGCAGGTCCGCCATTAGCGGTATATCTATGGCAACTAACCCCAGTCATACACCCGGGTTTGCCCATATTCCCTGTCATAGCACCAAAAGTCATAAACATCTGCGGCCAGGAATCGGAATTCTTTATCCTTCCGGCCGCCCACGCTGTCATCAAGGCAACTCTTTCTGTTTTGGCAATCTCCAAAGCAACTCTGCGGATGGTCTTAGCATCTACGCCACAGATATCTGCCGCCCATTCAGCAGTCTTAGGAACACCATCGTAGATCCCCAAAACATAGCTTTTAAAGTTATCTTTAGGATCTGCTCCTTCAGGCATATGATCAGCATCAAAACCGATCGTACAGCGATTAAGGAAATCCCAATCAATTAGCTTATTAGTCATTGGGTTATCTTCTATGATTAATGTATGTGCCATCCCCAAGAACATCGCATGGTCTGTCCCTGGATAGATAGGTACCCATTCGCCGCCTAATGCTTCAACTGTGTCCGTATAAAATGGGTCGATAACAATAAATCTGGCTCCAGCTTCTTTAGCCTGTTGGTAATAGTAAGTTGGATTGCCTAAAGCGCTCCATGCTGAGTTGCCTCCAACTATAACTATGAGCTGGGAATTCCTCAGATCTATCCTGTCGTTGATACTTGCCGCAAAGAAACCTTCCGCCATCCCAAAATATTCCGGTCCCCAGCGCCAAGATCCCCAGGATGTTGTCCCCCAACTCGAAGTATAACCTCCATTAAGCCCCAAAGCTTTTCCGATATCTCCGCCAGTCGTTAACAGAATGGAGCGGTTACCATATTTGTCAGTAATCCTTTTAATTTCACTGGAGACGATGTCCAAAGCTTCATCCCAAGAGATTCTGACCCATTCATCTTGCCCGCGCAGTTCCTTGTTGCCTCCACCCGGTTCCCAATTCTTACGTTTCATTGGATACTTGAGCCTGTCAGCAGCAAAGACCTGTTTGCGTTGAGCGCGTCCGCGGACACAGCCTCTTTGTTGAGGATAATCCGCGCTATCTGGGTGAGTATCATCCGTTTTTTGTCTTACGACGACTCCATCAACTACATAGGCTTTATTCAGGCAACGCCCGCCACAGTTATGCCAGCAGGCAGCCGTAATCCACTCACCCTCTTTGCCGTCGAGTTGAGATGCAGTTGGGGTGGCATCGGTAAGACCACAACCAGGAAGGGTCATTAACGCAGCAGTTCCAGCGGCAGCTGTCCCTGATGCCTTTAAAAATGCTCTTCTACTGATTGCGTAATCTTTTGCTTTTCCGATTAGATTGTCCATAAAGTGTCACCTCCGCTATTTTAGAAACCATTTGACAGTCCACGTTTTAAGACTATTCCCTAAAATTATAATTTTTCGTTGATTCTTACCGGCTTCTTTCACCTCCTGATAACTTATTGAAGGCACTTGTTCTCAATGTTTTAAATTTAAGTATCTAATAGTTCTATCAAAGCTTTTAAATCTATTTCTAAAAAGCCTCTAAGAACTTTGGCCATCCCCATATAGAACTCCGTCTCAGAGCTATCAGCCATATCTTGAGCGAAATCTGGCACCCATCTTAGCAAATGTTCTTCCAAAAATATCTTTTGGTCAGAGAGTATTTCGTAATAACTATTACCGTCCATATCTGATTCCATGACTCTCTCCAAAGCTAAATTACTAAGCCGATACATAAAATCAAGTTCTAAGCCTAGGTGATCATCTGCTTCGTGTCCGTAATTGCTAGGAAGAAGGTTATATTTGAGATATTTTTTGCGTACTCGGAGTGTTTCTTCTTGAAAAATCAGTCTCTCTTTGCTTACATAAGCCGACTCCCATGGTGGAGCATCCAAATTATAAGGACCTACAAACATCCTAGTATAATCCCAACGCAGTCTATCCTGAACTTCTGCTTTCTGAACATCGTTCTTGGCCAAATATCCTAAGACCTGATCCACGCCTTCCCTGATTGAAACATTCTCGTCGGCAAAAGGAAAAGATCCAATAACATCTTGACTATTAATCAGTTTTATATAGTCTATACTTGGTTCTGTAAGGAAAGTTCTCCTAAGTAAATCATAGACAAGCACCCTAATCTCCAGTAGCGGCATAGTCTGTTCGACTATATTTTTATCTATAACTCTCATCTCGGTCACTCCTTTAACTAATATTTACATCGTCACGTATCTCTAATTTTACTTTGTGCAAAATTTCTTAAACACAGATAATAATGCATAATGTTTTCCTGTTCTTATTCTCTCACAAGTCATTATGTATACTTTTACAAAGATAGCTTGGCCTTTTTGTGTTAAAATACAAATTGACAATATGTTCGAACAGTTTAAACTAATGTACAATGAGAGAAAAATACATGGGAAAGGAGTCTGGCAATGGCTTTAGACATAAAAAACCCCAGCTTCCAAGAATACACCAAGATATATTCGACTATTGAGGAAAACTTTTTGAATCAGGTTAAGGCCTCCGAGATAGAAATATCTCAAAGTTCCGAACCAGACCTTGAAAAAAAGCTATGGGCCCTTCAACAAAAAGGAGCAACTTTTCGAAACGAAGGTAAAAGTATATATGTCAATTGGCTCTCTCCTGCTTGTGAAGCATGCAAGAAAGGAGTAGGCAGTGTAACTACCTATATCTCTTTGATGTGCCATCGTAATTGCTACTATTGCTTCAATCCCAACCAAGAAGATTACCATCATTATCAAGGACATAGAAGAGATTATCTCACTGAGATAGAGCAACTATACTGTTCAGGACAAAAAATTACCCACTGTGCTTTGACAGGGGGAGAACCTCTACTTCATAAAGAAGATACCATCGCCTTCTTCCGTAGCTTTCGAGAAAAATTCCCAAGTACCCACACTAGGTTATATACATCCGGTGATTTACTAGACGAAGAAATTCTTCAAGAACTAAAAAAAACTGGCCTTAATGAGATAAGGTTCAGCATCAAACTGGAAGACGGTGCAGAGTATAAAAAAATATTGGAAAAGATTTCTATGGCTATAGAATGCATTCCTGACGTCATGGTTGAGATGCCTGTCATACCCGGTACCTTGTCCGAAATGAAAGAACTTCTCCTAGAGCTTGACAAGCTTGGAGTTTCTGGAATCAACCTGCTAGAATTTTGTTTCCCCTTTAGTAATGTGGAAGAATTTAAAAAAAGATCCTTTACAATAAAGAATCCTCCTTATAAAGTCTTATATAATTACTGGTATGCCGGAGGACTTCCTGTCTCCGGAAGTGAAACGGAATGTCTAGACCTGTTGGAGTTCGCTCTAGACAATAAGTTATCCTTGGGAGTTCACTATTGTTCTTTAGAAAACAAGCATACCGGCCAAATTTACCAGCAGAATCATAACCAAAGCATCTCTGATCTAACCTACTTCTCACCCAGGGATTATTTTCTTAAAACTGCCAAAGTCTTTGGAGACGATATCTCCAAGGTTCTAAAAAAATTCGAGAAAAAAAACATAACCCGCTATTCCATTAATAACGATCACAACTTCTTGGAGTTCAACGTTAAAGATATCCCAAAACTGAAGAATATGGACTTAGAAATTGGACTCTCCTCCAGCATCATCGAAACCCGTGAAGGAGAAAAATGCTTGCGGGAATTGATGATCGACCTCGTCCATCCTGAAACATTCGATTTTAAATTGGTTTAAGTGAATTAATCTTGCAGCCAATACCTTTTCCTTGGTTGCAAGGGAAAAAATCTGATTGAGGGCTTGGTCAAGCGAATATCGGGGAATCCGTCAATCATCCCCACTGTTCCTTGGGACTGCCCTTTATTCAGATTAACCATTTGGATAGCTCCAGTTGAACAAGCCACTATGCAGGCTGGGTCTAGCCCTTTAAGCAAACGAGATTCACAAAAGATGCATTTACTTGCTTTACGGGTGATAGTATCAAATTGAGGAGCATCATAGGGACAGGCGGAAACACAATCCATGCATCCATCACAACGGTTGTTATTAATGAAAACTATCCCATCCCTCCGTTTACTATAAGCTTTCTGAGGGCATATCCGGAAGCACTCCGGGCTGTCGCAATGATTACACGACAAGGATAGATAGACTCCTTCTGCAGTTGACGAAACCCTTCGCCAATTAACTCCGGCAGGGGTCTTGTTTTCATTTTTACACGCAATCTCACAAGCCTTACACCCCACACAGAGATCTGCGTTAAATATAAAACCCATCTGCTTTAACATAATCGTCACTTCACCTGTTTCTTACATTCTACATACACATCATTGATAGCTAGGCCCCTGCTTCCACTTTCTTTCATACCCATATCTGCTGGAAGGTCGAACATCAAACTGTTGATAGGCTTTAATCCACCTTGAGAAGCCACTACCACACCAAGCGGAATATACGGGCTTAATTTGATCTTTTTAGATAATAATCCCGCTTCATTATAGATACAGACTGTATCTCCTTCTTCAATGCCACGCTGCCTGGCATCTTTTTGATTCATCTTTAAGATATCGAAATGCTCATCATTTAACCAAGGAACAAAGTCATACTGAGAATGAAGACGATTACGATGTTGTGGAGACAACAACCTTAACGGATAAATATCGTTGCGTGGCTGATTGTATGTAGAGATTGCAGGCAATTCATTTTCTTTAGCATCTCTGGAATATAACTCAAATTTCCCAGTCTTGGTCTTAAATCTCCTATCTTCCCAAGGTATCTTATTTCCGCTGCACTTACGTGGCCCATCTTTTAATTCCTCCCAGTTGGCTAGCCCATAAATCTCTAATACCTTCGGGGTAAATTCCTTTGATATCCAATCCTCATCTGTAAGCTCATAAGGGAAATCAGAAAATCCGGGAGAAAGCTCGTTAAGCTTACGGGTCAGAATTCGGGCAATCTCCAAATCACTTTTGGCTTCATATAACGGTTCTATCGCCTTTTGATTAATGGCCAACCAATAGTGCCAATAACCGACATTTACATCATCGTTTTCAAAAGTGCTGGTAGCCGGTAACACTAGATCAGACATCTCTGCTGTCCTGGTCATGAACAAGTCTACCGTCACCACCAGTTCCAAGGATTCAAGAAGCTCTTGCCACCTTGCCAGATTCTGATCCTGAGAAAGAGGATTCCTTGAAGCCACCCACAACATTTTAACAGGTGGATTCGCAAGAGAAAGAATATCATCGGCAAAACGGTTAATATCTACTTCTCTCGGTTGTCGGGACTCCGGACTCGGATGGTTCAGGAGGCTTTGCGGAAAATAATTCGGAGTAGGGTTGAAATAATATAGACCTCCTCCTTTTCTACCAATATTGCCGGTTACCCCTACCAACGCGTTAATTGCTCGCGTATTCTGTCCTCCATTCATACTTCTTTGCAGCCCGAAACCCACCCAGTTAGCACATGGTTTCGTTGATCCATAAAGAGAGGCCAGTTCAAAGATAACCTCTTCTGTAATTCCGGTGACCTCCCTAACCAAACTTATGGAGATCTTCTCTTTTACATAGCTGCTGAATGGTTCCCAACCCCAAGTATGATCCCTGATAAAATCATTATCACATTTATCTTGTTCCATTAAAATCTTAACGATGCCCAGAGCCAGCAAACTGTCCGTACTAGGCCTGATTTGAACGAATATATCCGCCTTAGCTGCTGTAGGCGTATACAAGGGGTCTATGACAACCACCTTAGCTCCCTTCTCCCTGGCCGCATTAATATGACTCAGTTGATGTATCGCCGTCCACGCAGGATTGGCACCCCAGATTACTATAAGTTTGGAGTCTGCCATATCCTCAGGGTCGGGGTTGATATTATCGCCAAAATCATAGGAGATAGCATCGAATCCTGCCGCCAGACAAGCATTCCCAATTGTTTTGGTATGCTCACCCATACTATT
>Ga0209643_1001809_pt1 | contig 16956 bp, 10 predicted proteins | sample AutmiccBRH37_all_FD_187383 | JGI IMG/M metagenome (GOLD analysis project Ga0209643, IMG submission 187383) | Deep subsurface microbial communities from Mt. Terri, Switzerland - Autotrophic microbial communities BRH/37_all (SPAdes) (version 2) | ecosystem: Environmental > Aquatic > Deep... | reverse complement strand
GCGGTATTTATATTTACAAATTAGAAATCGATAATTTCATCGATTCAAAAAAGATGATATTAGTTAAATAATTTTCTTTATTTTTACGAAAAAAAAACGATAATAAATTATGAACTCTATTAACAAAATTAGTGTTGTTATATTATTAATAGTTTTATTCACTACAACAAATAGCGAAGGAGCAACATTGTTTGTAAAAGAAAGATTTGTTTCAAAAGATACTATTCAGTTTATACAAAGACAGAAAGAACTTGACAGGATTTATTCCGATAAAAAACTTGGATCATTCTTAGAGAATGGAAAAACTGTATTCAGAGTATTCGCTCCCTCTGCGATAGAAATAAAATTATTGACTTTCAAAAAAGTTGATAGCAAAAACTCAAAGGATTACTCGATGACAAAAGATGAAAATGGTGTTTGGGAAGTAATCTTAGACGGTGATTTGTGCGGGACATTTTACGGCTACAAAATTTTTCATAAAGGGGATGACCTAAATAGCGAAAAGCCATTATGTATTGATCCATATTCAAAATCTGTTGCTACCTATACAACATATCGTAATCCTAGAAAATCTATTGTTTATAATAAAACATATAATTGGGAAGGAGATACTTGGATTCAGCGCGATTGGAGAGACTTAATAATTTATGAAATGCATGTAAGAGATATGACAATACACTCAAGTTCGGGAGTTAAAGATAAAGGAACATACAAAGGATTAGTGGAGAAGAAAAGAGCGGGCGGATTAGATTATCTAAAAAACCTAGGCGTTAATACAGTTGAGCTTCTCCCTGCCCATGATTTTGGTTATATAGAACTGCCATATAAAGATTCAGTTGCAGGTCAATTTAATACTTGGAATCCTTATGAAAGAAATCATTGGGGATATATGACCGCTGCATTTTTTGCTCCGGCATCTTATTATAGCCAAAAGACTAAAGAGCTTAAATGGAATAAATGGATGGGTGCAGATTCCAAGCAGGTTACTGATTTTAAGGATATGGTTAAGGGGCTGCATAAAGAAGGGATAGGCGTAATGATGGATGTGGTCTATAATCATCTATCGGAATATGAAATCGGGAACCTCAAAGAGATTGATAAAGAGTATTATTTTAGATTAGATAATAAAGGTAATTGCCTTGCTGTAAGCGGATGCGGTAATGACTTAAAGACCGAACGCAAAATGACAAGAAGACTAATTATCGAGAGCATTCTTTATTGGATGCAGGAATATCATATAGATGGATTTAGATTTGATCTTGGTAAACTGATTGATTGGGAAACCATCGAAGATATTATTCATGAAGCAAAGAAGATCAATCCGAGTGTTGTATTTGTCTGCGAGCCATGGGGCGGCGGATATGATCCACAGGGATTTTCTTTGAGAGGATGGGGTGCTTGGAACGATCAAATCAGAAACGGAATCAAAGGAGAAAATCCATTTACTGACCTCGGTTGGATATTTGGTAAATGGCAAGGTAATAATAATGCAACTAGGATTAAGAGTTACGTAAACGGGACTTTAATGCGCGATAGCCTTGGTCTTTTTATGAAAAAAGAGCATTCCGTTAATTATCTTGAATCGCACGATGGATATACTCTTGGCGATTTTATTCGTTTGGGACTTAATGATGTTGCTCCTGATCAAATATTAAAAAATCGTGATAAGAATGCGAAGCTCACTCCGAAACAATTGAAATTAAATAAATTAGGAGCACTATTCTTATTGACTTCGCAAGGTATGACCATGATTCATTCGGGGCAGGAATATGCTCGCTCAAAAGTAATTCCATATAATGTAAAAGTTGAAGACGAGCATAAAGGAAGACTTGACCATAATTCATACAATAAGGATAACGAAACAAATTATATAAATTATAAACACGCAGCAGTCAATAAAGAATTATTTGATTACTATAAAGGTTTAATTCTACTTCGCAAAACTTATGGTGCATTTAGACATGCTGAATATGAACAAATAAAATTCGGGGATAATAAAGTAACTCCCTTCTCATTCGGTTATCTATTAGAGCATGAAGGTAATACATTTATTATAGCATTTAATGCAGATAATGAAAAAAGTGTTAGTTTTGATCTGCCCGAAGGCGAATGGCAAGTCCTTGTAAATAAAGATAAAGCCGGGATCGATATAATAAATAATGTGTTCTTAAAAATAGATCTTGATCCTTCGACAGGGATGGTGCTTAAGAAAAATTAAATATTGTAGAAAACTTTTCGTAGAGATTTTTCGATAGAGGATTTAAAGACTGCAAGATTAACTGGCTTTGTGAATATAAACTCAATGCCCAAGTCTTTATATCCTTTTTCTATTTTAGGTGTAATGTCACTGCTAAGAACTATAATAGGTGGTTTAATCTTAAAATCTGAAATTGAGACTTGCTTCACTAAATCCATCCCGTTCATAATTGGCATCTGATGATCAGTAATAACCAATGCGGGAGAATTAGTTTTAATAAGTTTAAATGCTTCCCTTCCATCTTCTGCTTCAATGATTGTATATTCGGGAATAATGTTCTTAAGTATTTTAGAATAGAGAATTCGGTCCGCCTTTGTATCATCGACTAGTAGAATAATTGTAGAGGAAACGGGGATAGTAAATATAAATTCAGAACCTTTACCGAGAACGCTTTCCACGCGAATTTCTCCGCCATGCTTTTTGATTATATCATGTACCAAGGATAAACCGAGACCGGTCCCTTTTTCACCTGATGTACCTGAAGTAGTAAATTTCGCATCGACTTTGAAAAGCTTAGCAATATCATCCTTCTTAATACCAACACCATTATCCTTAATTCTAAATTCAATTTTATTTTTATCACTGGAAGGAGCTGAGGAGATAGAGATATCCCCTCCCTTTCGAGTGAATTTAATTGCATTCGATATAAGATTATTAACCGCCTGCGAGAAGAGGCTTTCATCTGCATGAATGTATAAGTCTTTAGAGAAATTCAATTCGAGATTGATATTTTTTTGAAGTGCTGCCCCTCCAAGTACTTTCAAGGACTTTTCGAAAATATCTTTTGAACTGATTCGTTCGGGCTCAAACTTAATTCGACCTGTTTGAATACGTGTATAGTCTAAAAGAGAATTTACTAAAGAGAGCATACTCTTGGAAGACTCTTGGATAAAATGAATATATTCTATACGTTTCTCATTGCTAATTTTCTCTTCATTCAATAAGATATCAGTAAATCCAAGAATTGAACTAAATGGTGTTCTTAAGTCGTGTGAAATAATTGAAATGAATCGGTCTTTTGTTTCGTTTAGTTCTTTTAAGTTTTCCGTGAAATTTTTTAATTCATCATCAGCTTTTTTACTAAGGGAAATATCATTAATAATTCCAAATGCATTAAATACGTCTCCTTTAGAATTTCTTACTACCGAAATTTTATTTCTAATCCAGACAGTTCCGCCGAATTTATCCAATATTCGATATTCAAAAACTTCATTATCTCTAGAAATATCATCGAAAAATTGTTTTTGTTTGTTCTGTATCTCTTCCAAATCATTCGGGTGCACTATGTTAAACCATAGATTATTATCTTTAATAAATTCATCAGGTGAATAGCCTGTGATCTTTTTAATTGCAGGAGTATAAAGAACCGTCTTCATGTGATTTTCGATTCTCTCAGCAACCCAAAAAGATTCATCGATATTATTAGCAAGATTTCTATATCGTTCTTCAGATTTTTTAAGTGCATCTTGAGATTTCTTTTCTTCTGTTACATCACGAATAATCCAAACAGAAAAAACTTCTTTTGATACATCATAAATGGAGATTGATACTTCGGCAATAAAAACTTTATTATCGGTTCTAATAGCAGCAAATTCAAATCTAGGGGGAATTTCAATTCCTTTATTAATACTATTTAAGTAGTTACGCACACTTGAGCGGTCATTAGAAGCCACAAATTCTATGATATCTTTTCCGAGTGATGATCCTGCACTTTCAAGTCCGAACATATTTACAAACGAATCATTTATAATTACCAACTTTCCATCAGAGACTAAAGCAATACCATCCTTAGAAGCTTCAAATACAGATCTGATAAGTAAGAGATCTTTTTCAGCTTCTTTTTGCAACGTTATATCGGTTAAAATAGCATTAAAATAGATCGGTTCACCGGCAAGATTATATGAAGGAGTAAAACTTGCCAGGACTATAATTCTTTTTTTATCAGAGGTGATTAGAGGAAGTTCTATATTCTGATCTCTTCCACTAAAGAGTTCATTAAATTTTATTTTGTTCTTTTCAATATAGAATGGCTCAATAAAATCGGTAAAGTTTTTTATCTTCTCCGGATTTTGGTCGGGTAAAAATCGTTCATTAAAAAATGGATTAGAATAAATTATATCGCCGTTTAGATCAAGAATACAGATAAACTCATGTGAATTTATAACTATGTTTCTAAATTTCTCTTCCGAGTTTCTAAGCTCTCTTTCTAGTCTGTATCTTTCCGTTACATCAGAGCAGAGCGCAACAAGCATTTTTTCATTATCCGAAGATACGGGTGCAAGTCGAACTAAAATTCTTCTCTCGTCATCCGGATTGCTATTAAGTTTTAAATGTCCTTCCCATCTGCCTGAAAGTGCCACTTCTTCCACTATACTTTCAAAAAACAACTTATCGAGTTGAGGGATTACTTTACCAATGAACTGATTAAATACTTGGCTTTTGTTGTACTCAAAAAGTGTAGTTGCCTTCTCATTCCAATAGATGACGTTACCGGAATTATTCAATCCTATAACCGCATCGACAATGGTAGTTACAATCTCGTGATACTTTCTTAATTCATTTACTTCTTTAAGAGATTGATTTGCAATTTTCACTTCTTCTGAAACATCCTTACCTACAATAAACACCAATTCATTATGAGAGAGAGAATCGAAAATCGGGATTATATTTAGATCAATATGATAGTCTCGGAAATTCATCGGAAAAGAAAATCGTTGCTTAGAAGGTGCCTTGGATTTTGAAGTAGTTAAAATTAATTGCTTTAATTCGGGGTTAGTAATCTTTTCTCTTGCTGATTTTATCTGCTCCTGCGGTTTTTCTATAAAATAATCAAAAAGAAAATTTGACGAATTGGATTTAAATTTTATATTCAGATCAAGATCACATATCATATAATAATCGGAAAAAGAATCTATGACAGAGATAAGATAATCGTTGGCATTAATTAATTCAGTGGAATCAGGTTTATCAATTTTTATATCCTCTACAATAAGAACACCACCTTGAAACTCTGTGCTAAGAAAGATCGAGACGCCCTTAACAATTACAGAAAAAGAACCGCCTTTAGCAGTGGGCTTTTTGAAAAAAGCAAATTCAAAATCCTCAGCGAATTGTAGGGCATTGAGTTTTTCATTTAAATCAGTTCTTTCAAATAGTGGTAGTTCTAATATTGATTTACCTAGAATTAAATCGGAACTATACTGAATAACTCCGGGGAAACGGAAAAAATTTTTATTAATGAATGATATTTTCCAATCCTTTTGAAAAAAGATAATGCCGAGCGGAAGCGAATTAAAAAATTGCTTTAACTGATCATCGGATGAGATATTTTCGATAATACTATCTTTATTCATTTTTATTTGGATAGCAGCTAAATGTATTTATTAATTTCAGAAATAATTTTATCCGTTGCTCCTATATTTTCTAAGACATAGTTTTTACAGATTGTACCCATTCTTTCTTTGAGTTCAGTATCACTAAAAATTGATCTGATAATGCGGTAACAATCCCTTCTATTATAAATCACTTTTGCACCATTTAAATCTACAAGCTTCAATGCCTCTTGAGAGTTCTCAATTTTCGAGCCAAAGATAACCGGAATACCATAGACAGCGGGTTCAAGAACATTGTGTATTCCTTGCTTAAAACTGCCTCCTACATAAGCAGCATCGGCATAAGAATACAAAGTAAGCAAAATTCCGATTGAATCGATAATAATCACCTTCTCATTTTGATAATTGTTCAGGAATGAGAACCGTATTGAAGTCGCTTTATTCATTAATGAATGTTCTAATCTTTCGAGATGCATTATTGTAGGTTCATGAGGAACGATGAAAACAATCACTGAAGGATCGTTTTGTAAAAGCTTCAGGATGGCGGGAAGAACTACATCCTCATCGCTTTCCCAAGAACTACCAACAACGAATATTTGTTTATCTGCAAATAAACCATCCTTAAATAGTTTTTTATTTTTTGCAGCTAAACTTTTTTGATAAACACGATCGAATCGTGTATCACCGACTGAATCGACTATTTCCTTACTAATACCGAACTCAAGAAAATTTTTCTTATCAAGCTCCGAAACAGTTAATATTTTTGTAAATCCCCTAAATAAAAATTTATGAAAATTAATTAGCACGGGCAATTTTCTTTTACTCGATTCTTTCATGGTAGCATCAACAATAAAATGGGGTACATCTCTTTTATCAAGTTCCCATAATAAATTAGGCCAGAAATCATATCTCATAAAGATGACGAGATTTGGCCTAACGAGATTTAGAATTCGTTGAGCATTTGCTTTTGTATCAATTGGGAGATATGAAATTACATCAAGATAAGGATATTTAAGTGAATTACGATAACCTGACGGTGAGAAGAAAGTTACAAGAATATTAATATTATACTTTTTCTTTAGTTGTTCGAGAATAGGTTTTGCCTGTTCAAATTCACCCATTGAAGATGAATGGAACCACAGCATCTTTTTTGTTCTATCCATTCCTGCAAGATCAAGGATTAAATTTTCAAATAATTTTTTTCTATCTGCGAGACCGATTTTAATTTTTTGATTAAATAAAGAACCAATCCAAAAGAATAGTTTGAATATTGGAACGAAGAAAATATTATATACAATAATCCAGATTTTAGACATTAGATTTCCATAAATTCGATTGTTTTTTGATATACTAATGACGGAATTAATTTCATCATACAATTAAAATGCTTTTTAGGGCACTCTTCCCTACCATAATGACTACAAGGTCTGCAAGATAAAGAATTATTCTCTAACAATAAATTTTTAGTCTTATAAGGAACAAAACCAAATTCTTTTACGGAAGAACCAAAAAGAGCTATAATAGGTTTTTGCAATGCAGATGCGACGTGCATTAATCCTGAATCATTAGTAACGATAAATTTACATTTATTCATATATCTGCCGGTTAATAATAGTTGATTATAATTGCATAAATTAATAGAACCGGGGATTCTATTTTCTAACTCTTTACATATAATTTTATCTGATGAACCTCCAAATATAAGGGTCTTGAATCCCTTGGACGAGAATAGATTGCCTAAGTCTGCAAAGTAATTAAGCGGATACCGTTTTGTAAAATGGCGGGAACCGGGGGCAATACCGATATACTCCCCTCCTTCTAATTCAACATACCCATAATCACCTAAGAATAAGTCGAGACCCTTATCATCGAGAGCCAAATCAGGTATCGAAGCAGCGTACATTTCCGGAATTTGCAAAATCTTTTTATATAAATTTATTTTAAAATTGACGAGCATAAATTTCTGCAATTGTGGCTTATGAAAGCGATATACTTTTGTTTTCCCAAGTCTTGAATTTAGCTTGGAGATGATTTTCTTGCTTAAGAGATTGTTTTGTAAATCAATAATGATATCATACTTCGTTTGATGAAAATTATTTCCGTAAAATAATAGATTATTTATATAAGGATTAAATTTTAGTGTATCGGAATATTCTTTCTTGAGCAAGAAATCGATTTCGGAATCGGGGTATTTATTTTTTAGACTTCTGATTACGGGTGTAGTAAGAAGGATATCGCCAAGAGCACTTAAACGAATTATCAATATTTTCTTTACATTTGACATAGACACCAAATAATTAAGTAACAAAAATAAATAAAATTAGGCGTTTGTTATATAGAAAACCTATACTTATTTTTAAGAAATAAAAAGGAGATTAAATGACAACATTACCGGCAGCAGGATTCAAGCCTGCGAATGCGGATTCAATCGAAAGCAAAATAGATACTATCGTAGAATCATTAAGTGAATATATTTCGATTAAGAATGAACGAGTACGTCTCGCATTCAATTTATATAAATTTCTAAAGGGTGAAGGAGACGGACCCGAAGTAGTATTATCATCTGCTAAAATTAGATTCGAAAATATATCTAAAGTTGAATTAGTAACTAAAATAAACCTAAAATTAAAAGAAGCTTCCTTAGTTTAATCGTCCTCATCGGACATGAATTTTTGAACTAATTCCACATCCTCTTTACTACCCATATAAACGGGAGTTCTTTCATGTAAAGAAGTAGGTTTTAGTTCAAGGATTCTTCTTTTACCGTTTATTGCAATTCCGCCGGCTTCTTCAATAATAAATGCTATGGGGTTACATTCATAAACTAATCTTAATTTTCCTTTAGGATTTCTTTTATCGCCGGGATACATAAAGATACCTCCATATAGAAGAGTTCTATGAACATCCGCCACCATCGAACCGATATACCTTCCTTGAAATGGTTTCCCTTCATATAAATTTGACTGTAGATACTTTATATAATTTTTTAATCCTTTATTCCAATGGAAATAATTACCTTCATTAACGGAGTAGATTCTTCCATGAGGAGGGATTTTAATATTATCGTGAGAAAGAATAAATTCGCCGAACGCCGGGTCTAAGGTAAAGCCATGTACTCCATGTCCATGCCCCGCAGTGTAAACAAAAATAGTACTAGAGCCATAAACGATATATCCCGCAGCAACTTGTTTATAACCTTCTTGAAGACAATCGGATAAAAGTCCCGGAGTTCCATCGGGAGAGACCCGTTTATAGATTGAAAATATCGTTCCTATACTCACGTTTGCGTCAATATTTGAGCTGCCATCGAGAGGATCGAATAAGAGAACGTATTTACCGATTTTTTGATGAGATGGAACATGAATAATCTCGTCTTCCTCTTCGGAAGCGAATACGCAAAAATGACCGATATGATCCAGGGCTTTGATCAAGACTTCATGAGCGAACATATCAAGTTTTTTTTGATCGTCTCCCGATTCATTAGTTCCACCGGTATAACCGATAATATCTGCAAGACCAGCTTTATTTACTTCCAATGAAATGAGTTTGCATGCAAGTCCAATCTGGTTCAAAATAGCAGAGAGTTCACCGGTAGCTTCGGGATGATCCTTTTCTCCTTCAAGGATATGACGGGGAAGAGTCATAAACTTTTTTTTAGACATATTTACTCCTATGCGGTTTTTGTAATTTCTTGGTCTTTATATTGAAGCTGATATAACTTATAATAAATTCCTTTTTTAGTCAAAAGCTCCTGATGAGTGCCAATTTCTCTTACTTCGCCTTTATGCATAACAATAATTTTATCGGCATTTTGTATAGTCGAAAGTCTATGCGCAATAACTATCGAAGTTCTTCCTTTGAGAAGTTTTTCGATAGCATTTTGGATAATAATTTCTGTTTCTGTATCAATACTGGAAGTTGCTTCATCTAATATAAGTATTTGCGGATTATAAGCAAGAGCTCGTGCAAAAGAAATTAATTGCTTCTGTCCCACACTTAAAGTAGCACCTTTTTCTTTGACTTCTTCATTATATCCATTTGGAAGAGCTGAAACAAATTTATCCGCCCCAACAATTTTGGCTGCATTAATAATATCTTCATCTGAAATATTTTCAGAGCCAAGTGAGATATTAGATTTGACAGTTCCCGAAAATAGATAAACATCTTGAAGAACGATAGAGATATGCTTTCTCAATTCTCGTTTATCAAGTTTGCTAATATCCATTCCATCTAATAAAATGGACCCTTTTTGAATATCATAAAATCGAGTAAGGATATTTATTAAAGAAGTTTTACCTGCTCCGGTGGCACCTACAATCGCTGCAGTCTGCCCCGGTTCGATTGAAAAATCTATATCCTTGAGAACATAATTATCATCATTATACGCAAACCAAACATTTTTAAAATCGATTCTTCCATTTACATTTTTAATAGGATTCGGGTTATCGACATTCTTAACAAATGTATCATCATCCATTAACTTAAAGATTCTCTCGGAAGAAGCCATCGCTGATTGGAGAATATTATATTTTTCGGATAGATCACGAATAGGTCTAAAAAACATTTCTGTATATTGAATAAATGCAAAAAGAACTCCGAGGGTCATAGTGTTTTCTAAATACTTACCACCGCCATACCAAATAATAAGTGCGATAGCGATGGAGCTTAATAATTCTACCCCCGGAAAGAAGATCGCATAATAAAATATCGATTTTATATTTGCAATTTTGTGATCATTATTGATACAGGAAAATTTATTTAACTCATCCTTCTCTTTAGAGAAAATCTGAGTGATATTCATTCCAGTTACATGCTCTTGCATATAAGAATTAAGCCGCGCTAGATGAAAACGTGTATCCCTATATGCTTCTCTTACTTTTCTGCGGAATAAAAATGTAGCGTATATCAATACAGGTAATACCGCAAGGGTAACTAACGATAAATCCCACGACATATAGAACATAAATATAAATATCCAGATGATCGTGAATACATCACTAAATACAGTAACGATACCTGACGAGAACATTTCGTTAAGTGATTCAACATCATTGGTAACTCGTGTAACAGTTCTGCCGACCGGTGTTTTATCGAAGAATTTTAATGCTAATTTCTGTACATGGGAAAAGAGTTTAACCCGAAGGTCATAAACAATCTTCTGCCCCATATATTCGGTGTAATATGTCAGGAAGAATTGTACAACCGCCTGAAAGATCAATGAGAGAAGCAAAAGAAGAGTAATATTCAAAAGTGTATTATAATCTTTCTGAACGATACTTTCATCAATGGCGATATGAACAAGATAAGGACGGACCGGGCCCAAAGCAGCCACTAATATATTAAGAATAATAGCAAGGGCTACATATTTTTTATATGGCTTAATATACTCAAGCAAACGCTTCATTAGTTTTGAATCGTACGCTTTGCCTAATATTTCATCATCTTTATGCCGATCAGCCATCTAATATTTCTTTCTCTTTAATTAAGATCTTTTAGTTCTTCTTCTAATAATTGTTTATTATGAAGCTCAGCATAAATACCGTTTAATTCCACAAGTTCACTATGCTTTCCTTCTTCTGCTATCTTTCCATTTTCTAAAACGAAAATTATATCTGCATCTTTAACTGTCGAGATTCTATGACTAATGATAATGCTAGTCCTGCCTTTCATAAATTCTTTTAATTTTACCAATATTTCTTCTTCGGTGCGAGTATCGATTGCAGAGAATGAATCATCAAGAATAAGAATTTTAGGATCAATTGCCAGAGCACGAGCGAGAGCAGATCTTTGTTTTTGACCGCCCGAAAGAGTGATTCCCCTTTCGCCGAGAACAGTTTGAAAACCTAATGGGAATGAAGCAACTTCTTTGCTAAGCTTTGATATATCTGAAATTTTTTCCAATGGAATTTTATTCCCGCCATAAGCTAAATTATTTTCGAGAGTATCTGAAAATAAGAATGCTTCTTGCGGAACTAGCCCTATATTCTCCCTTAAAACGTTAAGCGGAATATTCCTTACTTCGATTCCATCGATTAAAACATTTCCGGTGGTAGTATCATAAAGTCTGGGGATAAGATTTATTAAAGATGTCTTTCCCACTCCGGTAGAACCAACGAATGCGGCAGTGGCACCCCGAGGAATTTTAAGTGAGACATTATCCAAAACCAATGGTAAGTCCGTTTTATATCTAAAACTAACATTCTTAAATTCAATATCGCCTATGATTTTAGTAATTGATGAATCGGTCAATCCGGAATCAGAAATTTCGTATTTTTCGTTAAGGATTTTTTGGATTCTTTTCATGCTCGCACTTGCCTGCTGAACCATATTAGCAACCCATCCGAATGCAATCATAGGCCAGATTAAGAGACCCAAATAAACTACAAAAGCTAGAATTTCACCAAGTGTAATAGTGCCTTCTATAGCCATACCTCCGCCAATCCATACTACAATTATAGTAGATAGTCCTGCGGTTAAATATAATACCGGTTGGAACATCGCTTGCAATTTTACTTTCTCTAAATTCTTTTCAAAATATTCACGACTCGAGATTTTCCATTTTTCAATTTCATATTCTTCACGTACGTATGATTTTACTACCCTTATGCCGGAGAAATTCTCCTGAGCAACAGTTGTTATCTCGGAGAATTTTTCTTGAATTGCATTATACTTTTTGTGAATCTTCTTGCTTAGTATATAAACAAGAATTGAAATGAATGGCAATGGTACTAGAGTGAACCCCGTAAGTACAGGACTGATGGTGAACATTATCGCAAGCACAATTAAAAACTTTGTTACAGTATCGATAGCATACATAACAGATGGACCGACGAACATTCTAACGGCACTAATATCATTAGTGGCATGAGCCATAATATTACCGGTAGAATTATTCTGGAAAAATCTTAACGGAAGTTTTTGTATGTGCGCCCAAAAATCCTGCCTCACATCATATTCGATTTCCCGTGAGATTACTATAATAGTTTGACGAATAAAGAACCGGAATATACCGCTGACTAAAGCAGTGCCAACAATTAAAAGTACGTTCTGAATAATGAGTTCAATTGTAACTTTTTTTTGAAGTTCATCAATTGTATTTTTTAAAATAAGGGGTATATAAACCTGCCCGAAATTAGAGAGAAGTATAAAGAGAATTCCAAAGGCGAGCTTCGCTTTATATCGTAAAAAATATTTTTTTAAGGCAAAGAGACTTTGCATTCATTAATCTTTCTTAATACTGTTATTCAATAATTTCAAATCCGGTATAACGCTGTAATGCTTTAGGAACAATTATTTTCCCTTCGGGAGTTTGATAATTTTCTAAAATCGAAACCATCAATCTGCTTGTAGCAAGACCGGAACCATTTAATGTGTGAACAAATTCTAATTTCTTATCATCATTTCTAAATTTAATATTAGCCCTGCGAGCTTGAAAGCTTTCGAAATTGCTGCATGAAGAAGCCTCGAGCCATTTATTTTCTGCAGGCGACCACGTTTCAATATCATAACATTTAGCTGCCGAGAAACTTAAGTCCCCTGTGCATAATAATAAAATGCGATAAGGCACTTTTAATTCTTTTAATATAGCTTCGGCATTAACTACTAATTTTTCGAGTTCATCATAAGAAGTTTCGGGTCTAACGAACTTAACCATTTCAACTTTATTAAATTGATGCACTCTGAGGAAACCTTTGGAATCTTTTCCATAAGAACCCGCTTCCCTTCTGAAACATGCTGAATAACCTACATAATAAATAGGTAATTCCTTTTCCGAGAGGACTTCATCACGATGAAGATTAGTAATAGGGACTTCAGCAGTTGGTATCGGGAATAGATCATCTTTTTCACATGTGTACATATCCTCTGCCATCTTTGGCAATTGTCCCGTGCCTTTCATGGATTCACGATTGACCAAGAATGGAGGCATAATTTCTGTATAACCGTGATTTTCCACATGATAATTAAGCATAAAATTAATTAATGCTCTTTCTAATGCAGCACCTTTACCAACATAGACCGGGAAACCTGATCCTGAAATTTTTGCTCCTCTTTCAAAATCGAGTATCTTTAATTTTTTACCGAGTTCAACATGATCTAAAGGTTTGAAATCATTTTCAAAACTGAACCCATCGGGCAGCCATCTTCTTGATTCCACATTATCCTCAGCACTCTTACCAATCGGGACAGATTCATGAGGAAGATTAGGAAGCCATGCTAAAATAGTATCAAGATTATTCTGGAGTTCTTTTAATTCATCATCAAGAGATTTAGTATCCTCGGCAATTTTTCGGCTTTCAGACATTAATTCATCAGCATCACCGCCTTCTCTTTTAATCTTAGCAATATCGGAAGAGACTTTATTTTTTCTTGATTTTAATTCTTCGGTCTTTGTAATTAATTCCCTTCTTTTTTTATCGATATCAAGAAGTTCATCAACCTTATTAAATTCATTTTTGCTTGCAAGACCGGCTTTAACTAAATCACTATTTTCCCGAATAAATTTAATATCTAACATTTCATAGTCCCGAAATTATTTTACTACTATTGTATAAATTTTATTATTTACATACATCTCTTTTACTACCTGCTTACCTTCTGTATTCAGAATTACTTTTTCATCTTTCCATACAACAGCTTTTACCTCTTCTTCTAAAGTATTGACAGGAAAATCCAATCTTGCACGGATTTTTCCATTGATTTGGACTACAATAGTAATATTATCAACTACTAATGCTTTCTCATCGTATGAATACCATACAGGAGTTTCGCTTAAAGTAGTATCCTTACCAAGAAGCTGCCAGCATTCTTCCCCAAGATGAGGAGCAAGCGGCATTAAGCAAACAGCAAGACGTTCCAATACATAAGTCTGTAATGATTTTTCGGCATCAGGCAAATATTTAGTTACATCATTAAGCAATTCCATTAAGAGAGCAACTGCAACATTAAAATGAAATCCTTCTATCTCTTTACCAATTTTACTTATTACATAATTTATTTTTTTATAAACTATTTTTTCTCCATCGGATAAAGAATCTAATTCGTAAGATTCTCTCGAGGGTGAAGTTTTGGCAATACCTTGATGATTCATAAACAAAGTATAAACACGCTGAACAAAACGATCAACACCAACAATACCTTTATCGCTCCAATCACCTCCAAGCTCATAAGGTCCCATAAACATAAGATACATTCTAAATACATCGGCACCCACCTGTGTAGTAAAATCACTTGGATTAACTACGTTATTTCGGGATTTGGACATCTTTGCACCATTATTTGTAATAGTACCTTGATGAATAAGTTTTGCAAATGGTTCATCACTATTTACTAATCCTAAGTCTCTTATGAATTTATGAATAAAACGTGCATAGAGTAAGTGCATTACCGTGTGCTCTGCTCCGCCGACATACATATCGACAGGAGTCCATTTATTTGCAAGTTCCGGATCGAACATTCCCTTATCGAAATGAGGATTAAGATAGCGGAGATAATACCAAGATGAATCCATAAAAGTATCCATAGTATCAACTTCGCGCTTTCCGGCGCCGCCACACTTTGGACATGTTGTATTAGTAAATTCTTCGGAGCTTGCCAGTGGCGAACCACCGCTCGGAGTGAACTTAACATCATATGGAAGCTCAACAGGTAATTGATCTTCGGGCACGGCAACTTCACCACACTTATCACAATAGATAATAGGTATCGGAGTGCCCCAATAACGCTGTCTTGAAATTAACCAATCTCTCAAACGGAAATTTATTTTTGCTTTTGCATCGCCTGTTTTTGAAAGCTCTTCTACAATAAGTGTCTTAAATTCTTCCGAATTAATTCCATCATATTTTCCTGAATTAATCATTGTACCTTCATCGGTAAATGCTTTTTCTAATAATGAATCAGGATCAGTATTTCTTTCTAAAATTACTTTTACAATCTGTAGATTGAATTTTGTGGCGAATTCAAAATCGCGTTCATCGTGTCCCGGAACAGCCATTACACATCCCGTTCCATAAGTAGCAAGAGCATAATCGGCAATCCAAATAGGAATCTTCTCACCATTAACGGGATTAATTGCATAGCTTCCGGTTGGAACACCTGTTTTTTCTTTTACCGTTGAAGTACGTTCTACTTCGGTTAATGACTTTATCGATTCTCTATATTCATTAACTTTAGTTAGAAATTCGGGTTTGGTAATTTTATCCACCAAAGGGAGTTCAGGAGCGAGCACAACATAAGTAACTCCGAATAATGTGTCGGGGCGAGTTGTAAATACAGTGATTACATCATCAAGTCCATCAATTTTAAAATTAACTTCCGCACCTGTGCTTTTACCAATCCAATTGGTTTGCATGGTTTTAGTTCTTTCAGGCCAATCTATTGTTTCTAAGCCTTGAAGGAGTTCCTCGGCATAATCTGTAATTTTGTAAAACCATTGAGTTAGGTTTTTCTGAAACACAGTTGTGCCACACCTCTCACAGCCACCGTCATTTAGTACTTGTTCATTAGCGAGAACTGTCTGACAAGAAGGACACCAGTTAACCGGTGCGTTCTTTCTATATGCCATTCCCTTCTTAAAGAGTTGAATAAAGAGCCATTGGTTCCATTTATAATATTCGGGAGTGCAGGTCATTAATTCCTTATCCCAATCATACATACAGCCCATAAGTTTTAATTGCTCACGAATAGCGGCAATATTTTCTAATGTACTGTCATAGGGATGAATACCGGTCTTGATAGCATAATTTTCGGCGGGAAGACCAAACGCATCATAACCAATCGGTTCAAACACATTGTATCCCTGTAACTTTTTAAACCGTGCCCATGAATCCGTAGGAGCATAATTATACCAGTGCCCGCAATGAGTTTTGGATGCTGATGGATAAATAAACATTACAAGACAATAGAGCTTTTTCTCTATATCGGTTAAATCAGTCAAATTAACTTTGTTATTTGTCCAATATTCCTGCCATTTCTTTTCAATTTCCGCAAAGGGATATTTCATAATTATTCGTATTTTTATGTCAAAATAAGATTTAAAATTATCAAAATAAGAAGGGTTTAGCAAATCATTATATTTTATCTTTTTTTTAGTAAATTTACTTTAAGATTTAATTGAGGAAAAAATGAAAAGATTATTACTTTTATTGTTAGTTATATTATTCTCGACACAACTAATTGCACAGAAAAGAGCAATTACAGTAGAAGACCTTTGGAAAATAAAAAGAATTGGGGCTTATGATGTTTCTCCCGATGGCAAAACCATTGCTTTTACTATTTCTTCGTATGATATGGAATCCAACAAGGGCAATTCGGATATCTATTTAATTGATAGTGATGGAACAAACGTCCGTCCATTTATGAATTCTACTG
>Ga0209643_1001808_pt1 | contig 16994 bp, 12 predicted proteins | sample AutmiccBRH37_all_FD_187383 | JGI IMG/M metagenome (GOLD analysis project Ga0209643, IMG submission 187383) | Deep subsurface microbial communities from Mt. Terri, Switzerland - Autotrophic microbial communities BRH/37_all (SPAdes) (version 2) | ecosystem: Environmental > Aquatic > Deep... | reverse complement strand
AACCGCTATCTGAACTGCTGCCTTCCTCCGAGCCTCTTCTTCAGCCTGTTCAGCCTTAACTCTAAGAATCTCCATCCCTACCACTGTAGAGCCATATTCAGCAAGTATAAGATCAGCTGCAGTAAACTGTTCATCATATTTAGCTAAGACTAAGGTACCTACGCGTTCACCACCACCGAGTACCGGTACAATAGTAGTAATTTTATTACTAAACCCACATTTTTCGTGTTTATTAAAAACACAATGATTTTCAATCTGATTAGAGTTAGCCTTTGTTTCAGTAATTCTTAACAACCCTTCATTATAACTCTCGGGAAAACGTTCAGTATGCAGGACTATTTCTTCCATCTCGTCACAACTGAAGCCCTCAAGAAAACTATAGCCAAGAATTTTCCCTCTACGGCCGACAATATAACAATTAGCTTGGATTTTGGAACTCAAAACTTTCGCCATCTCATCAAAATCCACAGGTTTGCCCGCAGCTCTTTGGATAAGTTTGTTAATCGCCCTGGTTTTATCTAGTAAATTCTCCATTCTATTACCCCCTTTAAGATAGGAACATTTTCTTACCAAATATTTGTAATTTAAGATCTCTTTCCAAGTATATATGAATTATTAGATAATTTAAAGTATATATTTAGACAAATCTTGATTCTTTGCGACATCTCCTACTCGTGTATGAATATATTCTTTATTTATGGTGATGTTATAGTCTTCGGGAAGCTCTGAGGCTTCATATGATAGTTCTTCCAAAACCTTTTCCACAATAGTGTGTAGTCTTCTAGCACCAATATTTTCAGTTGAAGAATTGACATTATATGCTATTTCTGCGATTTCTTCTATAGCATTCTCCGAAAAGTTAACGTTTATCCCTTCTGTAGATAGTAATGCACTGTACTGTTTGATAATCGACGCTTCAGGTTCTGTCAGAATTCTTTTGAAATCAGCAACACTAAGAGATTCCAGCTCTACCCGAATCGGGAATCTTCCTTGTAACTCAGGAATTAAGTCAGAAGGCTTGGCAACATGAAATGCTCCTGCTGCAATATACAAAATATGATCGGTCTTAACGGCACCATATTTAGTCATGACAGTCGAACCTTCCACAAGCGGCAGAATATCTCTTTGCACCCCACCTCGCGAAACATCAGGTCCTCCACTATTCTCTTTCCCAGCTATTTTATCTATCTCATCAAGGAAAACTATCCCTTCTTGTTCTGTCCGGCGAATAGCTTCCTGTACAGCTTCATCATGATCAATCAAGTTCTGGGCCTCTTCTTGAATGAGTATTCTGCGTGCTTCCTTAACCGCGACTTTCTTTTTCTTGCGTTTTTTAGGAAACATTCCAGCCATCATATCCTGGAGATTAATTCCTAACTCCATCCCTGATGCTCCTAGCATATCTGAATAAGCCGGATTCTCTTCAACTTCTATCTCAATCATTATTTCTTCGAGTTCTCCGTTTTGGAGCTTTTGATGGAAGAAGTCCTTATCCTTTTCTGTTTCAGGAGTATCAGGATTCTCTTTCTCTTTTTCTGCTTCCTGGCCAAATAAGAATTGGAAAGGGTTCACACTAGGTGAGTCTTTTTTCTTACCAGATATTAAATCCAGAAGCCTCTTCTCCGCATTTTTCTCAGCCTGGACCTCAACTTCTTTTACTTTTTCACTTTTAACCATTCGTAAAGCGACCTCGGTTAGATCACGAATTATAGATTCTACATCCCGACCTACATAACCGACCTCCGTAAACTTAGTCGCTTCGACTTTAGTAAACGGAGCTTTAACAAGCTTCGCCAAGCGCCGGGCTATTTCAGTCTTCCCTACTCCCGTAGGACCTATCATCAAGATATTTTTGGGCAGAACATCTTCCTGGAGAGCAGAAGGCAGAAGAGAACGGCGATATCTATTGCGCAAAGCAATAGCTACAGCCCTTTTAGCTCCTTTTTGTCCTACTATGTATTTATCTAGTTCAGCTACAATTTGTCTTGGTGTCAATTGCTCCATCAGTTAACCCTCCAGCTCTTCGACAATGATATTATCATTAGTATATACACAAATTGAAGCCGCTACTTGCATGGCTTCTCTGACTAATTCTCCAGCACTTAGATCTGTATGATTTACTAAAGCCCTTGCAGCAGCTAAAGCATAATTACCGCCTGAACCTATAGCAACAATCCCATCATCTGGTTCTATAACTTCTCCGGAGCCTGAGACAAGGAGAATACTATCTTTATCCGCTACGATTAAAAGTGCCTCAAGATTTCTTAACATTCTATCAGTACGCCATTGTTTAGCTAACTCTACCGCAGCTCTCTGTAAATTACCGTGAAACTCTTCCAGCTTGCCCTCAAATTTATCGAAAAGAGTAAAGGCATCGGCTACTGAGCCTGCAAAACCAGCTAATACTTTACCATGATATAGACGCCTAACTTTACGAGCTCCGTGTTTGATCACTGTTGCCTGACCGAGAGTAACCTGACCGTCACCGGCCACTGCTACCTGTCCATCTTTTTTTATGGCAATAATAGTTGTTGCGTGAAACATTGTACTACCTCCTTAATTGGAAGTTTACTTGATGACAATCATAAGAGTCAAGTTAATTTTCTAAATTGCGTTTACTTTTCCGAAAATTTAAGTTAATTTAGCTCGCGGGTGAGAGTCCATATAGACATGACGAAGCTTTTCTCTAGTTAAGTGGGTATAAATCTGAGTTGATGAAAGTTTCTTATGTCCGAGAAGTTCTTGGACACTCCTTAAATCTGCGCCCCCATCGAGGAGATGGGTGGCAAAGGTATGTCTGAGCATATGAGGATGAACATGTTGGTTAAGGTTCGCTTTCTTCTCCAATTTATCTATAATTCGACGTACCGAGCGAGAAGTAAGTCTTAAATCTTTATAATTAAGTATCAGTGCTGCCTGGGAATCGGTTCTAACATCTAGGTAGGCAGAGATAGCTCTCTTCGAGGGCTCTGTTAAAGGCACTATTCTTTCTTTGCGCCCTTTACCCTTTACCCTCAGGAGACTACTATTCAAATCCACATCCATAATATTAAGTCCAACCAGCTCACTAACTCTTAGCCCAGATCCATATAATAATTCGATTATCACTTGGTCTCTCCAGCCATTTTTGGTTTCAGTCTGGGGTGCCCCAAGCAGTTTCTCCATATGCTCACGAAAAAGAAAGCGAGGTAAGTTCTTCCCCATCTTAGGAGTGGTAATTTTTTGGACAGGACTTTGAGGAACTAGCCCCTGTCTACACAAGTATTTGAAAAACGAGCGTAAGGCAGCCAGTTTACGAGCAATGCTTTTTCTGTTTAATTTCCTATCTGTCATAAAACCTGTATAGCTTCGTGCTATGTATTTGTCTATTTCTCGTACATCGAGCTCTTCAATATCTTTTCCAAGTTCATGAGCAGCATAGCCTAGAAACTGAAGAAGATCAGTTTGATAAGCAGAAATAGTTAATTCTGAAAAGTTTTTGGCGGTTAAATAAGCAGAAAAATCATCTAGGGTCTGGTATGCTAACATCCTTTTTAGCCTCCTCTTATCGGATTTCGAAGTTCGAGGTACGATACTCGGTTTTTCAAATCACGAGCATCGAATATGGCCGTACTTATTACATTCCCTTTTTTCCTCAGGTATATGTTTAGATTTGAAAGTTTGCACGGTAAGAATCTAGCACTGCTAACGCTCGCTCCGAAATCCTTTTATTCTTTTCTCTTTTTCCTTTGACCCTTTCACCAAGTGGGAGGATTAGTCCGAAGTTAATATTCATGGGTTGAAAATTAACGCTTGGTGAACCGGCTAGATGACCGGCTAGGCCACCAAGAGCCGTCTCAGGAGGAAATACTAAGGTATCTTTGCCCAGAATACGTTGTCTAGTATTGAGTCCTGCTAAGAGTCCGCTGGCTGCTGATTCCACATAGCCTTCTACCCCTGTAATCTGACCTGCAAAGAATAAATCAGATCTGAGACGGCAACTGAAATCGGCATTTAAAATATGGGGCGCATTGAGAAATGTATTCCGGTGCATAATGCCATAACGAACAAATTCAGCGTTTTCTAATCCCGGAATTAATCTAAAGACTCTTTTTTGTTCCCCCCATTTAAGATGGGTTTGAAATCCAACTAGATTTAAGAGTGAACCCTGAATATTTTCTTTGCGCAATTGAACAACCGCAAATGGATTCTTACCAGTATGCGGATCAACTATCCCTACGGGTTTTAGAGGACCGAAAGCCATCGTTAAATATCCTCTGCTAGCCATTGTCTCAATTGGCATACAACCCTCAAATACTTGTTGGTTCTCGAATCCTTTAATCTCAGCTACTTCTGCATTTATTAACTCGTGATAGAACCTATCATATTCTTCCTTGGTCATTGAGCAGTTAAGGTAATCAGCATCACCTTTATCATAACGTGACGCCCAGAAAGCCTTATTCATATCTACCGTTTCTAGTTCAACTATAGGAGCCGCAGCATCAAAAAAAGAAAGAGCTTCTTCTCCGGTAACACTGATGATATTCTCTGCTAGATCATCTGAAGTTAGCGGGCCTGAAGCAACAATTACATATCTGTCCTTCGGTATTCTTTTTACTTCTTCTCTAATAACAGTGATATTAGGATGGTTAGTTAAAATATCTGTTATTCTTTCAGCAAAAAGCTGGCGGTCAACTGCCAAGGCCCCACCGGCAGGGACAGCTGTCTCATCTGCTGTTCGCATAATAAGAGAATCTAGTCTCCGCATTTCTTCTTTCAATAATCCAACTGCATTTTCTAAACCCGCAGCTCTTAACGAATTACTGCAAACCAGTTCTGCAAACCTATCAGTACAATGAGCAGGGGTGGATTTCTGAGGCCTCATCTCATAAAGTTCAACCTTAAGTCCTTGCTTAGCTAACTGCCAAGCAGCTTCAGACCCTGCCAGACCAGCCCCGATAATGAGAATACTACTATCCATAATCATAATCACCTTTATCGCTTATTAATTCTGTCCAATCTCTTTATTCTCTTCAATATGCCGACAATCTTTATTTGTACACACATATTTCTTTTCTTTTCTGGTGTTTTTTTCTACCATAAGGCTGTTGCATTTTGGGCAGGGATATGGTGAAGGTTTCTCCCAAGCGATGAAATTACATTCAGGATATTTACTACATCCATAAAATTTCCGTCCTTTTTTTGATCGCCTAACTACTAATTTTTCACCACAATCAGGACAATCTACCCCAATCTCTTCAAGCAAAGGCCTGGCATTTTTGCAATCCGGGAATCCAGGACAGGCTAAAAATTTACCAAATCGCCCCATTTTAATAACCATATTTCGACCACAATTCTCACAGATCTCATCTGAGACTTGATCCTCAACTTTAATCTTTCCAATCTTTTCTTCAGCTTTTTCAAGAGTCTCAGCAAAAGGAGTATAAAACTCTCTAATAATATTTTTCCAAGAAGCTTGCCCTTCCTCAACATCATCAAGCTTTTTTTCCATATTGGCAGTGAATTCTTGGTCTACAATATCAGGAAAATGCTCTTTTAGCAAAGAGACAACGATTTCACCAAGCTCGGTAGTAACGAGTTTCTTTTCTTCTCTGACTACATATCCTCTGGTCTGGATAGTTTCTATGGTAGGAGCAAATGTACTAGGACGCCCTATCCCTTCTTCTTCCATTTTTTTAACGAGAGAAGCTTCAGTATAACGTGGAGGCGGCTCAGTAAAATGCTGTTTTTCATCAAGTTTAAGCATTGTTAATTTTTCACCTGTTTTGAACTCTCCTGTTATACATCCTTCTTCATTATCTTGCTTTTCTGGATTATCGGAGCTTTCTTCATATACAGTAAGGTATCCTTGAAATTTGACTGTGGAAGCATTAGCTCGAAAAGTATACTCTCCACTCTGGACATCGACAGTAACTGTATCATAAATGGCTGAGCTCATTTGACTAGCAATGAATCTCCCCCAAATTAAACGATAAAGTTTAATTTGGTCCCTACTCAAAAATTCTTTTATAGATTCAGGAGTTCTCCAAACAGAAGTTGGTCTAATCGTTTCGTGTGCTTCTTGGGTTCTTCCTTTTGTAGAAAACTTTCTTGGTTGTTCAGGATAAAACTGTTCGCCATAATTATCTACTATTAGTTCTTTAGCCTCTTCTTGGGCGGTATCCGAAACTCTTACTGAATCCGTACGCATATAAGTAATAAGACCTATTGTTCCAGTTTTCCCTAAATCAATACCTTCATAAAGTTGTTGCGCAATAATCATTGTCTTTTTAGGACTAAAATTAAGTTTCCGATAAGCTTCCTGCTGCAAGCTACTCGTCGTAAAAGGCGGTGCAGGTTGCTTCTTCTTTTCTTTTGTTTTGACTTCCCCTATCGTAAACTCTGAAGCTTTTAAATCTTGGAGTACTTGTTCCATTTCTTCATTACTTGAAATCGTAATCTTCTTACCTTTTTTATGAAGAAGTTTAGCAGTAAAACTCCCACCTTGACAGCGTAATTCCGCCACAAGTGACCAATACTCTTCAGGGTCGAAGTTCCGTATCTCCTCTTCCCTGTCATATATCAGGCGTACAGCAACAGATTGAACACGACCCGCACTGAGTCCCTTTTTTACTTTTCTCCAAAGTAGCGGGCTAAGCTTATATCCTACCAGCCTATCTAATACCCTTCTGGCTTGTTGAGCGTCGACACGATTCATATCAATCCCTCTGGGATTCTTGACAGCATTCTGAATAGTATTCTTTGTAATCTCATTGAACTCTACCCGAATATTCTTGGTTGAATCAAGCCCGAGTAAATGTCCAAGGTGCCAAGCAATAGCCTCCCCTTCTCTATCAGGGTCTGACGCTAACAGAACTTTATCAGCAGACTTAGCTGCTGCTTTTAACTCTTTAACAAGATCCCCACGACCTCGAATAGCAATATACTTAGGTTCAAAATCGTTATCAAGATCCACACCAATCTGACTTTTAGGTAAATCGCGCAAATGACCAAGCGAAGCCTTAACTTGGTAATTTCTAGATAAAAACTTACTTATAGATTTGGCTTTAGCTGGAGATTCTACGATTACGAGAGTCTTGGTCATAATTCACCTCAATAGAACTTTCTTTTTAATCTTCTAATAAAGCTATCGAATAAGTTAAATATTCTCATTCGTTAAAAATAATAAAACCAATATACCAATTTTTCATTCAAATCACAATTAAATTTATTTCTTCTGTATATTATGAATAAAATATCGAAGTCTTAAACAGTTCAACGCTGTAAAACATAATGCTGTCCGGGAAGCTGGACTAATCTGCCGGAAAGTTGCATCTCAAGTAAGCTAAGGGCTACTTCCTGGGGAGAAAAAGTGCAAAGTGATGTCAGTCTATCAATGTGAAGAGGAGTATCACTTAAAAATTGCATTATTTCTTCCTCACATTTATTATCAGCTGTTGAGGCACTCGAAACTGGAATAACTCTTTTTTGATTCCTACCAGCATTACTTATCTCCGGTTTATCCATTACTGATAGTTCGGCAATAATGTCTTCCTTAGTCTCAACAAGTTTGGCACCCATTTTTAATAGTTGATGTGTCCCTCTACTCATTTCACTAAATATGGGACCGGGAACCGCGAAAACTTCTCTACCTTGCTCTAATGCAAAATCCACAGTGATAAGTGCTCCACTTTTCTCAGCTGCTTCAACTACTATCACACCCCTGGAAGAACCGCTAATCAACCTGTTGCGGGCAGGGAATTGTCCAGGTTCGGAACACATTCCAGGTGGATATTCGCTTATTATAGCCCCTTTTCCTTTCTCCATAATCTCCAGAGCAAGTTTTAAATTCTCGGGTGGATATATCTTGTCTAAACCGCCTGCCAAAAATGCCCAAGTCGTCCCGTCCGCTTCAAGCGTACCTTTATGAGCGGCGGCATCTATTCCACGTGCTAGTCCACTTACAACTACGAAATCTTCTAAAGCCATTTCTTTTGCTAAGAATGAAGCTGCTGCTTTTCCATATGGTGTCGCTTTTCTTGCTCCTACCATTGCAATACATTCTCGTTTAGGTTCTAGCTTACCCTTATAAAATAACAAAGGAGGTGCACCAGGACATTCTGCTAATAAAAAAGGATAACTATCTTCTTCCCTTGCTACCAAAGAAATTCCTTCTTTTGTTAGATTCGACTCAATTTTTTCTGGACTAATTCGCTTACGAGCTTGAAGAAAATCTTTGAGCCAAGGATTTATATCTACTAAAGTAAAATCCGGAGAATCCCAGGCAGCTTGAGCACTTCCATATCGAGCAATCAAATGGCGCAGTCGTTGACTACCGATACCAGGGATAGTTAAGATACAAGCTCTGATAATCTTTTCTTTACACAGATCCATCCTCTAACCCCTATTCCTTCTAAGGTGATTCTTTATAAAGTAGAATATTCCTGCAAGCGTTCTGTAATATTCTACCATTAATTCAAGCTATAAATATAGACCCTTTATAGGGCCTATTGCTAACTTCTATTTTTAATGGCTCATAATGCCCAAATGTTAGCATGCATATTTTCATAGGTTTTCTTAAGCAAAAGTGTATCTTCCTCAATATTAGGGCTCTCACAAATTACTGTTCCTTGAATACCAAATGCCAGGAGAGCCTTAAGTATTTCGGCATATCTTAACTCCGATTCCTCAAATATAAGATGCTTTTTTTCTCCTTTTACACCATAATCTATACCGGAGATATGAAAGTGGGCATTTTTTGTCCATCTATCTCCTAACTGTTCTGCAATTTGCTCCAATACAGTACAGAATTCATCATATGTATTATACCCACCATTTGAACGGGCATATAGATGACTAAAGTCAATACATGGCAATACTCCATCAATCTCCTTAGACAAAAGAATAGTTTCTTTTAAATCACCAAATTGAGAAGGCTTGCCCGTTGTTTCTGGTCTTAATACTACTTTGTTACCTTCCTTATCAAGTTCTTCCCTCACTTCAGCTAGCTCTTGTATTACTTTTTGCAAAACAATAGATGGTTTATCTTCAGTATAAAAAGCAGGATGAAAAATAATACTTGTTGCTCCTAGGATATTAGCAATTCTTGCCGTATCTAACAAGCGGTTTTTACTAGCTATGACTTTTTCTTTTTCGCGTGAGTTCAAGTTAATATAATAAGGGGCATGGCAGGTAAGAGCAATATTTTCTGTTCGAGCGGTTGCAGCAACCTTAGCTGCCTTTTCTTCCTTCATTCTTACACCGTGGACGAATTCTACTTCCATAGCATCTAACCCAAGTTCTCTAACCCTTTGAACACCCGCTTCCGATGACCTTTCTCTCGAAGATAAGGGAACTCCGGCTGTACCGAACAGTATCATTAACATCTCCCCTATTCAGTATCAAAATTAATTTTCTTAACCCCTTGAATACCGATTAATTCCTTTAGTTTATTTAGTACTGAACACTTAATTTCCCCTTCAACTCCAACAATCATGATATTCGTCCCAATAGCTGTGGTTTTCCCTACCTGCATACTCGTGATATTAATATTATTCTCTCCCAAAATGGTCCCAACCTTACCCACCATACCTGGATAATCTTCGTGAGGAATGAGGAGAAGCCAACCGATAGGATCCACATCAACTCGAAAATTATCTATTTCAACTATCCTGCCTTCTTTTTTTCCAAAAAGAGTGCCGGCAACCCTATGCTCACTCTTATCTGTTCTGACCGTAACACTAAGAAGATCCACAAAATCCTCTGTATCCTGGCTTTTAATTTCTTTTACAATAATCCCTCTTGCCTTCGCAACTTCCGGAGCATTTACATAGTTCACAGCTTCTTGAAGAATCGGGTTTAGTACTCCTTTGACAACAGCAAGTGTTAGCATCTTCGTATCAATCTTACTTATATAACCGTTATACTTTACCTCAACACTTTTTATCCTTCCCTCAGTAAGGTGTACTGCCAAAACACCCATTTTTTCAACGAGGTTAATATAAGGTTTAATCGTATCCATAACATCCTTGGCTACAGGAGGAATATTGAGAGAAGTCGCTACCGGCTCAGATCTTAACGCAGCCAAAACCCCTCTTGCTACCCCAAGGGCAACTTCATTTTCAGCTTCTTGAGTGCGTGAAGCAATTCTTGGAGTACATATAACATTTGGCATTTTCAGTAAGGGGCTATTTGAATCGACTGGCTCCTGGGCAAAAGCATCTAGAGCTGCCCCTGCAACTATTCCTTCTTGGAGTGCCTTGATAAGAGCAGCTTCTTCAATAATACCCCCTCGAGCACAATTAATTAAATTTACTCCCCTTTTCATTTTCTTGAAAGCATCTTCATTCAATAAGTTTCTGGTATCAACAGTAGTAGGTAGGTGCAAAGTAATATAATCCGCATTTTTGAGCAGGAATTCGTAATCCACAAGATCTATACCAATCTCTTTTGCTTTATCTTCACTTATAAAAGGATCATAAGCTAGCACTTTCATATCAAATGATTTCGCTCTTCTAGCTACACCTGCACCAACTCGTCCTAAGCCTATAATACCTAAGACTTTTTCTCTAATCTCTGTACCTGTATATTTATGTCTTTCCCATTCACCATTTTGGACCGAACAATAGGCCTGGGGAAGATTTCTACTAAGAGCTAAAATCATACCTAAAGTATATTCAATGGAAGAAGTGCTGTTGCCTTGAGGTGCGTTTAAAACTATTATCCCTCTTTTGGTTGCAGTTTGGATATCGATATGTTCAACCTCAAGACCTGCTCTACCTATTACTGTGAGTTTTTTACCAGCTTCAATAACGTCTGAACCTACCCTGGTATCTCCTCGTACAACTAAAGCATCATATTCAGGAATAATTTTAATCAACTCTTCCTGAGAAAGCTCACCATATGTATCAACATTATGTTCTTCTTCCAGCAACCTAACACCAGCGCGAGCAACTTTTTCACTCACTAAAATTCTCATTATTTTTACCCCCTAAAACTTCATCCCAATACATAATACCAAAAAACCTCCACATCCCTAACAGGGACGAGAGGTTATCCCGTGTTGCCACTTCCCCTTCATTGCGCTTACTTGATTTTTTCCCGATTATAAATTTAATTTCTCTTTCTGTCAAGAAGTTCTGGAGGATAAGTGTCTCTATTCAATTACTCTTCTACTCGCATGGTAAGTCTTAGCCCAGTAAGGCATATCTAAAGGTTGGACTTCCACACAATTTTTCGTTGCAGAAATAAACTGGGAATCTCCTAGATAAATACCAACATGACTGGCAAGCGTCCCATTAGTATTGAAGAATACCAGATCACCAGGCTCCAGCTTCGACTTAGGGATTCCTACACCTTGTCTAAACTGTTCATATGATCCCCTTTCTAGTTGAATACCGTTTTCTCTAAAAACTAACTGAACTAACGCGGAGCAATCCACTCCCGCCCTAGTAGTCCCTCCATAGTTATAAGCCACCCCTTGCCATAAGAGAGCAGAAGCGACTATTTTTTCCCTAGTCTGGATTAACACCTTTTGGCTTTCAATTAATTGTATATTACTTACATTATTAATCCCAAATATATCTGCACCATCATTATGCTCCATGGTTTTTAAATTGAGTGGTTGCGGATCTAACACTTGCTCCATTTGCTTTACGCTAATTGGATTTAAATTAAGTGTTGCCAGATCAGAAACATTCTGAACAGCAAGCATATTCATAGGAGTTACTGCAGTACTTGCTAAAAGCACCGCTGTCAGTCCTAATATTTGTCTAGGTATAACTACTTTTTGTTTTGGTTCTTCGAAGATAAGTGCAGCCTCCATTTAAAGCAAACTCCTTCCCTTAGATATTTATACTATATTCTTTATGCTCAAGGAAAATAGATTATTCTATTACCAAGACCTAAAACTACTTTTGCAGCTAATCATTATTATTCTATTCCAACATTGGTCATATTGGTAATTATAATTTTCTCATAAATTTTACTGGTAAAAAATAGATATGTTTTTTATAATAAACTTACTGCTCAATGTGATAAACAATATTAGCCTTAGCAAAATACAATTTGGAAGGTAAAAAAGTGAGCAATTTTGATTACCTTTTATTAGCCCATTTGTTAGGAGATTTTTTATTTCAGACTAAATGGATGGCCGATAACAAAGCTAACAATTGGTTTCCCCTGCTTATCCATTCTTTCATCTATACTCTAATTATCTGGATAACCTCCTATTTTGCTTTTGGAGGTTTATCACTCGAAGGTTGTTCCTTGCTCTTTGCCGCTCACCTTATTCTTGACAGAAGAACATTTATCAATTTATGGACTTCTAAGATAATGAGATTAGATAACAATGCCCCAGTATGGATAAGAGTAGTTATCGATCAAACATTTCATCTGATTATTCTAGCTATAGCTCTACACGTATAGTTTTTTCATCTGAACAGACATTATCCTATTTTAAGAGTTAGTCCATACCCTTTTCAAGGTATGGACTTTTTTTAGCATTTATTTCACCTGCTTCGCTTACTCCGCTATTTCTCCCTCCACTTCATAGATCTCTACTAAATCTTTTTTCCCTTTGACAGATATGGGGTCTAATTCTCTACAGCGAAATCGCTCGCTTATTCTGGCAAACGTTTCCCTGCTTATAAGAATCTGTCCTGGTTTAGCATTGGATTCTAGTCTAGCTGCCAGGTTCACTGTATCACCAATCGCAGTATAGTCTAGACGGTCATGCGAGCCGATATTCCCAATTACAGCAGACCCGGAATTTATTCCTATACCTAGATTAACATCGAAACCATATTCTTTCTGTATTTCTTCAGCCAATAATTCGTAATTGCTTTTTATCTCCAAAGCAGTTCGTGTAGCACGGTCGGCATGGTCATCTTGGGCTATTGGAGCACCAAATATAGTCATCACTCCGTCCCCAATGATTTTATCAAGAGTTCCTTCGTATTTAAATACAGCCTTCGTACAAAGGTCAAGATATCGATTAAGGATTTTAATAACTTCTTCGGGTTCCATCTTTTCAGACAGAGGGGTAAACCCTCGAATATCAATAAACATTACTGATACATCTTTCCGAATACCCCCCACTTCAATTTCCTTAGGATTGGCAAGAATCTCGTTAACCACCACTTTGGAAACATATCTACCAAAGATACCGGTTATTCTATTTCTCTCCTTAACTTCTTGTAAGTACTGTAAAATGGTTGAGCAGATATAACCTATTATGAGTGCTAAGATAACATAAAAATAAGGGAGAAGAATTGCAAATGCATGAAATATGTAATAAACCACTGCCGAATAGCCGATAACCAGAATAAACAACAAAATAATTCCCCATCTAGCCCGTACCAACTCAAATAAGGCAAAACCTAATATCGTCAATAATACTACTAAGAGAGTGCCGTAAGAATCCCCAACTCTTGTGTACAGCTTGTTATCCAGAATGGCTTGGACTATATTGGCATGTATCTCCACACCGAACATCGGTGTCTTTCCCATAGGAGTAAGATATTGATCTTGAAGTCCACTTGCATAAGGTCCAATCATTACAATGCTGTTCTCGAAATATGCAGGATCTATCTGTCGCTCTATTACTTTCCATATTGGTATAATTTCAAATTTTGATTCTACTGCTGAAGAAGCATAAGAAAAACCAACCTGTAAGTTGGAATCTAAATTAATACTTTCTCGCCCCCTGTACCAATTATGATTATCATCCCAACTCACCCTACTCTTTTCTTCAAGAAGAAGATTTGCTATCCTCACATCAATAATGGGTATGACCTCTTCTGCCAAAGTAGGAATCCCTAAGTTTATTCTGCGTATTATGTTATCATGATCTGGCAGAACATTGATATGTCCTATTCTCATCATAGGTATGCCAACTACAGGGCTTTTGAGATCTTCATAGTCATACACAGATTTTATATTCTGAACAGATTTAAGTTCGAAATAAACTGGCAGATACACATTATCGTATTTGTCTACAACATCCGCTAAGGCTTGATCAGCTAATGGTTCATCGCTCTTCTCCGTAAACAGAATGTCCGGCCATACAGCTATTGCACCTTGAGAAGCAACTTTATCAATTATGTCAACCATAATACTCCTTGACCAGGGCCACCGTCCGACCTTCTCCAGACTATTTGTATCAATTGCCAGAATCTTAATTCTGGGATCAACAGCCCGGGTTTGCATGGTAAGTTTATCCGATAATATATTTTCTATCATGTACAAGCTGTCAAATCTAAATAACAAAAGCATAAAACAACCTAAGAATATTGCAATTAAGAATCTTCTCAACTTACAACCTCCCTTACCATCTTAAAAGATTTATCCCTTAATCGAGAAGTTTTCAATAAAGTTTTGTACAAATTCCACAACAAAGGTGTAAAACCTGCAAAAACTTAAACCTTTCATATTTTTAAAAATAATATTATTGGAATAATTATCATATTTTGTTAGAATAAAGTAAAATGTATACCATCCCTAATCATTGAACCTACCCGGGTAAAAAGTTAGACTGTTTATAAGAACTTGATTTTAACCAAATGGAGATTACTATGGACATATCTAATGGCACTTTTAACTATTCAGAGCTGACCCCGGAAAATCTTATTAATATAATTTTTAATTATATGGGGAGAATCGCTTACACCCGAGACTTGGATGAGCTCCTCGTCTTAATGGCTGACATGGGGAGGCAACTGGTAGTGGCAGACAGATGTACACTATGGTTAGTGGATCAAGAAGCCGGGGAACTATGGACCAAAGTTGCCCATGGTATTGGCCGTCATACTGTGCCCATGGACAGTGGTTTTGTTGGTTATGCGATTAAGCATAATCAATATCTGCTTATAGAAGATGCTTATGAAGATTCTCGCTTCAATCATACCATCGATAATCAAACCGGCTATCGTACCAAAGCAGTTTTATGTATCCCTATTGAGAATTCAGAAGGAGAAATAATAGGGGCTTTTCAAGCGATTAACAAAGTAACGCCTGAAGGCAAATTCTCCTTAAAAGACGTAGCTTATATGACCCTTGTGGCTTCTTATAGTGGGAAAGCCTTAGAATCGGCTCAGTTAGTGTATGAAATAGAACAAACTCAAAAAGAGATTATTTATGTTATGGGTGATATCGCTGAAAGACGTTCTAAAGAAACAGGTAATCATGTCAAAAGAGTCGCAGAATACTCTAAACTACTGGCTCTTAAGATAGGGTTAGGAGAAAATGAAGCCGATCTAATAAATATGGCTTCTCCCATGCATGATATCGGAAAAGTTGGTATTCCCGACTCAATATTAAAAAAACCAGGCAAATTAACCACTGAAGAGTATGAAATCATGAAAACTCATGCAGAAGCAGGATATAATCTATTAAAAAGCTCTCGTCGAAGAATTATCAAAGCTGCCGCTGTAATATCTCACCAACATCACGAAAGATGGGATGGGAAAGGCTATCCCCAGGGATTGAAAGGTGAGCAAATTCATATCTACGGCAGAATAACCGCTATCGCAGACGTCTTTGATGCTCTAATCAGTAGCCGGTGTTATAAACTTCCTTGGGATTTAGATAAGGTAGTACAATTATTTCAAAATGAAAAAGGCAAACAGTTTGATCCATTACTTGTAGATGTTCTACTCCAGAATATCGATGATATACTTTTAATCAAAAAAGCTTATACCGATATATCGGAAGATTATTTATCATAAAGTCTAAGCCTTCTATACCTATAAGAACAAAGCCAATTATAAAGGAGCGCAAACCGAAAGTATTCGTTTTACGCTCCTTTTATCATTTTTACAGAGCCTGTTTAAATAACATTTCCTTTAAGACCCTTACGTTTTGCTAAATATCGCTCTATTATGGAAGATCCAAAAGCAAATAAGAGCGCAAAAATCGTATAGGAATAAGGAAGAAGTACTTGAGATACTGAGTAATAATAAGGTACAAAAACTGTATACCCAACAATGGATAAAATCAAAACAATGGCTCCTACCCGTTTACTTAATAATTCGAATATCGTAAAACTAAGCATGCCAACCAAAAGCACTAAAAATGCACCATAAGACGGAGTTAACTTATTATAAAGCTTATCTTCTATAATCGCTTGGATACTGTTAGCATGTATTTCAACGCTATTCATTTGTTCCTTGCTAAACGGACTCAGGTAGTGATCAGCTTGGTCTGTCGCATATAGACCAATCATCACAATACTATTCTCAAAATGTTTAGCATCTGTCTCTCCCTCGATAACTTTCCAAGCAGGGATAATATCAAATTGCGGGTCCTGTGGAGGGGATGAATAAGATAAACCAATTTGAAGTTTTTCATCCAGAAGAATAGGCTCTTCTCCTTTAAACCAAAAATAATCTTCGTTCCAGGTAATTCTCTTTGATTCGGGAAGTAGTAAATTTGCCAAAATAATATCTATGCTGGGAACAATCTCCTCATCTAAAGTAGGAACCCCAGGAAGTAGTTTTCGAACAACATTATCTTTATCCCCCAAGACATTGATATGTCCGATTCTTTCCATTGGTATATCTACTACTGGGAGCTTAAGATACTCCTGTTCAATTTCTTCTTTTGTTTTTGTAAGAACCTCAAAATCAAAATAGACAGGAAGATAGATGTTATCATACTTGGCAATAACCTGGGCTAGTTCCTTATCTTGGTTAGGGTCAGCACTTTTCTCAGTGAAAAGCAAATTAGGCCAAACAGCAGTTGCACCACTAGAAGCAAGAGTGTCAGCTAAGTCTGCCAGATCACCTCTAGACCAAGGCCAAGAACCTATCTTTTCTAAACTTTCTTCATCGATTGCAATAATTTTGATTCGAGGATCAACTTCCCGTGTTTGAGTGGTAAGTGTATCTGCGAAAAGATTCTCTATGAAAAATAAACCTTCATATCGAAACAATAAAAGCATAACCCACCCGATGATAATCGCTATTACTAACTTTCTCAATTTTCTACCTCCCTAAAGTCCGTCCACGGATGGACTA
>Ga0209643_1001807_pt1 | contig 17010 bp, 15 predicted proteins | sample AutmiccBRH37_all_FD_187383 | JGI IMG/M metagenome (GOLD analysis project Ga0209643, IMG submission 187383) | Deep subsurface microbial communities from Mt. Terri, Switzerland - Autotrophic microbial communities BRH/37_all (SPAdes) (version 2) | ecosystem: Environmental > Aquatic > Deep... | reverse complement strand
AACACGCCCGCCGCAAAAATAGCGAGCCGCAGCGGCCGGCGGAAAAACCCCGCCTCGATGATCAGCGAGAACGCACAGGTTTGTGAAAAGTGCGAGGGCTCAAGCAGCCACAGCCCGGTGCTCTTGTAGATGCCCGCGCCTTCAGTCACCGGAATGCGCAGGTTGTAGCCCTGGATGAACAGCTTCTGGGGAAGCACGAGATCGAACGGAAACATCGCGTCAGGACCGGCAACGAACTGGCTCGCAAACTGGACGATGCCGCATACGACGATGAACAGCGCGAGCCCCTGATAGACCTTCAGAAGCTCAAGATAATCTTCCCGCCGCATATCGATGCGCAAAGCGAACGGCGCCATCACCAGGATCAGAAAGAGAAACGAGAATGTCGATGCATCGGCACGGTTGATAAATGCGGAAGCGACGCCGATGCACGCGAAAATCGAAAGAAAAATGAGCCGCCCGGTATCGACGACGATGTTCTTGCGGAACAGCAGCAGCAACGCCAGTGCACCGTAAAACCATACGAAGCACAGCGGAATTTTGCCGCCCATCACCGGCAGCGTAAAGCGCTGCAGGATCGTGGGTCCCATCATCAGTACGAGGATCATATAGCGGTCGAACGCAGAACTGCGCGGCGACATCGAAATGCGCTGTGTCCCGATCCCCGCGGCCATTTGGTTTTGCAGTGCAAACGTGTGCCCGGACACGGGGATCCTCAATCGCGCTCGATCGCCCCATAGAGCACGCAGACGATTTAGCGCGCGATAAATCCGGGCCGGCACATTCGCGCTAAATGCCGTTCAAATTAACCCGTGCGCCGCGGCGAGCCGGCGCGAACCACCGCGTGAACCGGCGGCGATCCGGCCGCGCCATCCCCCTGCGCCACACCGTTCCTGCAGCTGTGAATCAAATTTTCGAAGAGTAATCGGTGTTGTTGATGCGCATTCATTACATGTTTGAGTCAAGTAAACACACAATACATGAAGTATTGTGCACATAATAATTGTTGCAACACAGCATGTTTTGAATACACTGACTTTCGCAGCGTAATACTCAGAACCCTTCTCTCTGAGCCCTTCTCGCCCGGCGCTGCGTGCATCGTTTGCGTCTTGGAGGTGCGTATTCATGTCGACCAGCACGAAAGAACTTCTCATTACAGGCGCAGATGCCGGATACTTTGAACTTCTGCACGATCTCTTGGTTTCCCTCAAACGGACCGGCGCGCTCGACCGCTACGAAATCGGCATTTTCGATTTCGGCTACACCGACGCCCAGCGCGAAATCCTCAAGACCTATTCGGCGCGTGTCGTTCGGCCCGGATGGGATCTCGATGTGCCGGAGGCGCTGCGCAAGGATCCCGATCTTGGGCGCGTCGCGCGCCCCTTCATCCCGCGCTATTTCCCCGGCTTTGAATATTACGTGTGGATCGACGCGGATATGTGGGTACAGGATTCGGCATTCATCGAGGATTATCTCAGCGCCGCAGGTAAAACCGGCTTCGCCATCGTCAAGGAGCGCGAAAAGGCCTACCGCCTTCAGCCGTGGCTCGTCGGCTGGTCGATCAAGAATTTTGTCGCGATGTTCGGGCCGTTGCGCGGCAGTTATCTGTGTGCGTGCGAGCCCATCAACAACGGACTCTTCGCGCTGAAGGCGGATGCGCCGCACTGGGCTGCATGGGCCAAGTATTATCAGGAGGGCATCGACCGCTCAGGCAAGCTCTATAATCAGTTCTCGCTTGCGGCTGCCATTCATCTTGACCATCTTCCGGTCGCGTACATGCCGGGCACACACAACTGGATCTGCGATCGCGGCCTGCCGATGTGGGACCCCGGGCGCAAGGTGTTCTGTGAGCCCTACTCCGCACACAGAGCAATACAGGTGATGCATCTTGCCGGGCCCGCGAAAAGCGGCCGGTACGCCATCCGCACCACCGAGGGCGCGGTAATCGAAACGTCGTTCCGCCTCGGCGCGATCCCTTCGGGAACGGCGGGCTGAATGACCGGACGGCGGAAACTCGCGTCAGCGGCGCTGTGGCGGTTCAGCGAGGTCGGACTTTCCGAGGCGACGTCGTTTGCCGTCTTCCTCGCGCTTGCCCGGCTCGTTGCGCCGGACGCCTTCGGCGTTGTTGCACTCGCTGCGGTGTGCATCGCGCTGGGACAACCGATCCTCACGCAAGGGATCGGCGAGGCGCTCATTCAGCGCCCGCGCGTTTCGAGCGCGCTGCTGGATACCGCTTTCTGGGCGAACATGGCGCTCGGGATCGCGCTGGCCGTTTGCGCGCTGATATTCGGACCGCTCCTGGCCGCCATCACAGGCGAAGCACGCCTTGGTGGCGCCCTTGCCGCGATGTCGCCAATCTACATCCTGATGGCCGCAGGCGCGATCTTCCAGGCCAAGTTACGCCGCGAGCTCAACTTCAAGGCGATCGCGCTGCGTTCGATCATTGCGATCGTCGTGGGCGGCGCGACCGGGCTCGTCCTCGCCGCCCACGGCTACGGCTACTACGCACTGATCGGTCAGCAGATCGCGCATAACGCAACATCTCTGGTCGTGTTGATGCTGGCAAGCTCCTGGAAGCCGAAATTGCGGATGCGCCGCACGCACCTGAAGCAGCTCATCGCCTTCGCGCGCCACACGGGCGTGTCGTCCTTTACGGACTTCCTCGTCAACCGCGCGGATATCCTGATTGCCGGCCTGTTCCTGTCGACCCACGCCGTTGCGCTCTATTTCTTCGCCAAGCGGATCGTGTTCGCCGCCGGGCTGTTCACCTATTATTCGATCCAGCAGATCGGCCTCCCCCTGCTCGCGCGGCGCCTTCAGCAACAAGACACGCGCGCCGCACGAGGCGAAACGGCGCTGATGGCGCTCACGCTTTCCACATTGATCTGCGCGCCGGCCCTCGTCGCGCTCGCACTCCTGGCGGACCCGCTCATTGCGGTCTCGGCCGGCGAGGAGTGGCGCGCGGCCGCCGGCGCGCTCTCGATTCTCGCGCTTGGCGCTGCCGCGATGGGCCTGCGCATAACGAGCGGTCAGGCGCTGATCGCGGACGGGCGCCCCGATGTCTACGCGCGCCTGACGCTGATGAGCGCGATGCTGGCGCTGGGGCTCGTCGCCATCGGAGCGACGCAAGGTCTGCTTGGCGCCGCGCTCGGTGCGACGCTCGCGCATCTCCTCACGCTCCCCTTCGTGCTCCGGGCGCTCGGCGCACGCTTTCATCTGACGGCGCGCGCGCTGGCCCGTCCCCTCGTGCGCGGACTTCTACCCTGTTCGGCGATGGCCGGTGCCATGTGGGTCAGCATGCCCGACGCCGCGCACCACACGCTTCTGATCCAGCTCGCACAGCCTGCCTGTGCGGGACTTCTGGCGTGGCTATGCACGGTGCTCGCCGTCTTCGCCCCCGAACTTTCGCACCTGATGAACCGAAATCCCGCGCCTGCGACTCTTCGCACGCATCCTGCCGCTGACCGCTGAGAGAGACCCATGCGCGAACAAGCCGCCCAGCCTTATCCCTACCCCTTCTCCGGCAGCGTCGAGCGGCGCCACCGGGCACGGCATCTCGCTGATCTGTCGATGACGGATGCCTTGCGCGCCCTGGTGCGGCGCTGGTGGATCGTTGCCCTGACCACCGTCCTGTTCGTCGCGGCCGGGCTGGGCGCCGCGCTCGTGATGCCCCCGATCTATGTCTCCGAAGGATTTCTGGTGGTGGATTCGCGCCGCTCCAGCGTTCCCGAAATCGGCATCGTCTCGGTTCAATCGGCGGATCCGCGCGTGCCGCGCAGCGAAGCACGCGTGCTTACCGCACCCGAATTTCAGGGAACCCTCGTCGACCGGCTGGGACTCGACCGGTTGCCCTTTATCGTGGAGGAGGTCGATCTTCCCGAGCAAAAGGCAGCCGCAGGAAACCGCTATACCATCGACCCCGCCACCGATGAGCCGTCTCAGGAAGAACAGAGCAAGGCGCGTCAGGCCGCGCTGACCGCGGCCCGGCGCGACGCCGCCATCGACTGGCTGGGGGCGCATCTCAACGTGCGCGGCGAAGACCGCAGCTACGCCATCTCGGTCGCGATGAGCTCGCCCGATCCGCGCCTGTCCGCGCAGATCGCCAACGGAGCCATGAAGCTTTATCTGGAGCGGCGGCAGGCCGACGATTCGGAAATCGTTGCCCGCGCGAGCGCCTCCATTGCGCAGCGCTACAAGGAGATCCGGCAGGAAGTCGGCGACCTTGAATCCGCAATCATGGGCAAGCGCAGCGAGGAAGGTCTGGTGCGTACGGAATCGGGCCGCGTCGACGCGCTCGATCTGGTCAAGCTGACAGGCGAGCTGCAGGAAAACGAAAAGCAGGTCAACACGATGCGCGAGGCACTCCAGCGTGCACAGGCCGCTGCCGCCTCCGGCCGTTGGCAGGATATCGATACCTCCCTCGGCTCACCCTATCTCATCAAGCTGCTGGAACAGGAAGCGCTCACCGCGCGCAACTATGCGACAGCGAGCACGACACTGGGCGCCGAACACCCGCACATCCAGCAGCTCGCCCGCGAACTTGGCGCCATCCACGCGCGGCTACGCACAGAGACCAGCCGCATCTCCGCGTCGCTCGAAGCCGAAATCGTGGCGCTCGATCAACGCCGCAAAGCCATCGCGGCGCAGATCGACGCACGGCGCGAGACATCCGTCGCCGCCGAGGAGAAGGACGAGCGCATTCACCAACTCGAGGAGGAGCTGAAGTCGAAGCGGCTGCTGGCTTCCGATTATGAAACGCGCCTCCAGCAGCTTTCAGCCAGCGTGGGGGCCGCTGCCGGCGCCGTGCGGATCGGGGCCTGGGCGACGCCGCCGCTCAAGCCATCGGGTCCCGCGCCGGCGCTGCTCGGCGGCCTCGCCGGAATTGCGGGCCTTCTGATCGGCGCCGTGCTGATCGTCCTGCACCGGCGCTTCGGCGACCGGATCGAGACGGCCGATGAGATTATCGCCGTTGCCGGGCTTCCCGTGCTGGGGGCCGTGCCGCTCCTCAAGAACGAGTCACGCTCGCCGCGCATGTTGTGGTCGCGCGTGATCGACGAGCCGCACGGGATCATCGCGGAAAGCATCCGCGCCATTCTGGTGCGCGTGCAATTCTCGTTCGCCAACGCCAACGGCGTCCTGCTCGTGACGTCCGCCGCGGCGGGCGACGGCAAAACCAGCCTGGCCGTCGCGATGGCCCAACAAGCCGCGCTGGCCGGACGCAGGACGTTGCTCGTTGACGCCGATCTCTTCCGGGCCGGGACCAGCCGCGCGGTTGGGTACGAGCGCGCCATCATGCGCGACCGCGACACGGCGGAGACGCCGATCGTCGAGGATCTCGATACCGGATTGCACATCCTCGGGGCCCCGCGCCTCCACAGCCCCGCGCACCAGACGGCCGCGCTGCAACGCCTTCAGGCGTTTCTCGCCACAGCGCGCGTGCATTACGAGCTGATCATCATCGACACGCCGCCCCTGATGCATGTCAGCGATGCGGCGCTCCTCGCCCAGGACGCGGACGGCATCCTGCTCGTGGCATCGTGGGATCGCACGACACGATCGGGGCTCGTGGAGACGCTCGACCGGGTCGAGCCTGCCGGCTGCCCGGTGCTCGGGATCGCGCTCACCAAAGTGCCGCGCGGCAAGGAGAACCGCTACCTCTATGGCGGCTACGCCCGCATTCCGATGTCGACCGGCGCGCCGCTGCGCCCGCTCAAGGTTGCCGCCGCTCAAGCAACACCCGCCCAGTGGCAATAGCCATGCCCTCGCCGCTCTTCCCCCACTCCGGAGCTTCCCAGATGTCCCACGTCGAACCTCTCAAGCGGCTTGATGACCCGGCGCCCCCGAGCGTGGCGGCACCGGGCGAGCCGCGGGTCCTGCCGATTCATGCCGACAGTCCGAGCGCGACCGAGCGGCGCGCGCGCGACGCGCTTGCCCGCCTCCCCCTTCACCAGCGCAAGGCCAAGCGCATTTTCGATATCGTGCTGACGAGTGCGATCCTGTTCTACCTCGCCCCGCTTCTGGGCATCGTCTACCTGCTCGTGCGGCGCGATGGCGGCCCGGCGTTCTACGGGCACACGCGGATCGGCGCGGGCGGCGAGACATTTCCGTGCTGGAAATTCCGCACCATGGTGGTAGACGCGGAAGCCGCCCTGAAGGATCTGCTGGAGCGCGATCCCGTGGCAGCGGCCGAGTGGCAGCGCGATTTCAAGCTCAAGAAAGACCCGCGCGTCACCGGAATCGGCCGCTTCCTTCGCGCCACCAGTCTCGACGAACTGCCGCAGCTCTATAACGTCCTGCGCGGTGAAATGAGCCTGGTCGGACCGCGCCCCATCGTGCGGGACGAAATGGCGCGCTATGGCGCGAATATCGTCGAATATCTGAGCTGCCGGCCGGGACTGACCGGGCTTTGGCAGGTCAGCGGGCGCAATGACGTCTCATACCGCCAGCGCGTTGCTCTCGATACGGACTATGCGCGCCACTGGTCGCTCGGACGCGACGTCGCGATTTTGTTCCGCACGATCAGCGTCGTCGCCAAGCGCAGCGGTGCCTACTGAGCCCCTCCACATGTCTCTTGCTGAGGATTGTCTCACGATGAAAATTGCGATGGTGGACCCCTCCCTCTTCACGCTCCCCTACGATGAAGCGCTGTGCCGGTCGCTCCAGGAGCTGGGGCACGCGGTGACGCTGATCGGCCGTCCGCCGCGCCCCGACGAGCCCTCTCCGGCGAGCGACCTCCAGTTCGAGCCGCTCTACTACACCGGTGCCGCGCATGCCGAGAAATTACCGGAAGTAGTGCGTCTCGGCATCAAGGCTGCCGACCACCTTGCCTCGTCGGCGCGGCTGATTTCGCATGTGGGCGCTCTCAAACCCGATATCATTCATTTTCAGTGGACGCCATTTCCCGCCGTCGATCGCTATGTCCTGCCGCGTCTTCGCAAGATCGCGCCGCTCGTGCTGACCGTTCACGACACGCGCCCTTTCAACGACCGCCCCAGCTCCCCGCTCCAGCGCATCGGCGCGCAGGCTGTCTATAAAAGTTTCGACAAGCTGATCGTTCACACGCGCTCGGGGCGCGACCGGTTGAGCGATCAGGGCCTGATGCGCCGTCGCATCTCGTGCATTCCGCACGGGCCGCTGGCTGGATCGGCGCTGCCCGATATCCAGCGCAGGTCACCCGATGCCGACTCGCCGGTGATCATCCTTCTGGTCGGCAAGCTCAAGCCCTACAAAGGCGCCGACATCCTGATCCGCGCCGCGGCGCTGCTGCCCCATGCCTTGCGCGACAAGGCCCGCTTCGTGATCGCCGGAAAGCCCTACATCGACGTCGCCAATCTGATGACGCTCGCCGAGCAGCTGGGCGTGCGCGAGATGTTCGGCTTCGACATGCGCTTCCTGCCGGAAGAAACGCTGACGCAATATCTGGCAAGCGCGTCGATCCTCGTGTTCCCCTACCGGGAAATCGAGGCGAGCGGGATTCTGTTCGCCGCCTTGCGGCAGGGCCGCCCGATCGTGGCCTCGCAACTCGGCAGCTTCGCCGAGCTGCTCGATGACGGTGTCCATGGCTATCTCGTCAAGCCGGAAGATCCGCGCGCGCTCGCCCATGCGCTCGCCCGCCTGATCGTCGATCCGCAGGCGCGCGAAACCATGGGACATGCGGTGTCGGTGCTCAGCGAGGCCATTCCAAGCTGGAATGAAATCGCCCACGCTACCACCAATCTTTATTCGCGCACGGCGCGCTGGCAGGAGCGGCCCGATCACATCGCGCTCTCGCTTGACCACGCCGCCTGAGGAGCACGATCCGATGACTCTCGTCTTCATTGCCGGACTGCTTTTCACGGCCCTCGCGCTCCATCCGTTCACGACCTATCCCGCAAGCCTGTGGGCGATGCGCAAGGTGCGTCCCTTCATGCGCCCGCTGTATCAGCGCGCGTTCCCGCAGGCTCGCCCACTCACCTTTTCGCTCCTCACCTCCGCGCACAACGAAGAGGCGGTCGCCGCGCAGATGGTGCACAACCGCCTGTCGGTCGCAGCATTGCGCAAGGCCGAGATCCTCGTTTACGACGACGCCTCGCACGATTTCACGCCCGAAATCCTCTCCGGCTATGAGGCTCATATCCGTTTCATCCGCGGGACCGAGCGCCACGGCAAAAGCTTCGGCATGAATTGCCTCGCCGACGCCGCGTCCGGCGACATCCTCGTCTTCTCGGATGCCAATGTCGAGTTGAGCGAGGATCTGCTCGAGCGGCTCGAGGACCATTTCCGCGATCCGAAAGTGGGATGCGTGTGCGGCCACCTCATCTACACCAACGCCGGCGACAGCGCGATGGCAGACACCGGCACCAAGTACTGGCGCCTTGAGGAGCAGATCAAGATGCTGGAAACCGCGACCGGGTCGGCGATGGGCGCCGACGGCTCGCTGTTCGCCATCAGGCGATCGCTGCACCGCCCGGTTCCGGCCGACGTCATCGACGACATGTACATCTCGTTTTCCATTCTCGCCGACGGCTACCGTGTGGTCCGCGCGGAAGACTGCCGCGCCTTCGAACGCTCGGCCACATCGAATGGCGACGAGTTCCGCCGCAAGGCGCGCATTGCCTGTCAGGCATTCAATGTCCACCGCATGCTCAAGAACCGCCTCGCGAAGCTCAGCCTGGTCGATCGCTACAAATATTACTCCCACAAGTGGTTGCGCTGGCTGTCGCCGTTTACCGGAGCGCTAGGACTTGCGCTGCTCGCGTGGACGTTCCATGCGTGGGCCGGCCACCGCGCATTCATGCTCGCGGGCTGCGCCGCGCTGCTTACGATCTGTGTGCTCGACCTCGTGCGTCCGGCTATGGTGCGCAAGGCGTGGAGTGCCGCGATTTCATTCTGCGGGGTCGGCTACGGCGTGCTCCAGTCGATCCGGGGGTCGCGCTACCAGACGTGGACGCCCACGGCGTCGGTGCGATGAAGGTTCTCGCGCTCGCGCTTCTTCTGGCCGCGTGGTGCACCGGAGCCGCGGCTAACGACGGGTTGCGGCGCGTCGGGGGCCATGATCTGACCCTCGTCTTCGAGGATACGTTCGATGCGCCGTCAATCGACATCGACGCGCGCGGCGCAGGCTGGGTTCCGTGGTTCCACAAATTCAACGTCCGCACACTGAAGGGCAATCAGGAGCTCCAGCTCTACAGCGACCCGAACAACCTCGTGCGCCTCGGCCTTCCCGCCACGCTCGATCCCTTCCTTACCGCCGATGGCGTCCTCACGATCCGCGGCTCGCGCGTTGCGCCCGCACTGCGCACCAAGCTCCCGGTCGTCGCCGGGGCGCCACCACTGGAATTCGTCTCCGGCATGATCTCGAGCGAGCTGACATTTGCCCAGACCTACGGATATTTCGAGGCGCGGGTGCGCCTCAGCGACATTCCCGGCACCTGGCCAGCCTTCTGGCTGCTGCCAAAATCAGGCGGGTGGCCGCCCGAAATCGACATCTTCGAGGTGATCGGGCAAGAGCCGCGCCGCGTACATCAGAACGTCATCAATGCGGACAAATCGTCGGCACATACCCATCTCGACATCGCGGGCACCACGACCGACTGGCACACCTTCGCCCTGCTGTGGACCCCGCAAAGCCTCCTATGGTTTGTCGACGGCATGCAGACCAAGCGCGAACCCAACACGATCCACGAGGACATGTACATGATCCTGAATCTGGCCGTGGGCGGGCGCTGGCCCGGCACCCCGCCCGGCGACGCGCCATTCCCCGCGCGCATCCAGATCGACGATGTGCGCGCGTATGCGCTCGTCCCTTAACTTTCGGATCAGCGGGTGGTGACCTGGCCCGACGCCGGATCGACGGTCATGGTCGGGAGGTTCGCCGCCTTCCACGCCTTGAGGCCGCCCGCGAGGTGACTGTCGAGCTTGAGCCCCGCGGCCTGGCACATCGCAACCGCTTTCGCCGAGCGCATGCCGACGCCGCAATGAAACACCACCGTGCGCCCTCCCGAATCGGGCAGCGCCTTGGGATCGAACGTCGAAAGCGGAAACAGCAGAGCGCCGGGAATCCGCTCGGCGGCATATTCGCTCGGCTCACGTACATCAATCAGAACGATCTTGTGCGCCGCGAGGGCGTCCGCCACGTCTTTGGGTGACAAGTCTTTCAACGTCATGAGGATTTGACCTTCTTTCGTTTTCCCTCGTCGCCGGCACCGGCGCGCCGGATCGCCCGGCGGCCCGCTCCCGCGATTGGAGGACCGCAATAAATCTGCGCAAGCGCTTCGAGCAGGATTTTCGCCGGCCCGCTGGAGAGTGCGTAGTGGATGACCTGACCCTCGCGCCGCGTTGTGACCAGCCCGTCCTTGCGCAGAAGCGCGAGATGCTGGGACATCGTCGAATCGCGCACCTTGAGCAATCGGGCGAGTTCACCGACCGGGCGCTCTCCCTCAACGAGCTGGCACAGGATCATCAGCCGGTGGCGATGACCCAGAGTCTTCAGGATACTCTCAGCCTCCTGCGCGGCATCTTGCATTTTATCCGGGTCAATCTTCATACTGTCATATGTATACGATATTTCGTATATATCTGTCAAAGATGGCGTGTGCGTTCCCGCGTCGCGCGTGCCGGCACTTTGACGCGCGACAATGCCTCGCGGGCTGGTAGATTGCAGAACGCCGGGAGACATTTTAATGATTGTGCGTGGGGCCGGATGATCGGCGCTTGAGGGCGAGGGACAGGGCATGGCGAGGACAGAGGCGATATTTCCACGCCGGTTGCGCCGGGAAATCATCGCCGTCGTCGCACTCAAGCTCGCCGCACTGGTCGCGATCCATCAGCTGTTCTTCGCCGCCCATGACCGAATCGAGATCTCGCCCCAAACAGCGGAGGCGCGCATCCTGAGCGCCGCACCCGCAGCATCCCCCCACGGAGAGTGACTTGGACATCGTTGACCTCTCGCGGCTGCAATTTGCCATCACCGCTCTTTATCATTTCCTGTTCGTCCCCTTGACGCTCGGTCTTTCGGTCCTTCTGGGGATCATGGAGACGGTCTACGTCATGACCAACCGCCAAATCTGGCGGGACATGACCAAGTTCTGGGGCGTCCTGTTCGGTATCAATTTCGCGATGGGTGTCGCGACCGGGATCACCATGGAGTTCCAGTTCGGAACCAACTGGGCCTATTACTCGCATTATGTCGGCGACATTTTCGGCGCCCCGCTCGCGATCGAGGGGCTGATGGCCTTTTTCCTCGAGGCGACATTTATCGGCCTGTTTTTCTTTGCGTGGAACAAGCTATCCAAAATCGGTCATCTCATCGCCACCTGGGCGCTTGCGATCGGAACCAACCTCTCGGCGCTGTGGATTCTGATCGCCAACGGCTGGATGCAGTACCCGGTCGGCGCGCGCTTCAACGCCGACACCATGCGGATGGAGGTGACCGACTTCATGGAAGTGCTGTTCAACCCGGTGGCACAGGCAAAATTCGTGCATACGGTGAGCGCCGGTTATGTGACCGGTTCGATATTCGTGCTCTCGATCAGCGCCCTCTATCTGCTGCGCGGGCGCCACGTCGAGCTTGCCAAGCGGTCGATGACCGTGGCCGCGAGCTTCGGTCTTGCCTCGGCCCTGTCGGTGGTCGTGCTGGGCGACGAGTCCGGCTACACCGCGGGCGAGAATCAGAAAATGAAGATCGCCGCAATCGAGGCGATGTGGAACACCGAACCGGCTCCGGCCTCGTTCACGGTGTTCGGCCTGCCCGACCTCGACAGCCACACCACGAAATACGAAGTGAAAGTCCCCTGGGTTCTGGGCTTGATCGCGACGCGCTCGACCGACAAGGAAGTTCCCGGCATCAACAATCTGGTGGATGAAGCACGCACACGCATCAAGGACGGGCTGATCGCCTACACGGCGCTCGCGGCCGTCAAGGCGAGCCCGACGGATGCCGCGCCGCGCGCCACCCTCGAGGCGCATGTTTCGAATCTTGGCTACGCGCTGCTGCTCAAGCAGATCCGTCCCGATATCGAGAACGCCACCGACGCAGATATCGACGCCGCGGCGCTCAGTACGATTCCGAACGTCCCCGTCCTGTTCTGGTCGTTCCGGGTGATGGTCGGTCTCGGCTTCTGGTTCATCGCACTGTTCGGGTTTTCGTTCTGGATGTCGGCGCGGCGCACGCTCGACCGGTATCGCCCCTATCTATGGATCGCGCTGCTGAGCCTGCCATTGCCATGGATCGCTGCGGAGCTCGGCTGGATCGTTGCGGAATACGGCCGCCAGCCCTGGGTGATCGAGGGGATTCTGCCCACCGCGCTCGGCGTATCCTCAACACACCCCGGCAATGTGCTCTTCAGCCTTTTGGGCTTCGTCCTGTTCTATTCGACGCTGCTGGTCGTCGATCTCTTCTTGATGCTGAAATATATCGGGCTGGGCCCCGAGGGCGCGCTGGGTCATCCGGTCGCCAGTCCTTCCACGGTGGGGTAACTCAGATGTTCGACTATGAGGTCTTGCGATTGATCTGGTGGGCCCTGCTCGGCGTCTTGCTGATCGGCTTTGCCGTCATGGACGGGTTCGATCTCGGCTCGATGGCGTTGCTGCCGTGGGTCGCACGATCCGACACGGAGCGGCGCATCGCGATCAATACGATCGGGCCGGTGTGGGAGGGCAACCAAGTCTGGTTCATCCTCGGCGGCGGTGCGATTTTTGCGGCGTGGCCTCAGCTTTATGCCGCGAGCTTTTCAGGCTTCTATCTCGCGATGTTCCTGGTGCTGGCAGCGCTGATCGTGCGCCCGGCCGCAATCAAATTCCGCAGCAAGGTCGAGGACCGGACCTGGCGCACGGTGTGGGATTATGCGCTGTGCGTCAGCGGCGTCGTTCCCTCGCTGGTGTTCGGGGTCGCATTCGGAAATCTCTTCCGGGGTGTGCCCTTCACCTTCGATACGGACCTGCGCCTACAGTCGGACATTTCACTGCTGGGTTTGCTCAACCCTTTTGCGCTGCTCGTCGGGCTGGTGAGTCTCTCGATGCTGCTGCTCCACGGGGCATCGTGGCTCAACCTCAAAACCGACACCAGGGTCCAGGCGCGCGCATCCGCCCTCATACCCTACCTGGCGATCGCGTTTGGCGTGCTGTTCGCCCTCGCCGGCTTGTGGCTGACCCAGATCGACGGGCTGCGCATCACGAGCGGAGTGATCGCCGATGGCCCCTCCAATCCCCTCACCAAGACCGTGATTGCCGAGAAGGGCGGATGGTTTGCAAATGCGCGTGATATGCCTGCGCTGTGGGCGTTTGTGGCTCTGGCCTACTTTGGTGCCATCGTCGCTGTGCTCGCGCGGCGGCTTCCCCTTCTCGGGTTTTTCGGCAGCGCCCTTGTCCCGCTCGCCACCATCGCGACGGCGGGCACGGCGCTTTTCCCGTTCCTGCTGCCCTCCTCCACTCACCCGGGCGCGAGCCTGACGGTGTGGGATGCATCGTCAAGCCGGCTCACCCTGGCGATCATGCTGGGAGCGGTCGCAATTTTTCTTCCCATCGTTGCGGCGTACACGGCGTGGGTTTACCGCGTGCTGCGCGGCAAGGTCACGGCCGAAACCATCGCCGCCGACGCCAAGACCTCTTACTAGGAGACCCGAGCAATGTGGTATTTCACGTGGGTTCTGGGCCTCGGCTTTGCCTGCACGTTCGCCGTGCTCAATGCCATGTGGCTGGAGCATCGGGCCGGCGACGACGAATGAGCGCGGCACTCCGCGGACCCGCTGTCGTCAGTCGCGGAGCGCGAGGCGGCTGAGGAGCGCGTCCTCGTCGATTGCCGCACGCCCGGCGCCAAACGTTTGCGCGCCCTCCCGCAGGCGCCGCACCGTAAATCCGTCCGCCGCCGCAGCCGGACCATGACGTGTGAGGACTGCGCCCGCGAGCGCCAGCGCGAGCCGCTCGACGACCACGCGCGCGTTGCGCTCCTCGATCGGACCGGCGAGGACGTCGGTGACCGAGGCCGCTTCCGAATTTGACCCGCCGCCGCTCGCGATCTCGCGCACCAACGCCTCGCGCGTCTCCGGATCACGGGTCAGCGCGCGCACGACATCAAGCGCGATGACGTTTCCGCTTCCCTCCCAGATCGCGTTGAGCGGTGATTGCCGGAACACGCGCGGCAGCCCGCTCTCCTCGACAAAACCCGCGCCGCCGAGACATTCCATCGCTTCTGCGACCACCGTCGGCGCGCGCTTGGTGATGATGTATTTCGCGAGCGGAAGCCCGACGCGGGCCAGCGCCGCCTCGTGGGGATCATTCCTGCGATCGAGCGCGGCAGCAAGGCGGAATGCGAGCCCGACCGCCGCCTCGACATCAAGCGCGAGGTCGGCCAGCACCGCGCGCATCAGCGGCTGATCGATGAGCCGGCGTCCGAACGCGGCGCGCCCTTCGACGTGCCACGCCGCGAGGCGCGCGGCATGACGCATCTGCGTCGCCGAACCAATGATGCAATCCAGCCGCGTCAGCTGGACCATTTCCATGATCGTGCGAATACCTTTCCCCTCGTCGCCCACCCGCTGCGCATAGGCGTCGCGATATTCGATTTCGGCGGACGCATTCGAGCGGTCGCCGAGCTTGTCCTTCAGGCGCTGGATCTCGATCGGATTTCGGGTGCCGTCGGGGCGCCAGCGCGGCGCGAGAAAGCAGGTCAGCCCGCCCTCGGCCTGCGCCAACGTCAAGAACGCGTCGGACATCGGCGCGGAACAAAACCATTTGTGCCCGACAAGCCGGTAGGAGCCGTCTGCCTGCGCAAGGGCACGCGTCGTATTCGCGCGAACGTCCGATCCGCCCTGCTTTTCCGTCATCGCCATGCCGATCGTCGCGCCGCTTTTGTCCGGAGACGGAATAACCCGCGGATCGTAGCGCAGCGCCGTGGCCCGCGGGACCCAGGCCGCCGCGACGGCGGGCTCGACGCGCAGTGCGGGGACCACCGCGTAGGTCATCGACATCGGACAGCACACACCGTAATCGGCCTGCCCCATCAAGATCATCAAGGCGGTGTGAAGGGCGTGCCCCGCTTGATCTGCCGTCCAGGCGGCAGCCGAGACACCCGCCTCAAGCCCGAGCGTCATCAGATCGTGATAGGCGGGATGAAAATGCACTTCGTCGATGCGCCTGCCGTAGGGGTCGAAGGGGTGAAACTGCGGCGGGTTCTGGTTTGCAGCCGTCCCCCGCTCGCGCACCTCCTGCGATCCGACCCGCGCGCCGAACGCGGTCAGCCGCGCCCCGTGCTCCGTCGCGCCGGACCACGCGCAGCACGAGGTCAGGATCGGATCGTGCGAATAGAGATTGACGTCACCCAGCGGCGCGGGCTGGTTGACGACGTCGTGCGTTGAAAGATGCGTGCGCGGATTTAGCGGTGCCATAGCGGTTCGCTCCTGAGGAGGACTATAGCCCAGACCGGCCCGTGCCAGAAGGCACCGCAAAAATACGGCGGCGCCGGGAATCAACCGCGGCGCCGCCTTGCATTTGGCATTCGGGGAGGCGCCTCGCGGCGCCGGCAATCAGGCGTGGGCCTGCGCGCTCTCCGCCATCGTCGACTTCAGGAACTTCGTGATCCCCGCCAACAGCTCATCGCTGCGTGCGACCGCGCCCGACATCCAGTAGACGCCATGCACGAGTCCATTGTAGCGCTGCGCCGTCACCGGCACGCCCGCGGCTTTAAGCTTGGCCGCGTAGGCCTCGCCCTCGTCGCGCAGCGGGTCGTACTCGACCGTGATGACGAACGCCGGGGGCAATCCCTTATGATTCGACGCCAGCAGCGGCGAGGCATACGGATTGGTCCTCTGCGACGCGTCGGGAACATAATGATCCCAGAAGAATTTCATCGCCGCCGTATGGAGGAGATAGCCTTCGGCATTCTCGCTGAGCGAGGGATATTTACCCGTAGCGTCCGTTACGGGATAGGTGAGCACCTGTGCGCTCACCTTCGGCCCGGAACGATCACGCGCCATCAACGCAACGACGGCCGCAAGATTGCCGCCCGCGCTGTCGCCCATCACGGCGATCCGCTTGGTGTCGCCGCCATATTTGCCGCCATTGGCCGCCGCCCAAAGAAGCGCCGCGTAGGCATCTTCAGGCGCTGCCGGGAATGTGTGTTCCGGCGCGAGACGATACGTCGCGGCGACGACCACCATGCCGGTGCGGTTTGCGAGTGCCCGGCACGGCTCATCGACCACCACAAGGTTGCCCCCCACCCAGCCACCGCCGTGATAATAAACGATGATCGGAGCCGAGGTGGCCCCCTTCGGCGTGTAAATGCGGGCAGGCAACTCGCCGCCCGGCCCGGGAATCTTGACGTCGGTGACTTTCGCCACCTCCTCGGGGGGCTTTTGAAGGCCGGTGAAGGTTTCCATCGCGCCCCGCAACTCGGCGATGCTCATCTGCTCAAACGACTTCAGGCCCGAGCCCGCGAGCGCTTCGAGCAAGCCCTTCACTTGTGCGTCCATTCCCATGCGTTCCTCCAATGCGTTTTTTTCTGAAATATTATCTCAGCGGATTTCGATGCCGCGTCCACAGCAGTATACTCGCTTGAGCGAACCTGCCAAACGTCTGTTTTGGTGCTCGCGGCCAAGGTTGAACGCAATTGCTCGCTCTAAAACCCGGCCCGCGGGGACTCCACACGGCAAATTTTCAGGTTTCGCGTTGAACAGCAATGAGTTCCCGGGTCACAGGATCACGCGGAACGGTCAAATGGGATGGAAATCAGATGAACAAACTTGCTGCCGTTGAAGGCGCAGGCGCCACCAGGGTTCTTGTTTTGCACGGCTGGGCACTCGACAGTGGCGTGTGGCTCGCGGCGCGTGCGCTGACGGATCAGTCGCGCTTCACCTATGCGTATTTCGACTTTCCAGGCTACGGCGTCAATCGCGACCAGGCCCCGGCAGCCGGCATCGACGGCATGGCCAAGGCGGCGATCGCCGCCGCCCAATCGCTGGGATGGGACAAATATGCCGTACTCGGACATTCGATGGGCGGGGGAACGGCACTGCGCATTGCGACACTGATCCCCGA
>Ga0209643_1001806_pt1 | contig 17014 bp, 16 predicted proteins | sample AutmiccBRH37_all_FD_187383 | JGI IMG/M metagenome (GOLD analysis project Ga0209643, IMG submission 187383) | Deep subsurface microbial communities from Mt. Terri, Switzerland - Autotrophic microbial communities BRH/37_all (SPAdes) (version 2) | ecosystem: Environmental > Aquatic > Deep... | reverse complement strand
CTACCTGTTGACAGAGTTCTCATCATGTGTAAAAATACATACAACAATATTTCTAAAAAATTTGCTATGTAAACCAAGGTATTTTATCATTAATCCAAAAGGTTTACACAAAATTATTTACAGTCTCTTTGCTGCAGTACTTGTTGTCCTAACACCAATATACTATATTTTCGTATTTTGCACTAACTATTTACCTATGCTCTCAAATTCGGAATTTATGAATCTATATAATAAAAGTGAAATGCTATTCAAGTTTTTTGTTTTCAATATATTAGCCTTGTTAGCGCTATTCGGTTTCTCACTTTATATCTTATATCTATTTTTCAAGAAGAAGAGCATTTATCCAAGTGCACAAATCGCATTTAATTTTATATTACTGGTTTATGGAATCATAGTAATATACATATCTAAGAATTATTTAGGAGAGACAATAACTATATCTCAGTCTGGGTCTGGTGATTTAATTAAGTTTATTATTTGGTATCTTTATTTAACTAAATCAAGAAGAGTTAAGAATACATTTGTTAATTAAAATGAGAGATAAGGTTATTACTAATAAGGCTCTAAAAGAAAATAAGTTGATAAGTTGACAGACTGGCACCCAATGTTTCGGGCTGCGGTTTTCCATTTAGGGATTCTTAAGCTTATGGCTGAGCAAAATATGCTGGAGAGAGTCACTTTTGTTTCAATAGTGTCCGGAGCAAGCCTGGCTGTTGGGCTTCTTTTTTCCATTAATAACAATACATGGCCTAGCAGTTATCAGTATCTTAATGATGTATTGCCTAAAATTAAAGAGCTGTTGACCGGTAAGGATCTGCAGATGAGGGCTATATTTAAGTTAATACTGAATCCTTGGCATATAAATAACAGAGCAAACGTCTTAGCAGATACAATGAGCAAATGCTGGGGTATTAATATGCGAAAACTGCGGCTTCCCAGGCACCATATCGGGAACAAGTCCATTTTTGAGGCATATTATATATTATAGACATTTAAGTTGAGGTGAGCTGGAATGGATAAACCTGATTGCAAGCTCTATGAGGGGGGAGAAATTCCACCGTGTAGTGCTTTCTTGAATAATGCAAACCCTATTATAAAAGATGGCAAGCTTATTTATAGAAATGAAAACAGAGTATATTATTTTATCAGTGCAGCTCCGGCCAGTAACGACAATGAAGGTTATCCAAGCTCAATCACCAATGCACCGGCTATAACATCGAATATACAAATCAGCTTGAGCACATTTATAATAGGACTATTTATAAATCAAATTCAACTTGAGGTTATCACCTATGACAAGAATTGTTCCATCCATTCAGATCAGACTGTCAATACTTTTATTCATGAAGCAATGCAGAATTCAAAGGAAATTGAATTTGATTTCATTCCTACGTTAACCTTTACTATTTCAAATACCAATGCCATTCTTCCACTCTATTCGTATACTTTGAATATTACTTCCCGGAATTACCTGATATTATTTATACTGAATAGATTAGAGGGGAACCCCGGTTTATTCTTTGGAAACAACTCTTTTGCGGCTGAAGATGATATAAATTATGCTCTCTCTGCACTGAATATACAATTTCCAATAAAGCCGCAGATTCCGGTTAAACTCAAATTTCCCTTCAGAACCCCAAAAAAATTCCCGTAGATAAGTGCTAAGCTACGAGGTTAACACGAAAATAGAGTAACGACAGACAATCGATTGAAGGTAGTCCATTTTTACAGTTTTTCAAGGACTGTTCCATTGCATTGATGTTACAATGTGATTGCATTGCATTGTGCAGGGAAGGGATACCTTGGATTATGAATGATAACATAAAGTGCATGTGTGGGATAAAACCTGCATATGCACTTTTTCAATTTCCCCTCCTTAACAAGCTTACAAGCTAAGGAGGGGAAATATATGAGGCAAGGAGGTATAGGGAATGGATGGTATTTTTAGGTTTGGCAGCATTAGAGAAGGACTTGCTTTTATAGCAGTGCAGTTAGCCATTCTGGCAGTTGCTCTGCTTTACGAATACCGGCGGAGATGGCTCGAAGAGAAACAGGCGGATCTGAGGAGCCTTATATTTGATCTTGAGATGCTTGCAAAGCATAAGCATTGGCATTGATGAAAAGATCAGGGATTTTATTAAAAGACACCTGCTATGGTAATATTTCCATAGCAGGTGTTTTCTTGAAAGCAGCGGGGACAGTCCCTTTTGCTTTTTTAGGTTACTAAAATCCTGTAACCTAATATCCTTAATACTATTACCTTCCAAACAGTGCTGAAGCAGTTTCAACCAGCTTGATAAATTCTACCCGGTAGCCTTCTCTGTCATCTCCTTTAGCTTCCCTTGCATTGGATAAAACGCTTTCAAAGCTTGCACTGCCTTTATATTCCGAATCCCTGAGCAGCAGTCCGAACTCGGCAACTGCCGCTGCGAACCTGAAATTACCGGAGCCCTCTACGTTATAATCCTTTTCAGTTATGCTTTGAACCAGCAATTGGCTTTCTTCGGCTTCAGGAAGCTTATATCTCAGCTTGACATTCATCCAGTCATTACTGTCCTTCAGAGAAACCTGCTGGAACTGTAATTGATCTACACCGGCTGTCTTTTCATCTGAGCCTGCGGGTATTATTTCATAAAAAGCTGTGACAGAATGCCCTGCTCCCAGATCACCGGCATCCTTCCTGTCATCATTGAAATCCTCCTTGTTCATTACCCTGTTTTCATAGCCTACCAGGCGATAAGCTTTTACTTTCACGGGGTTGAACTCTATCTGAAGCTTAACATCTTTAGCAATGGTATATAGTGTGGAACCGATCTCATTGACCAGCACTTTTTTTGCTTCAAACAGGCTGTCGATATAAGCGTAATTGCCGTTTCCCTTGTCTGCAAGCATTTCCATTTTGGAATCCTTCAGGTTGCCTGTTCCAAAACCGAGTACCGTCAGGAAGATGCCCTCCTGTCTTTTTTGTTCAATAAGCCTGGTCAGATCACCTTCGCTGCTGACACCTACGTTGAAATCGCCGTCGGTAGCTAGTATTACACGGTTGTTGCCGCCGTCGATAAAGCTTTGCTTTGCTGTTTTATAAGCAAGCAATATACCCTCTCCTCCTGCAGTAGATCCGCCTGCTTCCAGTCCCTCTATTGCAGCAAGTATCTTATCCTTGTTACTGCAGGAGGTCGGTTCCAGGACCATTCCGGCAGAGCCTGCATAAACAACTATTGATACTTTATCCTTCTCACCCAGCTGGTTTACCATCATTTTGAAAGCTGATTTGAGCAGGGGCAGCTTGTCGGGGTCTTGCATGGAGCCGGAAACATCCATCAGGAAAACTAGGTTATTCTTAAGCTTTACATCGGTCTCAAGCTTTTTTCCCTGCAGCCCCAGCATAACAAGCTTGTGCTTGCCGTTCCAGGGACATTCCCCCACTTCCCTGGTAATTGAGAAGGGCATATTTCCCTCAGGCTGCGGATAGTCATAAGTAAAATAATTTATCATCTCTTCTATCCTGACTGCATCCTGAGGCGGTTTTTCTCCGCTGCTTATGAAGCGCCTTATGTTGCTGTATGATGCCGTGTCGACATCGATTGAAAAGGTTGACAACGGAGTATTGATACTCTCAAAAAACCGGTTGCCCGCGATGTACTTGTAATCTTCTGTGTTGAATTCTGCACCGGATTCTGTTTTTGCTAAGCTCTCATCAAACGAGACAGTGGTGCTGTTGCCGTAGATCTGTCGTGCTGACGGAGCCGGAGAGACTTCTGCTGCCTTTTTTGCACAACCCGAAAATAGCAGCAATAATACAAGTACCAATGCTAAACTTTTTTTCTTGAACCATACCTTTCTCTTCATTCTAAATTCCCCCTCTTAAGAATTTAATATCTAGACGGAAAATATAGAAAAAAGTTCCAAAATGCGGTTTGCGAGTGCCAGTCCCCATAAATCATTGGGGAAAAGAGCGGGGAATTAATTGAAACAAAACGCCTGCTATGGTAATATTTCCATAGCAGGTGTAGGTGCCAGGCTCGACGTTTAGACGGTTATTAGGATTGAACTGGTCTGCTGGTATGGCTCAGTCGGTAGAGCAGCTGACATGTAATCAGCAGCTTGGGGTTCGAGCCCCATTACCAGCTTCAGCGAAAGCTTTATGAGGATCGAAGCTTTTATACTATAAACTGGAACCCATCCTTATACTAATCGCTTGTATTGTAAAACACTGTTGCTTTCAATAGTAGGGAGGAAATACTTATGAAAGTCGAGAAAACCCATCATATGATCGTATTGCTTTCTTTGACAATTATGCTGTCTATAGCTTCAGGATGCAGTACACCTCAGAAGGTTGACTCTCCATCTAAGAAGGCTATGCCGGCTAATACTTCAAAACAGATCGAACAGCCTTCTCTGAAGCCCGCAGTAGAAAAAGTAAAAACGGTCGAGGAGCAGATATGTGAATTGCTGCCGGCTGTTTTAGATGGTAAAGGGGACCCCTCACGATTATTTGCGCTTTTACCTGGTCTGGACTGGAAAGCCTTGGGAGCTATAAGTCAGCATCATGACTATACATACGAGCTTCACGGTATACTTGCCAGCATAGAGCTTACAGAGAATGAAACGGCAAGCATCCTAAAGGCAAGCAGAAAATATGATACGGATTTTTGGTTTCAGAGGTCACTTGTCCATCGCTTATTCTTAAGAGATAAAGCCCTGTTCATCCGGGCTGCCTCCAGGCTGGATTCACACCAGATAGAAAAAGTTTTAGAATTGCTATCCGAAATACACTTTGGCTTCCCTGCCATAATAGAGCAGGATACTGCCAGGCTGCTGGAGAAAGGTTCTCTAACCCCGGAAGAAGAAGCTGTTGCCCGATTAATCCGTGAAACAGTTGCAAAGCATGAGAAAATCAAGTATAAAGAGGCAATGCTAGACCCCAGGGCAGGCAAGGTGGAAAAGCAAATATGCAAATTACTGGTTGAAGCACCTGACAGCTCAGAAACCCGTAAATCGATCCTAAACACTGTTCAGAATATTAACTGGCGGTATTTGGATGAAGGAACTGAACCGGCACAAATAGGCTGGTCCACGGTAATATCCTGGCTTGGGGAAATAGAGCTGCCGGAAGAAAAGTATTTAATCAATATAATGAAAGCACAAAAAGGCCTGGATGCTGCACTGTCGGAAAGCTACTGCAGCATGATCGGCGAGCGTTTTATGCAGGATAAAGCGAGATTTGTCAGATGCGCCGGCCGCTTAAAGGAAGATGAGCTTGAGAGCTTATGCTGCTATGTTGCATACTCCTCTAGTTATGATAATTTAAACATAATCAGGAGTGATATGGAAAAACTGCTGGAAAAGGAAGATTTGTCGGATAAGGAAAAGCATGTAGTTGAAAGCTTGCTGGAAGCCTTTGATATTTATGAAGATTATTGAACTAACTCTCCCGGCAAGCTCATTTTCCAACCTCTAAAGGATAGAGTTACGAGTGTCAGCCACCAAACAAAAGAACTTATTGACATACAAAAAATGGTTGATTATACTATAATTAGAATTCTAACTATAATGCAAACGAGGACGAATTATGAGCAAATTGACTCTAATGTCTAAGCTGGGTATTGTGTATCTTACATGGACACGAATGCTGCAGAAGGATCTGGTTCCTTATAAAATTACGCTGAAGCAGCAATATGTCTTGGGTCAACTCTCAAAGAAAGATTTTCTTTACCCTTCCCAAATTGCCGATATGCTTTTTTGCGATCGGCCTACTGCTTCGGTAATCATTAAAAACATGGAGCGGGAAAAATGGGTAAAAAGGGAAAAAGACATGGAAAACGCCAAGCAGATACGTATATACATCACTGAAGAAGGACGGCAGAAACTGGCCTCATTGAAAGGTACATCCGGACCGGAAGATATGGCCCGTTATGACCCTCTCCAGTGCCTTACCATAGAGGAAAGGAATCAGCTGGACGTTCTGATGACTAAGGTTCTGTCTCATATAAATGCAAGTAAAGACAATCTTAAATAATTTTTTTTGTTGATATGATTAGAATTCTAATTAATATGATGCTAAGGAGGCAATGGCAATGGAATGTAAAATAAAAGATATTGCATTCTATTATGAGGTTATCGGTCAGGGAAAACCCGTCATCATGATACATGGTTACTCCCCTGATCACAGACTTATGAAAGGGTGCATGGAGCCTGTTTTTAGAGACGGCAGCAATTACAAAAGAATCTATTTTGATTTGCCCGGTATGGGTAGAACAAAAGCAGAAACCTGGATTACCAATTCGGATGTCATGCTGGATATTGTTCTGGAATTTATAGAGCAGATCATACCCGGCGAGAATTTCCTGCTTGCAGGTGAGTCTTATGGAGGTTACCTATCGAGAGGCATACTTAAAAAAATCCCTCACAGGGTTGACGGACTGCTGATGATATGTCCTTGCATCATCCCGGATTCCGGTAAACGAACACTTCCGCAAAAAAAGGTCATCCTCAGAAACGATAAGCTGCTGTCACAGTTGGAGCCCTATGAAATGGAACAATATTCTTCAATTACTGTCGTCCAGAGCAAGGAAACCTGTCAGCGGTTCAGGAATGAGGTTTTATCAGGGCTTAAGCTGGCTGACGAAGCCTTTCTGGCAAATTTCAGGGAAACAGGCTATGCCTTTTCGTTTGATATCGATGAAGCCGGCAGTATCTTCGATAAACCGGCGCTCATGCTGATGGGTCGCCAAGACACAAGCGTCGGCTACAAAGATGCATGGAACCTGTTGGATCGCTATCCTCGGGCAACTTTTGCAGTTCTTGACCGTGCAGGACATAATCTTCAGATTGAGCAGGCAAACACATTCACTTGCCTGGTAAGCGAATGGTTGGACAGAGTTACAGAATATTTGGCGGAGGAGATTGTATGAATGATACTATTCCATTATCGTTGTTGAAGATAAAAGCATCATGAAGGAATAGTGTAGTTACCAGGCTTCAAGGTTATTAGGTTATTATATTTATCCATTGTAATGACACTAACCTTCTATGCAAGTCGTATAAGTGAAAGGCTAATTGTGTTCTAATTTTGCCCAAAACCTGGAAGGAAACCTTGAGAAAATATAGAATACTTAAGTAAGCTTATATATACAGGGGGATATCGAAATGAGATACAGAAGATTAGGCAGAACGAATGTGCAGGTATCAGCTCTAGGGCTGGGTGCGATGCGCCTTCCGGGATTTGAAAACAATGTTGCTAAGTATAATGAAAAGAAAGAACAGGCTGCTATAGAAATTGCTCATCATGCCTTTGACATGGGGGTAAATTATATAGACACCGCTGCTAACTATGGCAAAGGCAACAATGAGAAGCTGGTAGGCAAAATATTGAAGGGTTATAGGGATAAGGTGTATCTGGCTACAAAAAACCCCGAATATTGGGTTAAGCAGACTTCGGATTATCGCCGCTTTTTGGATGAACAACTGGAGCGACTTGAGGTTGATCATATAGATTTCTATTTCTTTCATGACGTGCGCAAGGAATGGTGGACAGATATTGTATTAAAATATGATCTGCTCAATGAAGCGGTAAAAGCAAAGCAGGAAGGTCTGATAAAGCATATAGCCATATCTACCCATGATAAGCCTGAAACTGCCAGAGAGATGATAGATACCGGAATATTTGATGTAATAATGCTGCAGTATAATCTGTATAACAGGGAGCATGAGGAAACCATCAAATATGCACGTAAAAAGGATATTGGTGTCGTCATTATGGGTCCTGTGGGCGGTGGCAGGCTCGCTGTACCTTCAAAGGTAATCGCCGGGATTGCAGAAAAAACTCCTAAAAGCACTCCTGAAACAGCATTAAGGTTTGTACTCGGTAACAACAGCATAAGCTGTGCTCTTTCTGGAATGTGCTCTAAAGAAATGGTAGAGCAGAATGTTAAAATTGCATGTGAGGACAAGCCGCTGGACGAGGCCGAATGGAAAAAAATAAATTCAGCTTTGGAGGAAGTGTGGAGGATGTCGGATATAAAATGCACCGGCTGTGATTACTGCACTCCATGTCCTGCAGGCATAAATATTTCATATATTATGGAACAATTGGTGCTTCATAAGGTATATGGGCTTACCCGCACGGCAAGGTACCGTTTGAAGGGCATAGGCAAAGCAGAAGGGACCGGTAAGCATCCGTCTGAATGCAAGGAATGCGGAGCCTGTGAAGAAAAATGTCCTCAGAGGATAGAAATAATAAAGCAGCTTAAAAATGTTGTAGAAGAATTGTTATAAGTGAGTGCCGGGGAGACTGGCACTCAATGCTTTAACATGATTTTCCGTTAAAGCTGGAAAAATATTTGATGCCATAAATCATGTGGGACAAAAGGCTGCAGTTTAAAGGTTCTGCCAAAGTGTCGTCAGCCTCATACATTTGCAAATTGATAATTTGACATAGAAGCCAACCGATTTTACCAGACAGGCTATCCTTTTGCTGTTGAGTATGTTAAAATAGCATTTGGAATATATTGCTTTAAATACTAAATTGTTCTAAAAAATTTTCGATATATAAAAGGGAGGATCAATTTATTTTATTGAGGGGGGGTTACAATGAGCATCACACCGGTTTCCGGCAATTCAAATGCTACTGTTTCACCGTTAAGCCATAATAATGTCATAAAAATGCTTGAAAGGCAAAAGATGCAATTGTTGGATCAAATTATTAAGGTTTAGTAAAAGTTGGGTCTGTCATTCATAAAGTATGGAACTGATAAGGAATGAAACTGAGGGGTCAGGCTTGAGAAAGTCAAGCAAGGCCCTATAGTTTTGGGTAAAGGCGATAGGTTTCGGAATGTTATTTAAAAAAATACAAAAAAGAAGTGTTTTCCCAAAGTTATTCGTATAAATAAATGAACTTTAGAAAGAACAGAAGGTGAATAAGTGGCTATTATTATTAAATTCACACTAAGGAATATCAGAGAAAAGAAGCTCAGGACGTTTTTGATTCTTCTTTCCATTATCTTGTCCTCTGCTTTATTTTTTGCATCAACGGCTATCTCTACAACAGTAGAGATGATGATTATGGATCAGGTGCGAAAATACATAGGTGACGCCGATATCTCAGTAAGTGCGGGAGAACAGTCGAAGACAGGCTTTATTTCCCCGAATTTGCTGGATAATTACCAGGGAGGGATAAAATATGCCGTCGGCATGGTGTATGGCAGCGGAGAGTATAAGGCAAAGGGTGAAACCGTGCAGATGACAATACAGGGTATAAACCTGGAAGACCTGGACAGGATGAATCCCATAATACTGGATCGGCAGTACGAATTAGACCCTTTCAAAGGTAATAAGGCAATCATCGGGAAGGGAATGGCGGAAAAATACGGCCTGGAACCCGGTGATACGATGGGAATCAATATGAACGGGATTAAAAAGTGGTTTGTTGTTTCGGGAATTTCACAGCCTGTAGGGCCCTTTGCAGAGAATGGAGAAAGTACATATATTGTCGTGCCGAGGGAAACGATGGCAAGCCTTTACGGTAATAACGGCAAGGTACACGAAATATATGTAGGTCTTGATGACCCTTCCAAACAGGATATGATGGTGGAGGAGCTTTCAAAGGCTTACCCCATGTACAGGGTCGATCCCACCATATCAAAAGCAATGATAAAAAGTGAAACCCAGCAAATATCTGCGATGTTTCTGGTTATTGTTGCATTTGTTTTGATTTTAAGCATGTTCATAATTTATACCTCCTTCAAAGTAATTATGGCTGAACGCCTCCCGGTAATAGGGACCTTCCGCAGCATCGGTGCAACAAAAAAAATGACGAACCGTGTTTTGATGGTTGAGAGTATGATATACGGGATTTTGGGAGGTATACTGGGAGATATTCTGGGAATAAGCGTTCTGAAGCTTATGATAAAGCAAATCACGCCTATATGGGAGTCGAATATCGGTATCAAGGCTTATTATACCCCGAGGCAATTGATTATGGGATTTTGTGTCGGTCTGTTTCTGGCATTGGTAAGCTCCTTTTTGCCCATTAGAAGGGTGGCAAGGATTCCGATAAAGGATATAGTGCTGAATTCAATAGAGAAAAAAGTTAAAAAGAAGCGGCGAATAAAAAGTATATTAGGGATGTTATTCCTGGCTGTAAGCATTGTTGGGCCCAGGATTGTACCGGAGAATATAGCAATAGTAGCGGATGTCATATGCATGTTTTTGCTGGTGCCTGCTGTTGTAATGCTTGTGCCGCATATAACCAATATTTTTCTTAAAGTGTTTCAGACAATATATGTGAGGATATTTGGAAATGAAGGAATACTGGCTGCCCAAAACCTCAGGGATAATAAAAATAGTTTGAACAACATCATACTATTGGGAATGTCCATTTCGGTGCTTCTCATGATAAACACCCTGAGCCAGAGCATAATTAATGATATGGTAAATTACTACAAGGATTATAAATATGATATATCCTTCTGGTCCTGGCCTATGGACCGCTCCACGGAAAGTAGGCTCCTTTCCGTGGATGGAGTTCTGGATACATACGGGGAATATCGAAAATATGGGCAGATTCGGGTTATGGATAAAAATGCGGAAATAAGATGTATTCTTGGGGTCAATAAGATGAAGACCCTTGATTACATGAACCTGGACATCAGGGGTGACGTGGAAAAGCTGGCGCAGGAACTGGACGAAGGCAGAAATATCATTGTTACCAATATATTTAAAGATGAACATGGGATTCAGGAAGGAGATTATTTAAAGCTAAAAACAGAAAAGAGCGTACTGGAGTATAAGGTAACAGGTTTTATTGAATCAAACCGTTTTGAAGGCAATTATGCGCTTGTTGGAGAGCGTTATCTGAAATCTGATATGTCGGTAAAACAATACAGCAGCATATACATAAAAACAAGCAAGGATTCGGAAGAGGTAGTGAAAAATATCCAGGAAAGGTTTAAAAATAGGTCGCCATGGGTCAGATCGATGAAACAGATGATGAAGGAGAACATGGAAGCAAACAGCAAAATCCTTGGAATATTCAAAGGCTTTGGGATTATGGCTCTGGTTATTTGTGTTTTCGGCGTATTCAATAATCTGATAATAAGCTTTATTGACCGCAAGCGTTCCTTGGCCATTATGCGCTCAGTCGGGATGAATAAACGGCAAACTCTGAAAATGATTTTTATAGAGGCTTTTACAGGGGGCTTAATAGGCGGGTTGATAGGCATCATAATCGGTTTGCTTCTCGTTATGAATGTGGAAAAGGTTATAGAAGCACTGGGAGGCTCTATTAAGGACTTTATACAGATTTCATGGATTTCACTGGCTGCCTCCATGGCTGCAGGAGTTGTCATTACCATAGCTGCATCTGTGGGGCCTGCATTGAAGTCTTCGAAGCTTAACATAATAGAAGCCGTTAAATATGAATAGGGAGTGGGCGTATGGAAAATATTATTGAAACGATTGACTTGTGTAAAACATACATGCTGGGTGAAATAAGTACGGAAGTGTTAAAGGATGTTAATCTTGAAATAGAGCAGGGAGAGTTCGTTTCTCTTATGGGACCCTCAGGCTCGGGGAAAAGTACCCTGCTTTACTTGCTTGGCGGCTTGGACAAACCCACCTCGGGCACAATCAGGCTGAAGGGAAAAGAGTTATCGGTGATGAAGGACAAGGAAGAAAGCGAAATGAGGAGAAAAGAAATAGGCTTTGTGTTTCAGTTCTATAACTTGGTTCCCAATCTTAACCTGGAGGAAAATATAATGCTACCTATATTGCTGGACGGGAAGAAGCTTAAGCAGTACAGGGACAGACTTGATGAGATTCTGGAGCTTGTAGGTCTTACAGATAGAAGGAGGCATACGCCGCGGGAATTGTCCGGAGGACAGCAGCAGCGGGTAGCTATTGCCAGGGCGCTGGTAAATGAGCCGGATATTATTTTGGCGGATGAACCTACAGGAAACCTAGACAGCAAAACAGGGACCGAAATACTGGAGTTATTTAAAAGAATAAATAGAGAGAAAAACAAGACCATAGTGCAGGTTACACATTCATATGAAGCGGCACAGTATGGGTCACGAATAATAAATGTAAAAGACGGAAGGGTGTGGGGATAATGAAAAAAAATCTATTAATTGTTTGCTTTATTACAATGATCCTGCTTACGGCAGGGTGCCAGAAAAAGGCTGCAGAAGGCGCACTCGCCGAACAGCAGTTGGAACAGCCCATAGTTCTGGAACAGCAGACCGTCCAGGCATTCGGAGTGGTCAAGACAAAACAGGTCAAAGGGATCATGCTGGACTTACCTGCGTCTATTGAAAAAGTGCATGTACAGGAGGGACAGAGGGTTAAAAAGGGTGATGTATTGATTACACTAAGCTTAAAGGAAATAGAGGAACAGATTAAAGAGAAGGAAGATTCCTTGAAAGTTGCCGAATTGGAGTTAAAAAAGCTTTTACAGGATATAGGTGATAAGAATAATGAGAATATCGATTATGAACCTGAAATCATACAGGCGAAAAACAATCTGGATAAAATTCAAATAGAATATGAAAAACTGGAAAAGGATCTGAAAAACAAAGAAGCCATGCTCGAAAAAGGAGCAATACCGCAAAATGAATTTGATGATTCTAAAGTCATATTGGGACAGAAGCAAAAGGAGCTTGAAAGCGGAAAAATAAGCCTGGAGGACCAGAAAAACAAGCTGCGGGTTTCTAATAATAAAAATGCACTGGATGTGGAAATAAGAAAACAGAATGTTGCATCGCTGCGGTCACAGCTCCAGACATTAAATGACAAGATTGCGGAAAGCGGTATAATAGGAAATGAGATAATATGCGATATTCCGAACGGGGTCATTGAAAAAATTAATAATTCAGCCGGTGACCGCCTTAATGCTGAAAAGCAAATTATGAGCATTCTGGATCTGGATACATTAATTGTTCAAGCCAATGTGGCCGAAGACTTTATCAAGGATATAAAGGTTGGAAGCAAGGTAATAATCAATCCTCTGGCCAATCTGGATAAAGAATATGAAGGAACGGTTTCGAGGATATCCAATATGGCAGTGGTCGAAAATGGGGAAACGGTAGTGACTGTAGAAATAGCCATCACAAAGGTTGACAATTTTCTGCTGCCCAATTTTAATATAAATATAAAGATAATTTTGCCTTGAGTGTGCCTGGCACCATAATAAGCCTCAAGTGCCAGAGAAGCCGCTGAAAAACTCGCATATTTAAAAACCGCATACCATATGTGGAGGTTTTCCATTGCATCAAACACTTTATATGGTATACCTTAAGTAGACAAGGGTACTTTTTCAGCGGTTTCCCAGGCACTCTTAAATCATTGGCATTATCTCCTTCACGGGGGTATTATACCGGTCTTTTTTAAACTTTCTTGCCGCCCTTTCCAGTTTGTCAATTCCCTCTAAGAGAATTTTTTCATTGTGCCGGGAATAACAAAGCCTTATTTTAGTGTCCTCGACGGTCGTTGAGTAAAATGCCTCCCCAGGGATAAAGGAGACCCCTTCTTTCAGAGCCTCCTGAAGCAGCTTTTTTGACGGGATGCCATCATTACTCCGGCACCACAGATAGAAGCCGCCCTCGGGCTTCTGAAATGAGAGCCTGTCACCCAGGCTGCTGTTCAGGGCTTCAACCATTGTATCCCTTCTCGCCCTGTAGACAGCCCGCATTTTTTCAAGGTGCCCGGTAAGGTATCCCTTTCTGATGAATGAATCAACCAGCCATTGACCTATATTATTGCTGTGCAGATCTATGTACTGTTTTTCCAGGATGATCCTGTTGATCAAGGACGGGTGGGCAACCATGTAACCCAGTCTTAGCCCCGGCATTATGATTTTTGAGTAAGTGCTCAGATATATTACCCCTCCGTAGTCGTCCAGGGCTTTCAGACTTGGCGGCGGAGCCTCCTTGTAATAATAGTGGCTGTACGGGTCATCTTCCAGGATGACCAGCCTGTAGCGGGCTGCAAGCCGGATAAGCTCCTTTCTCTCGTCGATGCCAATAACGGCACCGCTGGGATTCTGGAAGGTGGGAACGCAGTACAGCAATTTAGGCCTGTAGCGGGTCAGGTAGTCCTCCAGTATTTCCAGTGGGAAGCCATCTCCTTCAGGCAGGCTGAGAATCCTTGCACCCATAGACTGGAAAACCTGTATTGCTCCCACATAGGTAGGAGACTGAATAACCACATAATCACCAGGTTCTATCAGCACCCGGGCACTAAGGTATATGCCCTGCTGTGAACCTGCAAGAATTATAACCTGTTCAGGTGAACAGCCGATGCCGGTATGGCCCAACATCCCGGCAACGGTTCTTCTGAGGGGCTCATAGCCCTGTACCGGTATATGTCCGAAATCCTGGGGCTTCAGCTCTGCAAAGCACTCATTGAACAACTTCAGAAAAATATCCGTAGGATAATAATCGGGATCGGGCATACCGGCATCCAGAGAAATCCTATCCTCGCGGATACTGCCGGTCATCAACTCGCTCATCAATGAAGCCATTGAAGGCTGGGTATGGGGTTTAAGTATCTGGGGCCAGGGGATTTCTTTGCTGGTTTTGCTTGTGTAGCTGTTGCAATTACCAACATATGTCCCACTCCCCTTTTTAATAATAACATAGCCCTTGCCCTCCAGATGACGGTATGCGTTGATGGCTGTGGTGCGGCTTACCCTGAACAGTAATGCCAGTTCTCTTTCGGCAGGAAGCTTTTCACCTTCTGCCAGTGAACCATCGATTATTTTGTCTTTGATGAGAGCGGCTATTTGCAGGTAATAGGTTGATGCACCGTCGAGTTTGGCGTTTACAAATAATTTGGATATATCCATTTGATAAATTACACTCCTTTGGTATCCAATTGGACTGTTATATAATATAATTGGATATTTATTCTGATAATCCTCTTTTGTATAATGAAAAAAAGAAAGGAGTTGTAATTTTGATGGAGAAAGATCTACCCCTTACATTGACAGACTACGACCGTGAGATGTGGAAAGAAGTATTGAAGGATTGCCTGCCCTTATCGGCCGGTATAATACCCTTCGGACTGACCTGTGGAATCTTAGGCAGTAATGCAGGTTTTTCAACCTTTGAAATAACTTTTATGTCTATGACGGTTTTTGCCGGCGCTGCCCAGTTTATGGCTATTGCCATGATCAGCTCTGGCATCACCGGTTGGGCGGCAATCGTCCTTACCACTTTTTTGATAAACCTGCGGCACCTGTTAATGGGTGCATCCTTATCCCCTTATCTGTTAAAGCTGCCCCGACCGCTGCAGTACATACTGGCCTTTGGAATTGTAGATGAAAGCTATGCTTTAACTATAAACAGAATTGAAAAAAAGGGCTATAACCTCAACTATCATTTGGGTGTGTGCTCATTCCTGTATGTTATATGGAACCTATCCACTTTTCTGGGGGCTTTTTTCTACCGTGTCATTCCCAACCCTCTGGAGTGGGGGATTGATTTTGCCCTTCCGGCAACTTTTATGGTCCTTTTGATACCCCGCCTGGCGGACAGAACCTCTCTGATAGTATGCCTGGTCTCTGCCTCGTGCGCAATATGGGGTGCTTTGTTTCTTCCCGGCAAATGGTACATAATCCTAGCCGCAGTTTCTGCAGCCTTTGTCGGAGGTATGCTGGAAAGGGGTAAAAGGGATGAACATTAAACTGATGTCCATTATACTTGGTATGGCAGTGGCTACCTATATAACCCGCATTGGCTCTCAGGTCCTTTTTGCCCGCACCGGTATGCCCGGCTGGCTGGAAAAGTGGCTCAAGCATGTTCCCACAGCATTTCTGACGGCACTGATAGTTCCGGCACTTTTGCTGCCCAAGGGGTATCTGGACATATCCCTGGGCAACAGCTATCTTCTGGCGGGAGTTGTCGCTGCTTTTACCGCATACAAAACCAGAAGCGTACTGACCACCATAGTTCTGGGAATGGGGGTAATGATAATCCTCAACAGGCTGATGCCGTTTTAATACTATTGGTCAAGCATTCAAGAGCTCTGACATGATTTTCCGTTGATAGCTGGAAAAATATGTGATACTATAGATGTGTGGGGTTAAAAAAGCTGCAGTATAGGGGGTGACGTTGTGCTTAAGGTATTTCAGGTGTGCTTCGCGACTGGTGTTCTGTTTTCAGTATTGACCTTTATAATGGGTAGGATATCGGATTTTACTGATATGGGAGTTGATACCGAAATAGATGCCGATATTGACATTGACTTCAATACCGATACCGACTTTAATATAGACACTGATATGAGCATGGAGGTCGATGCTGAGCTGGACATATCAACTACAGGGGAAGCGCCGGAGCTTCCGGTTTCACCGTTAAAGCCCATTGTTATAACGACATTTGTGACGGTATTAGGTGGAGTCGGGATGATCTGTACAATAAACGGCCTTTCACAGGGATTAGCAGGGATTATTGCGTTGATTTCAGGAGCTGCGGCAGCATTTTTACTATACCGCTTCATTATCGTCCCTCTTTATAGGGCACAGAACACCAGCGCCATATCCCAGAAGGAGCTGAGGGGTGCTCTGGCAAAGGTCACTCTGGCAATCAAGGGAAGCCTGTTCGGGAAAATAAGCTATACTGTAAGCGGCAATACTTACAGTGCTCCTGCAAGGTCTATTAACGGCGAGGATATTGAAAGGGGGATTCCGGTAGTTATTATAAATATTGAGAAAAATATTTTTTATGTAAAAAGAATAAAAGGAGGCTATTAAATGGATTTTGGGGTTATAACGATTGCTTTAACTATTGTAGGTGTAATAGTTCTGATGCTATTGAGCATTGCCCTTATGTGGCGCAAGGTTTCACAGGATAAGGCCCTGGTTGTTACCGGCCTTAAGAAAAGGGTTATCTCAGGCGGCGGTGGATTGGTCATTCCGTTGTTTGAAAAGACCGATATTATTTCTCTTGAGAACATGAAAATAGAAGTGAGAATTGACGGTGCTCTGACGGGACAAGGCGTTAACATCAGAGCGGAC
>Ga0209643_1001804_pt1 | contig 17059 bp, 18 predicted proteins | sample AutmiccBRH37_all_FD_187383 | JGI IMG/M metagenome (GOLD analysis project Ga0209643, IMG submission 187383) | Deep subsurface microbial communities from Mt. Terri, Switzerland - Autotrophic microbial communities BRH/37_all (SPAdes) (version 2) | ecosystem: Environmental > Aquatic > Deep... | reverse complement strand
GGTGATGACGGCGGCGAACCAGATCAGGAAGACGGCGAAGGATTCGAACGCCGCTTGCCAGTCCAGCGGCGAGCCGTCCGGATTCTGCAGCCCGAAGGCGCTCCACAACAGGGTCAGCTGAAGCGCCGCGAGGGCCACCATCTGCACGGTGGTCTTCCATTTGGCCGCCAGGGTCACCGGCAGTTCGATCCGGCCGGCCATGGTCTCGCGCAGAGCCGAGACCGCGAACTCACGGAACAGGATCAGGCCGCAGGGCAGGGCGATGCCCGGCAGGGAGCCGGACGCCAGCACGCCCAGAATGGCCCCGGTGATCAGCACCTTGTCGGCGATCGGGTCCAGGATGGCGCCCCAGCGGGTGGTCGAGTTCCAGCGCCGGGCCAGAAAGCCGTCGACCCAGTCGGTCGAGGCGGCGATGACGAAGATCCAGAAGGCCCAGACTCCGAACTTCAGCTGAACTTCCGGCGACAGCCAGGCGTCCAGCGCCCCCGGCGCCGCCCCGGCCATCATGGCGAACATCACCACCCCGGCGAACAGGCGGATGCCGGTCAGGATGTTCGGAATGGGATTGGCGCGATGCGTGGACGCGGTCATGACGGGATCTCCAACAGGGACGCGAGCAGGGGGTGGAGCGTCTCCGCGAACGGATTGGCGACCGTGACGCCTCGATAGACGAAGCCGTCCTGCATGTCTTCGGAAAGCAGCAGGCCGCAACCGGCCTCGGCGGCGACGGTCAGGATCAGGGCGTCCCAGATCTGCAGATTGAAGAAGGCCGCAGCCTCCAGGGCGGCGGCCATGGTCGCGGCCGAGGCGGCGGTCAATCCGATGCCCGCGCTCCAGTCCAGAACGATCTTTCGGGCGACCTTCGGCGGGTGGCCGCCCTTGCGCGTCAGTATGTTGTAGAATTCGCCGGCGACCTGTGTCGGAATGACGAGGTTCTGGTTGGCCAGTGTCTTCAGCACCCACACGGCGCGCTGACGTTTGGGTTCGTCATCACCGATGCCGGCGGCGTAGCCGAGGACATTGGTGTCGAGCGCCAGTTTCAAGCGTAGCCGTCTTCGCGGGTTATGCGGCCGGGCGCGCAGGCGGGCAGGGCGGCGAGATCATCCAGCAGGCCATGAAGCCGGGCGACACGGGCATCATCCTGTTGTCCGCCGGTCGTCGCGGGCGCGATACGCACCAACGGCTTGCCACGTGCGGTGACGATGTAAGACTCGCCCGCTGCGACCTCGCGGAAGATGCGCGAGAACTCGCGATTGGCCTCGGTGGCGGTGATCGTCCGTTCCATGGCGCAATAGTAGTGTTTTTCACTACTATATACAAGTCACCCCAGGGGTTCGAACCTGGGCTTGTTCGTCAGCGCCCGCAGGACGCCGTCGGCTATGCCGAAATGCAGGCCGGTCAGGGTCAGTTCCCCGGCGGCTTCGCGCTCGGCGATCCAGGGGAAACTGCGCAGGTTCTCGATCGACAGGCGGACCACGGCCTCCTCGGCGGCGCGTTCGACTTGATCCTCTGAGACCGCTTCGGCGACACGGCGCACGACGGCGGTTCCCTGGGCGACCCAGGGGGCGACGAAGTCGCGGCAGTTGTCAGGCGCACCGTTCAGCATGGCGTTGACCCCGCCGCAGTGGGCGTGGCCCATGACCACGATCCGGTGGACGTTCAGGACCTTGACCCCGAACTCCAGCGCCGCCGAAACCCCGTGCAACTGGCCGTCGGGCTCGTACGGCGGGACCAGATTGGCGACGTTCCTGACCACGAACAACTGGCCCGGCGCGGCGTCGAAGATCAGGGCCGGGTCGGCGCGGCTGTCGGAACAGGCCACGATCAGGGTGTGAGGCTTCTGACCCTGAGCCAAGGCCTCGTACTCGGCGCGGGCGGCCGGCCAGTGGTCGGCGCGGAAGCGGCGATAGCCGGCGGTCAGTTCGTCTTCGGTCATGGCGATCTTCTATGCCGGGATCATGTTTTGCGGAAGAAGGCGTGGATCCGTTCGGCCAGGGGCTGGCTGACGCCGTCCACCTTGACCAGGTCGGCCACGGAGGCGCGGCCGACGCCCTTGGCCGAGCCGAAGGCGTGGAGCAGGGCCTTCTTGCGGCCGGGGCCGACGCCTTCGATCTCGTCCAGCGGGTTCTTCTTGATGTCCATCGAGCGGCGCTTGGCGTGGGCGCCGTTGGCGAACCGATGGGCCTCGTCGCGCAGCCGCTGCAGGTAGTAGAGGGCCGGGGACTTCAGCGGCAGCATGAAGGGGGCCTTGCCGGGCATGAAGAATTTTTCCATGCCCGCGTCGCGATCCGGCCCCTTGGCCACCCCGACCACGGCGATGTCGTCCAGGCCCAGGTCGGCCAGCACGGCCAGGACCTCGGCCAACTGCCCCGCGCCGCCGTCGATCAGCAGCAGGTCGGGGCGGACGGCGTCCTCGCCCTCTTCCTCGTCCTTGACCAGGCGGGCGAAGCGGCGGCGCATGACCTCGCGCATCATGCCGTAGTCGTCGCCGGGCGTCAGGTCTTCGCCCCGGATGTTGAACTTGCGGTACTGGGACTTCTGGAAGCCGTCGGGGCCGGCCACGATCATGCCGCCGACCGCATTGGTCCCCTGGATATGAGCGTTGTCATAGACCTCGATCCGCTCGGGCCGGGTCTCAAGACCGAAGGCCTCGCACACCTCGTCGAGAATCTTGCCCTGGGCCGAGCTCTCGGCCAGGCGGCGGCCCAAGGCCTCGCGGGCGTTGGTCAGGGCGTGGTCGACTAGGGCCAGTTTCTCGCCGCGCATCGGGCGGACGATCTCGATTTTGCGGTCGGCCTTCATCGAGAAGGCCTCTTCCAGCAGCTCCAGCTCGTGCGGGCGGATATTGGACAGGATCAGGCGCGGGATCGGCTTGTCCTCGTAGAACTGGCCCAGGAAGGCGGCCAGAATCTCGGGATCCGTGTCGCTCTTGTCCACGCGCGGGAAATAGGCCCGGCCGCCCCAGTTCTGACCGGCGCGGTAGAAGAAGACCTGGACGCAGGCCTGGCCGCCGTCGGTGTGCAGGGCGAAGACATCGCCCTCGGCCACGCTGTCGGCGCTGACGGAGTTCTCCATCGATATGGCCGACAGGGCGCGGATGCGGTCGCGGACGCGGGCGGCCTGTTCGAAGTCCATTGCGTCGGATGCGGACTGCATCTCCTGCGACAGGCGGCCGATGACGGCGCGGGACTTGCCGCGCAGGAACTGTTCGGCCTCGGTGACCAGTTCGCCATAGTCCTCAAGCGAGATCAGGCCGGTGCAGGGGGCCGAGCAGCGTTTGATCTGGTGCAGCATGCAGGGGCGGGTCCGCGTCTCGTAGACGCTGTCCGAACAGGACCGCAGCAGGAAGGCCTTCTGCAGGGTGTTCAGGGTCCTGTTGACCGCCCAGGTCGAGGCGAAGGGGCCAAAATAGTGGCCCGGCGTCGTGTGGGCGCCGCGATGTTTACGCACCTGGGGGGCGCGGTGGTCGCTGCGGATCATCAGTTCGGCGAAGGACTTGTCGTCCCGCAGCAGGACGTTGAAGCGCGGCTTCAGCTTCTTGATGAAGTTGGATTCCAGCAGCAGGGCCTCGGTCTCGGAGGCGGTGACGACCAGCTCCATCGACCGGGTCTGGGCCACCATCAGGCCGATGCGCTGGGTGTGGAAACGGCCCTGGGCGTACTGGACGATGCGCTTCTTCAGCGACTTGGCCTTGCCGACGTAAAGGCATGAGCCGTCCTCGCCATACATGCGATAGACGCCCGGCCTGTCGGGCGCCCGGCGCGCCTCGTCGGCGATCAGGGCGGCGGCCTGCAGCTTCGAATCGAGCGTCTCCTCGGTCATCGACCGGGATATAGGCTCAAGAGCGCCGGACCAGAAGGACGCCGGCGAGAACCAGGCCCACGCCGGCGATCCGGCCCAGGTTCAGCGGCTGGCGCGGCACGCCCAGGGCGCCGAAATGGTCGAGGATCAGGCTGATCAGCAACTGGCCGCCGACCATCAGGGCGATGGTCATGGCCACGCCCAGGCGCGGCACCCCCCAGGCGGCCGCCACCACGAAACAGGCGCCGTAGGCCCCGCCCAGCCAGGCGTACCAGGGCAGGCTCCGGGCGGCGGCGAAGTCCGGCCGGGTATGCATCAGGGCCGCCGCCATCCCCAGCACCGCCGTGCCGACGGCGAAGGAGATGAAGGCGGCGTTGACCGGCGAGCCCACGGCCGTGGCCAGTCTGGCGTTGGTCGGCGCCTGAAGGGCGGTGGCGCCCCCGGCCAGGATGACGACGAGGAAGGCGATCAGGGAGGGATTCATCCCCTCTGGCTAGCACGGCTTTCGCCACTTGCGGAGGCCGAGTTTGGGGTAGGCGCAGGCCAGAACCCAAGCAGGGCCCAGGCGGCGACGCTCGCCCCTCGATTAGGGCAAGCGCCTCGCGGGTTTCGGCGAATTCATGAAGATGAACGGAAACCGCCATGGAAGCGGGGGCGTTGGTTCAGGCATAAAAGGCCAAGGTTGCGGCCTTGGATCGACGAACCCGTCGGTCGGGATCGTTCTACGGAGACTGTTATGACCCGCTCGTTCAAATCACTGGCGCTGGGAAGCGCCCTGACGGCCGCCGTCGCCCTGGGCGCCGCGATGGGCGCCGCCGCTCCGGCCATGGCCCAGACTGTCCCGCAGCCGGGCGTGATCCAGATGATGCAGCCCGCGCCGTCGCTGAACCTGTCGGCCTATGGCGAGGTCAAGGCCGCGCCGGATATGGCGACCATCAGCTTCGGCGTCCAGACCGAGGCCACCACGGCCCAGCAGGCGATGCGCGACAACGCCACGCGGATGACCCAGGTCATGGCCGCCCTGCGCCGCGCCGGGATCGCCGAACGCGACGTCCAGACCTCGGGCCTGAACCTGTCGGCCCAGTACGACTATGTGCAGAACGAACCGCCCAAGCTGCGCGGCTATCAGGCCGTGAACCGGGTGACGGTGACGATCAACGACCTGACCAAGGTCGGGACGACCGCCGACGCCGTGGTCGCCGCCGGCGTCAACCAGATCGACGGCATCAGCTTCGGCCTGAAGGATCCGACGGCGGCCGAAAACCAGGCGCGCCAGCTGGCCGTCCGGGCCCTGCAGGCCAAGGCCCAGCTGTACGCCCAGTCGCTGGGGGTTCAGCTGGCCGGCATCCGCAACCTCAGCGAAGGCGGCGGCTATGCGCCCCAACCGCCGCAGCCGATGTACGCCGTCCGCGCCATGGCGATGCGCGAGGACGCCAGCACGCCCGTCGCCGCCGGCGAACTGACGGTGCGGATCGACATCACCGGCGTCTATGACCTGAACCGCTGATCAGCGGAGCCGGAATGAAGAAAGGCCCGCCGTGTCCGGCGGGCCTTTTGTCTGGATGGGCGGATTGGCGTTTCAGGCCGCGCGCTTGATCTCGTTGGCGTCGTCCAGCAGGACGACGTTGGGGTTCCACTGGCGGGCTTCTTCTTCGGGCATCTGGCCATAGGTGACGACGATCACCTTGTCGTTCTTCTGGACCAGACGGGCGGCGGCGCCGTTGACGCCGATGACCCGGGAGCCGCGCGGAGCCTCGATGGCGTAGGTGGTGAAGCGCGCGCCGTTGGTGATGTTCAGCACATCGACCTGTTCGTGCGGATAGATGCCTGCGGCGTCCAGCAGGTCCATGTCGATGGCGATCGAACCCTCGTAGTCGAGGTCGGCCTGGGTCACCGTGGCGCGGTGCAGCTTGGACTTCATCAGGGTGACCAGCATGGGGAGGTCTCCGAATAGATAGGGCGCGGGCGACAGGCCCCCGCTCGCAGGCGGCTCATATAGGGATTTCCGCCCTCGGCATCAATCGCGGCGCCGCGTCGCAATATGCAGGGAGGGGGCGCGCCTACGTTGCGGGACGTTCATTTGACGGAGACCGTTCCGGCCCTATGGTGAAACCCGAGCCATTTCGGCCCTTGCGAGCGCGCCTTCTCCCATGAAGCAATTCTTCCTGACGGTTCTGGGTGTCTTCACCGGACTGATCCTGTTCGTCGTCGTCATTCCGGTGGTGCTGCTGACCGTCGCGATCGCGGGAAGCTCGTCCAAGCCGGCTACGCCCGCCAATGCGGTGCTGGAACTGGACCTGCGCGAGGGGATCAGCGATCAACCCTCCACCAATCCGTTCGCGGCCTTCGGCGGCTCGGGCTTGTCGGCGACACAGGTGGTGGACGGTCTGGCCCAGGCCGAGGGGGACGCCAGCGTCAAGGCCCTGCTGATCCGTCTGCCGGAAAGCGGCATGACGCCCGCGACGGCCGACGAACTGCGCCAGGCGGTCCGTCGCTTCCGCGCCTCGGGCAAGACGGTGATCGCTCACAGCCAGGGCTTCGCCCCGGTGGGCGCGGTCATGTCCACCTATATGGTCGGCGCCTCGGCCTCGGAACTGTGGATGCAGAATACGGCCGCCTTCCAGGCGACGGGCTTCTCGGCCGACAGCCTGTTCCTGGGCCGGGCGTTCGAGAAGTACGGCGTGCGCGCTGATTTCGAGCAGCGCTACGAATACAAGAACGCCGTCAACGAATACACCCAGAGCGATTATACCGGCCCGCACCGCGAGGCCATGACCGCCTGGATGACCTCCATCTATGACAGCGCCCTGGCCAATGCGGCCCAGGACCGAAAGACGACGCCGGCGGCGCTGAAGACGGTGATCGAGGCCGGCCCCTATTCGGCGGAACAGGCCCTGTCCAACAAGCTGATCGACAAGATCGGTCAGGTCGAGGAGGCCGAGGCCGAGATCAAGCGTCGCGCCGGCAACGGCGCCGAGATCGTCGAATTCAGCCAGTACGCCTCGGACAAGGGCGAACGGACCGGCTCGGGCCGTAACGCCATCGCGATTGTCGGCGGCGAGGGCGCTATCGTCACGGGACGGGGCGGAAGCGGCGGCTTCGGCGGCGGATCGTCGATCCATTCGGACGACACGGCCGAGGCCATCTATGACGCCATCAAGGACAAGAGCGTGAAGGCCATCGTCTTCCGCGTCTCGTCGCCGGGCGGCTCGCCGGAGGCCTCGGAACAGATTCTGGCCGCCGTGCGCGCGGCGCGGGCGGCGGGCAAGCCGGTGGTGGTGTCCATGGGGTCCTACGCCGCCTCGGGCGGTTACTGGATAAGTTCGGAGGCCGACTGGATCGTGGCCCAGCCCTCGACCCTGACCGGCTCGATCGGCGTGTTCGGCGGCAAGTTCGTGCTCGCCGACGCCCTGGGCCGGTTCGGCGTCGACATGCGTGAACTGACCGTCGGCGGCCAGTACGCCGACGCCTTCTCGCCGACCCAGCCCTTCACCAACAGCCAACGCGCCGCCTTCGCCGGTTCGATGGACCGGATCTACGACGACTTCATCACGCGGGTGGCCACGGGCCGCAAGCTGGAGCCGGCGCGGGTGCGCGAGATCGCCAAGGGCCGGGTCTGGACCGGGGCCCAGGCTCTGCCCCTGGGCCTGGTCGACCAGCTGGGCGGCGTGACGGAGGCGGTGGCCAAGGCCAAGGCCCTGGCCAAGATCCCGGCTGACGAATCCGTCCGCTTCAAGCATTTCCCCAAGCAGAAGTCGCCTTGGGAAGCCTTGGCCGACATGTTCGGCGTTCAGAGCGAGGCGGCCCAGGCCTTGGTCATGCTGGGCGGCGTCATGGCCGATCCGCAGGCCCAGGCGGTCATGCGCCGCATCGAGGGCGAACGGATGCGCAGCGAGGGCGCGGTGGTCCTGGCCGATCAGCCGATCTTCTGAGCGGCCGAGCCGAGAGCCGCGCACGGGGACGCGACGATCCATCGCACGGAGCCGTGAGGGGGCGATCCATTGACCGCGAGGCCCGATGGACCGACATTGGGGGATGGGCGTTCCTCGGGACGCCTGAAAGGATGACCCATGTTCCAGTCTGAACGTCTCGCCACCGTCGGTTTCGCCGCACGCCGCCGGCCCAACGGCCTCGTCGCCTCGGTGATGTGGCTCGCCGGCATGATCGCCGCCATCGCCGCCATGGCCGTGGGCGCGGTCCTGGCCGTCTTCACCGCCGCCGCCGTGGCGGTCATCGCCCTGTTCGCCGGGATCCTGGTCTTTCTGGCCGGCCTGGCCATGCGGACGCGCCGCAACCTGGCGCCGCGTCGCCGCGCCGGTGATCCCGACGTGATCGAGGCCCGCAAGGTGGACGGGACCTGGGTCGCCTACGGCTGGGAGCGCAAGGGGCGCTGAGGCCCCGAGCCCCGACGACATGATCGACCTGATCGCGGCGCCCTCGCCGAACTTCGACACGCGCCGCGCGCCGCCCGACATGCTGGTGCTGCACTATACCGGCATGGAGACGGGCGAGGCGGCGCTGGCGCGACTGCGCGACCCCCAGGCCAAGGTCTCGGCCCATTACATGGTCGAGGAAGACGGCCGCATCTTCCAGCTCGTGCCCGAGGAACGCCGCGCCTGGCACGCGGGGGCGGGCGTCTGGCGCGGCGAGACCGACTGCAACGCCGCCTCGATCGGCATAGAGATCGTCAATCCGGGCCATGAGTTCGGCTATCGCCCCTTTCCCGAGGCCCAGGTCGAGGCGGTGATCGCCCTGGTCGGCGACATCCGCGAACGCTGGACCATTCCCGACAACCGCATCATCGCCCATTCCGACCTGGCCCCCGAGCGCAAGACCGACCCCGGCGAACTGTTTCCGTGGAAGCGGCTGGCCCAGGCCGGACACGGCCTGTGGTTCGAACCGGCGGCCGAGCGGATCAAGGCCCTGGGCGGCCTGCTGCAGAAGGGCGACCAGGGGATCGGGGTCGTGGTGCTGCGCGCCGGCCTGCACCGGCTGGGCTACGGCCTGACGCCCGGCGGCGACTATGACGCCGAGACCGAGACCACGGTCCGCGCCTTCCAGCGCCACTGGCGCCCCGACCGCATCGACGGCGTCGCCGACGGCGAGACCCGCGCCCGCCTGGTCGGCCTGCTGCAACTGGCCAGCGTCGAAAGCGTCACGGGCGTGCTGGACTAGAGGCCGGCGCGGTCCTGGAAGGGGCCGTAGAGGCGGATCACGACGATACGGCCCGCCGCTTCGTCCACAGTGTAGAAGATGCGATAGCCTTCGATGGGACGTTCACGTGCATCATAGTCGCCCTTGGGCCAGCGCAACGGCGTCTCGCGCAGGTCAAGGAGAGCCTGATTGAGTTTCGCATAGCGCGCCTGACCGCGGGGCCCGCTTCCAGGCTGTGTCAGCCAGGCCTTGGCCTCATTGATGTCCTGGCGGGCGCGTTCCGCGATCCTCAGAACATATCGCCGCGCCATTCAGCGTGACGCGTCCTCGGCTTCCGCGATCTCGGCTTCGAGCCACCGCACCGCCTCTTCGCCTTCGATGAAGCGCCCGGCGGCGATGTCGGCCAGGCCTTCGGCCATGAATGCGCGACCACGCGCCAGTCGCGCCTCGCGCTCGACCGGCGTCTCCGGGTTCTCATGTGGTGTCGGAACGACTGAGGCCATGCGGCGATCCTATCCCATTTCGGCCGTCAGGGCATCCGTCGGTTGACCTGCGGGGCGCGGCGGCGCATCTAGCGCGCGCCAGACGGCTGGGCGGTCGCGGCGGACTTCGCGTCCGTCGAGGAAAGTCCGGGCTCCACGGTGAAAAGGCGGCGGATAACTTCCGCCCGGGGCGACCCGAGGGATAGCGCCACAGAAAGCAAACCTCCGGCCTCGCGAGACCGGTAAGGGTGAAAGGGTGGGGTAAGAGCCCACCGCGTGCCTGGCAACAGGGACGGCATGGCAAGCCCCGCCTGGAGCAAGACCAAATAGGGACATCGCGCGGGGTTCGCCTCGCGGGGCTCACCGCCTCAGATGTCCGGGTAGGTCGCGAGAACCGTTCAGCAATGGACGGTCCAGAGGAATGATCGTCGCCGCTCTCCGGAGCGGAACAAAACCCGGCTTACAGGCCGTCTGGCATTCTCTTTTTTGGCCTACCGCGCTTCGCGCTGCTTGAGGCCGAGGCCTGCCGCGCCTCGCGCTGCTTGAGGCCGGGGCCTGCCGCGCTTCGCGCTGGTTGAGGCCGACGGTTACGCAGCCTCGTGCGCTTTTTATCCCCGTGTTCGGATAGTCCGTCTGGGCGTCCACATCGCGCTGACCGTTAACCTGTTGTCCGAACGAAGCGAGTTAGTCTCCTCCACAGGCTGTGAATACTTTGCGTGTTCCTTGTATGTTCTGTTTATCGCTGGCGTGATCAGGCCGCCACACAGCAAGATATGGTTAAGTATCGTTACCGATCCCATTGAGACCCATCTGATCCCATGCTATCCCATTCTTCAGTTGGGGCTTAAGGCGGGCGCGGCGGGCGTTCGTCAGGCAATCAGGGGCGGGCCGAACGGCTCGATGGGCAGGGCGTGTTTCTCTCGACCTACGAGAAGCAGCTGGACGGCAAGCGCCGTCTCCTGATCCCGAACGATTTCCGCACGACCGAAAACGGCGCCGCCGGCGGCGTGTTCATCTTTCCCTCCATCGAGGCGGACTGTCTGGAAGCGGGCGGCGACCGCCTGTTCGCCGTCTATGCCGAGATGATCGAATCCCTGCCGTTCGGCTCGGAGGAACGGTCGGCCCTGGAGTGGCAGGTGATGGGCGAGCAAGTCCGTCTGGCCTATGATTCCGGCGGCCGCATCACCCTGCCCGAAGCCCTGTGCGCCGAGGCTGGGCTGGAGGACACGGTCGTCATCGTCGGCCTGAACGACCGTTTCCAGATCTGGTCGCGCGAGAAATGGGCGGCCCGCCGCGCCGAACAGCGCGCCCTGGCCAAGGCCGGCATGGCCCAGATCGGCGCCCTGAAACTGGCGGCCCAGATGAAGCTGGCGGGGGGCGGATCGTGACCCCTCGCGCCGACAATCCCCACGCCCCCGTCTTGCTGGCCGAGGTGATCGAGGCCCTGGCGCCCTGTCCCGGCGATGTGATGATCGACGCCACCTTCGGCGCCGGCGGCTATACGCGCGCCATCCTCGCGAGCGGCGCCCAGGTCATCGGCCTGGACCGTGATCCGACGGTCCAGCCGCACGCCGACGCGGTCGCCGCCGACTTCCCCGAGCGTTTCCAGCTGGTGCGCACCCCCTTCTCGGGTCTGGCCCAGGCCTTCGCCGACAGCGGCAAGCCCAAGCTGGACGGCGCCGTCTTCGACATCGGCGTCTCGTCGATGCAACTGGATCAGGCCGAGCGCGGCTTCTCCTTCATGCGCGACGGGCCGCTGGACATGCGCATGTCTGACGAAGGGGCGACGGCGGCCGACATCGTCAACACCTGGGACCACGGCCCCCTGGCCCATATCTTCAAACTGTATGGCGAAGAGCGGCAGTCGGGACGGGTGGCGACCGCCATCCTGCGCCGCCGCGTCGAACAGCCCTTCACCCGGACCCTGGATCTGGCCGAGGTCGTGGAGAAGGCCCTGGGCGGGCGTCGCGGCGCGCCGATCCATCCGGCGACACGCGTGTTCCAGGCGCTGCGTATCGCGGTCAACGACGAGCTGGGCGAGCTGGAGCGCGGGCTCGAGGCGGCCGAGGCGACCCTGGCGCCCGGCGGCCGCCTGGCGGTCGTCACCTTCCATTCGCTGGAAGACCGGATCGTCAAGGCCTTCCTGACCGAACGGACCGGCAATACCCCGGCCGGATCGCGCCATGCGCCGGTCGCAATCGACCCGCGCAAGCCCAGTTTCACGCTTCAGTTCAAGGGCGCGCGCGAGGCCGGCGACGAGGAACGATCCGCCAATCCCCGCGCCCGTTCCGCCAAGCTGCGCGCCGCGATCCGCACCGAGGCCCCGGCCTGGGCCCCGCAAAAGGGCAGGGTGGCGGCATGACCGCGGCGCCCTTCTTCACCTATTCCCGCACGGCCCTTCAGCGCCTGTTCGACTGGAAGGTCCGGGGCGTGCGCTGGATCGAGATCATCGGCGTGGCCCTGGTCGCGGTGATGATCGTCTCGGTCTACGCCGCCAAGGCCGCGGCGGCGCGTGAAAGCAGCCGCATCGCCCAGCTGGAGCAGGACATCCGCGAAAACGGCCAGCGGGTCCGTCTGCTGCGGGCCGAAGTCGCCCGGCTGGAACAGCCGGCGCGGCTGGAAAACCTGTCGCGCCAGATCGGCATGGGTCCGGTCGAGATTCATCGCCAGGCCGAGGAAGCCCAGCTTCCCGAGCTGAAGCCCGTCCCGGCGTCATCGACCCCCGTTTCCGCTCAGCCGGCGCCGGTCGAGACCGCGCCCGAAGACGCCGCCGTCGCGCCGGAGACGGCGCAATGAGCGTTCAGGATCATCGCTATCACCGCCCGGCGCCCGGCGTGGACCTCCAGGGGCGGCTGTCGCCCTTCTGGCGCGGTCTGTCGGAACTGGTCTGGCGGCTGGAGCACGGGTTCGAGCGGGCCCGCGCCGATGCGCGCCCGGAAGAGGACACGCGGGTCCGGATCTTCCTGATCCTGATCGTCTTCTCCTGCGTCTTCGCCGGCCTGGCCCTCGGCGCCTCTTACAAGGCCCTGTTCGGGGCTGCCGGCGGCCGCTGGGCCGGCGGAAACCCGAACGCCCTGGTGCGCGGCGATCTGACCGACCGCAACGGCGAACTGCTGGCCATCAACATCGTCCATTACGGCCTCTATCTCGATCCGGCCGAGGTCTGGAATCGCGACCTGGCCTATCGCCAGCTGCGTCGCGCCCTGCCGCGCATTCCCGCCACCCGTCTGCGCAAGGTGCTGGATGGCGAACGCCGGCTGATCGTCCTGAACGGACTGACGCCGCAGGAAAAGGCGGCGGTTCACGACCTGGCCCTGGGCGGGGTGACGTTCGAACCGGAAGACCGGCGCGCCTATCCGCTGGGAACCTCGGCCGTGCATCTGATCGGCGACGCCGACACGGGCGGGCAGGGGATATCGGGCGCCGAACTGGCCTTCGACTCCGAAATCCGCGCGGCCGGCCAGCGGGGCGAGGCCTTCCCCCTGTCCATCGACCTGCGGGTCCAGGGCGTGCTCGAGAACGAACTGGCCGCCGCCGCGATCCAGCACCAGGCCAAGGGCGCCGTCGGCATCGTCACCGACGTCCAGACCGGCGAGGTTCTGGGCATGGCCAGCTGGCCGAACTTCACCCAGGCCGATCGCGGCGCCGCGCCGGACGGAGCGACGCTGAACCGCGCCGTCTCGGGCCACTATGAAATGGGGTCGGTGTTCAAGACCTTCACCGTCGCCGCCGGTCTCGACACCGGCCGGGCGGACATGAGCACCCTGTTCGACGCGTCCGAGGCCTTCCAGATCGGCGACCGCAAGATCAAGGACTTCCACGCCCAGAACCGGGTGATGACCCTGGAGGAAGTCTATCTGCACTCGTCCAACATCGGCACGTCCCAGCTGGCGGTGCAGATGGGGCCGGACACGATGCGCGACTATTTCCGCCGTCTGGGCCTGCTGGACGCCGCCGGCATCGAACTGAAGGAATCGGCGCGGCCGGTCCTGCCGCGTCGCTGGGACAACTCGACCCTGGCCTCGCTGTCCTTCGGCTACGGCATCATGATCACCCCGGCCCAGATGGTTCAGGCCATGGGCGCCCTGACCAACGGCGGCCGGATGATGCCCCTGTCCCTGCGTCGCGGCGGCGCGCGGGGCGCCCAGCCGCAGCAGATCGTCACCGAAGAGACCTCGCGCGCCGTTCTGGAGCTGATGCGCGCCAATGTCGTCCGGGGCTCGGGCGGCTTCGCCGATGCGCCGGGCCTCCGGGTCGGGGGCAAGACGGGTTCGGCCAACAAGCTGGTCAACGGCCGTTATGATCCCAGCCACGCCCTGGGGTCCTTCGCCGCCGTCTTCCCGGTCGACGGTCCGCTGACCGCCAAACGCTACGCCATTTTCGTCCTGATGGACGAGCCGGGGACCTATCCCAAGACCGGCGCCTATGTGGCCGCGCCCGCCGTGCGCAACATCGCCGACCGGATCGCCGGCTTCCTGGGCGTCGAGCGCCGCGCCGACCGCTGGCGCACGGCCACCGGCGAGAAGGTCGCCGAATACCAGGACGTGCAGGGGGACGGGCTGTGAGCGCGCTTCACCTGTCCGATCTGCTGCGTCGCGACCTGACGTCCGATCCGATCATCACCGGCGTCACCGCCGACAGCCGCAAGGTTGGGCCCGGCGCCCTGTTCGTCGCCCTGCCGGGCACGACCGCCGACGGCCGCGCCTATATTCCCCAGGCCCTGGCCCAGGGCGCGGCGGCGGTCCTGGCGCCGACGGACACGCCGGACGGCGCGGCGCCGGTGCTGGTGACCTCGGGCGACGTGCGGCGGACCTACGCCATCGCGGCGCGCGGCTTCTACGGCGCCCAGCCCAAGACCTGCGTCGCGGTGACGGGCACCAACGGCAAGACCTCGGTCGCGACCTTCTGCCGCCAGATTTGGGCCGGCCTGGGCCACAAGTCGGCCAGCATGGGCACCCTGGGCGTCGTCGGCCAGAAGGGCGACCGGACCTACGCCCTGACCGGCCCCGGCCTGACCAGTCCCGACGCCGCCGAGGCCGCCCGCCTGATGGCCGAACTGGCCCAGAAGGAAGTGACCCACGTCGCCCTGGAGGCCTCGTCCCACGGCATCGACCAGCGGCGGCTGGACGGGGTGGCGCTGAAGGCGGCAGCCTTCACCAACCTGACCCAGGACCATCTCGATTATCACGGCACGATGGAGGACTATCGCGCCGCCAAGCTGCGCCTGTTCGAGGCCCTGCTGCCGCGCGGGCGCACAGCGGTGCTGAACGCCGATTCCGACGCCTATTCCGCCTTCGCCGCCGCCTCGATCATGGCCGGGCTGGGGGTGATGGCCGTGGGCGAGCGCGGGCGCGACCTGACCCTGATCGGCCGCCAGGCGACGCCGGAGGGCCAGCGCTTGACCCTGGACGTGCGGGGCGAGGTTCGCGACATCCTGCTGCCCCTGGCCGGCGCCTTCCAGGCCTCGAACGTCCTGGTGGCGGCGGGCCTGTGTATCGCGGCGGGTGACCAGCCTGACGCCGTGATCGGCGCCCTGGAAGGCCTGACCGGCGCGCAAGGTCGCCTGCAACGCATCGGCGCCGAGACGGGACGCGGCGAGGTCTATGTCGACTACGCCCATACGCCGGACGGGCTGGAGACGGTGCTGACCGCCCTGCGTCCCCACGCGACCGGCCGGCTGATCGTGGTCTTCGGCGCCGGCGGCGACCGGGATCGCGGCAAACGGCCCCTGATGGGCGAGATCGCGGGGCGTCTGGCCGACGTCGCCATCGTCACCGACGACAATCCCCGCAGCGAGGATCCGGCCGCGATCCGCGCCCAGGTTCGCGCCGGCTGCTCCGACGCCCTGGAGATCGGCGACCGTCGCGCGGCCATCGAGGCGGCGATCGAAATGATGCGCGAGGGGGATGTGGTGGTCATCGCCGGAAAAGGGCATGAACAGGGCCAGATCGTCGGCGGCGTGACACATCCGTTCGACGACGCCACCGTCGCGTCCGAGGCCCTGTCGCTGAATGCCTGAGAAATCCGCCCGCCCGCTCTGGACGGCCGCCGAAGTCGCCGCCGCCACGGGCGGCGTGCTGCACGGCGACGACCGTCCGATCACGGGCCTGACCTACAACAGCCGCGAGATCGTCGCCGGCGACCTGTTCCTGGCGCTGAAGGGCGCGCGCGACGGGCATGAGTTCGCGGCCTCCGCCTTCGCCGCCGGCGCCGCTGCGGCCCTGGTCGAACAGGCCGTCGAGGGCGGGGCCTATGTCGTGGTCCCCGACACCCTGCACGGCTTGGAAGCCCTGGGCGTCGCCGCTCGCGACCGCGCGCCACACGTCAAACGCGGCGCCGTCACCGGCAGCGTCGGCAAGACCAGCGTGACCCAGGCGATCAAGGCCGGGCTCGATCTCGCCGGCCCCGCCCACGCCTCGATCAAGAGCTACAACAATCATATCGGCGTGCCCCTGACCCTGGCCCGGATGCCGGTCGAGACCGAACGCGCCGTGTTCGAGATCGGCATGAACGCCCCCGGCGAGATCGCGCCCCTGTCGCGCTTCGTCGCCCCCCACGCCGCCTGCGTCACCACGGTCGGCCCGGTCCATATCGAGGCCTTCGCCGACGGCGAGGCGGGCGTGGCGCGCGAAAAGGCGTCGATCTTCCAGGGCTTGGTCCCCGGCGGCGCGGCGGTGGCCAACGGCGACGTCGCCTTCTCGGGCCTGCTGTGCGACGCGGCCAAGGCGGTCGGGGCGCGGCTGGTCACCTTCGGCGCCGACCCCGGCCATGACGCTCGGCTGCTGGACTTTCGCCCCGACGACGAAGGCGCGACGGTCCGCGCCGAACTGTTCGGCAAGCCGCTGGAATACCGCCTGGCCCAGTCCGGCGCCCATTGGGGCCTGAACAGCCTGTGCGTCCTCTTGATGCTCGACGCCCTCGACGTCGAACTCGACACCGGGCTTCAGGCCCTGGCCGGCTTCCAGCCCCTGGCGGGCCGGGGCCAGACCCGCACGGTCAGCGTCGCGGGCGGCGCCTTCACCCTGATCGACGAGAGCTACAACGCCAATCCCCTGTCGATGACGGCCGGCTTCCGCAGCCTGGGCGCGCGGCCGGTCGCGAACGGCGGCCGCCGGATCGTGGTCCTGACCGACATGCTGGAGCTGGGCGACCAGAGCGCGGCCCTGCACGAGGGCCTGGCCGAACCGATCGAGGTCGCGGGCCTGGACCTGGTCCATGCGGCCGGGCCGGAGATGCTGCGGCTGTACGAGGTCCTTCCGGTCTCGCGGCGCGGCCTGTGGCGCGAAACGGCGGCCGAACTCGCCGCCGAGGCGTCCATGCTGGCGTCGGCCGACGACATCGTCATGGTCAAGGGCTCGAACGGGTCCAAGGCGTCGCTGGTCGCCAAGGCCCTGGCCGATCTGCAAACGACCGCCTCCGACGCCCCTTCAAGCCAAGACGCGCCGCGCGCGACCCGATAGAGACCCCGCATGTTCTATCTTCTGTATCTCTACTACGCCGACATCGCGCACCAGTATCCGCTGCTGAACCTGATCCAGTATCAGACCGTCCGCACGGCCCTTGCCCTGGCGACGGCGGCCATCGTGGCGGCGGCCATGGGCAGCCGCTTCATCAACTGGATC
>Ga0209643_1001803_pt1 | contig 17067 bp, 17 predicted proteins | sample AutmiccBRH37_all_FD_187383 | JGI IMG/M metagenome (GOLD analysis project Ga0209643, IMG submission 187383) | Deep subsurface microbial communities from Mt. Terri, Switzerland - Autotrophic microbial communities BRH/37_all (SPAdes) (version 2) | ecosystem: Environmental > Aquatic > Deep... | reverse complement strand
CCAGTGTGCGGTTGCCGCTGCCCTGAATGATCCGGTAATGGAAGTCGAAGTCGCCTTCCTGCTGGTAATAGCCGACACCGGCCTGAAACGCCTCATCGCGCTCGTGGGTGCTCAGTACCCGGCGCAGATCGTCGATTTCCGCCTCAGTCATGCGTTCGGCCGCCAGGCGGCAGGCCATGCCTTCCAGGGATTCACGAATCTCGTAGAGCTCGATCAACTCGGCATGACTGAGCGACACCACCCTCGCGCCAACATGCGGCACGCGGACCAGCAGCTTCTGCCCTTCCAGCCGGTGGATCGCCTCGCGCAACGGCCCGCGGCTTATGCCATAGGTACGCGCCAGCTCCGGCTCGGAGATCTTGCTACCCGGGGCAATCTCGCCTTTGACGATGGCAGCCTGGATCAGACGAAACACGTGCTCGGCCAGCGTGCCACTGTCGAGCTGTTGCGCGGATGAGTGAAGCTCAACGGTATCCAGCATGATTGTCGACAATTCAGGTTTTGATGCGGCGAAAGTACGCCTGCATTGCCAACCAGTCAACAGCCCGCCTACGCAGATTGTCGACACCTTTACTAAAGTCGTAAAAGCGGCAACCTGATCGAGATTAGCTTGAGCCAGGGCAGAGCGCCTTGTAGCGCCGTGAAACCAGCATGCTAGAATGCCAGCCTTTCGCGCCCCCGGCGCTTGCCCGCAATGCCTGTCGCCACTCGATCTCCAGTCATCCCTTCCTTAAGACAACAGGTTCCATGAGAGTAAAAGCCCACTTCCTGCTGTTCTGTACATTACTCCTGCCCGCGATCGGCACCGCTGCCGACAATACGATTTACGGTCTGAACGAACACGTTGGAATCCCCGACTTCAATCTGGAAGTGGACGCCAAGCTCGACACCGGCGCCCAGACCGCGTCGCTCAGTGCGCGTGACATCACCCGATTCAAGCGTGAAGGCGAGTCGTGGGTGCGCTTCTACCTTGCCGTCGACAGCGCCCATGCACACCCCATCGAGCGTCCGCTGGCACGCATCAGCAAGATCAAGCGCCGGGCTGGCGACTATGATCCGGAAGAGGAAAAAACCTACACGGCGCGCCCGGTTATCGAACTCGATCTGTGCATGGGCAAGGCCAAACGCACAATCGAAGTGAACCTCACGGACCGTACCGCTTTCCAATACCCACTTTTGATCGGTTCCGACGCGCTCACCCGCTTCGGCGCCCTGGTCGACCCAAGTCGCACCTTTATTGCCGGCAAACCCGGTTGCCTCAACGAATCTGACGCTGACGAGTAATACCCATGCGCGCTCTCACTCTGCATCTGAAAGTCCTGATCTTCATCCTCGTCGCTCTGGGAATTTCGATCACCGCCTACCAGATCTTCATACTGGGCATTCCGGTTACCGAAGACGAAACCGATGACCTGTGGAATATCGACGCCAAGGTCGAGTTCCAGGCCAGCCCACGCGAGCCGGTCAAGCTGCAGATGTACGTGCCGCCACTGAATCAGGAATTCGTCAGCCTCAACGAAAGCTTCATATCCAACAACTACGGCGTCAGCATCAACCGGGCCGACGGCAACCGCCGCGTCACCTGGTCTGCGCGCCGTGCGAGCGGAAACCAGACGCTCTATTACCGCCTCGTGCTCACCAAGCGCTACAGCGGTGAGCAGACCAAGGCCACCGGGCCGATCTTCCGCGACAGTCTTCCGGTGGAAGGCGCCGAGAAGATCGCTGCCGAAGCGCTGCTTTCTCCGATTCGTCAGCATTCCGCTGATGTGGAAACCTTCATCAGCGAAGCCATCAAGCGGGTCAACAATCCCAACGATGACAACGTCAAGCTGCTACTGGGCGGCGATGCATCCATCCCGAACAAGGCACGCGTCATCGAATTGCTGCTGTCCATCGCTCACGTGCCGATGGAGCGCGTGCATACCATTCGCTTGAACGCAGACCAGCCGCAAACCCCGGAACTCTGGCTACGCAGCTTCAACGGCGACAAGTGGCTGTTCTTCAACCCCGGCACCGGCGAGCAAGGCCTGCCGAATGACCGTCTGGTCTGGTGGACCGGTGACGAGCCGCTGATCAATCTGGAAGGCGGACGCAATCCGCAGGTGACCTTCACGCTCAACAACAGCGAAATGAACGCCATCCGCCTGGCCAAGCTGACCGACGAGAACACCGACGCCGACTTCCTCGAGTACTCGCTGTATGGCCTGCCCCTGCAGACCCAGCAGACCTACCAGATCATGATCATGATCCCGATCGGCGTGCTGGTGATCCTGATCCTGCGCAACCTCGGCGGCCTGCAGACCCTCGGCACCTTCACCCCGGTACTGATTGCCCTGGCATTCCGTGAAACCCAGATCGGCTTCGGCATCATCCTGTTCACGCTGATCACGGCGCTGGGCCTGTCGCTGCGTTCGTACCTGGAACACCTGAAACTGCAGATGCTGCCGCGCCTCTCGGTGGTACTGACGTTCGTCGTGGTGCTGATCGCCGTGATCAGCCTGCTCAGTCACAAGCTCGGCCTGGAGCGCGGCCTGTCGGTCTCCCTGTTCCCGATGGTGATTCTGACCATGACCATCGAGCGTCTGTCGATCACCTGGGAAGAACGTGGCGGCGGCCATGCCTTCAAGGTGGCGGTCGGCACCCTGATCGCCGCGAGCCTGGCCTTCATGCTGATGAACATTCAGGAGCTGACCTACTTCATCTTCACCTTCCCGGCGGTGCTGCTGATCATGGTGGGCTTCATGCTGGCGATGGGTCGCTACCGCGGCTACCGCCTGACCGAGCTGTTCCGCTTCAAAGCCTTTCTGAAGGATTGAGCCATGTTCGGTCTGATCAAGACGTGGAAGGCCCTCGAGGCCAAGGGAATCATGGGCATCAACCGCCGCAACGCGGACTATGTGCTCAAGTACAACAAGCGCAACCTGTATCCGATCGTCGATGACAAGATCATCACCAAGGAGCGGGCCATCGAGGCCGGCATTCATGTGCCGGAGATGTACGGCATCATCGAAACCGAAAAGGACATCGACAAGCTCAAGGATATCGTCAAGGATCACACCGATTTCGTCGTCAAGCCGGCCCAGGGCGCCGGCGGCGACGGCATCCTGGTGATCGCCGACCGTTTCGAAGGCCGCTACAGGACCGTCTCGGGCAAGATCATGACCCATGAGGAGATCGAGCATCAGATCTCCAATATCCTCACCGGGCTGTATTCGCTGGGCGGCCATCGTGACCGCGCACTTATCGAATATCGCGTCACGCCCGACCCGATCTTCAAGAGCATCAGCTACGAAGGTGTGCCGGACATTCGCATCATCGTGCTGATGGGCTACCCGGTCATGGCGATGCTGCGCCTGCCAACCCGTCAATCCGGAGGCAAGGCCAACCTGCACCAGGGCGCCATCGGCGTCGGTGTGGATCTGGCCACCGGCATCACCCTGCGCGGGACCTGGCTGAACAACAAGATCACCAAACACCCGGACACAACCAACGCGGTGGACGGCGTGCAGTTGCCGAACTGGGACGGCTTCATGAAGCTCGCCGCCGGCTGTTACGAGCTCTGCGGGCTCGGATATATCGGTGTCGACATGGTGCTCGATCAGGAAAAGGGCCCGCTCATTCTCGAGCTGAACGCGCGCCCTGGCCTGAACATCCAGATCGCCAACGACTGTGGGCTAACGCACCGGGCCCATGCAGTCGAGAACCGCCTGGCGGAACTCAAGGAGAAAGGCATCCAGGAAACGCCGGAGGAACGGGTGAAGTTCTCCCAGGAGCTGTTCGGCCATGTCCCGCCCCACGCCTGAATGACGCAAGCCGGGTAGCCCGCGTATCCTCTCGGGCTGCCCCCTCATCGACTCGACCCATGCCCATCTGCACGCTGCATGCCCTGCCCTACCAGGCCGATCCCGCCTATTGGTTCGAGCACATCCGCCATGCCCCAGGGGCGGTGCTGCTCGATTCGGGCAGGCCGAAGGCCGAGCGTGGGCGCTTCGACATTCTCAGTGCCTGGCCACTGGCTGTGCACGAGCCACGCGACGATGAATCAGGGCGTGATTACTTCCACCGTTTGCGCCGGGCGTTGCGCGGACTTGGCTCCGCCGAGCTGCCCGAGAGCTGTGAGCTGCCGTTTGCCGGAGGCCTGATCGGCCTGTTGAGCTACGACTTCGGTGCCCGCCTCGAGACCCTGTCCCAGCGCGCCCTCGACGACAACGGTCTGCCACTGGCGCGTTTCGGCCTTTATGGCTGGGCGCTGATCAGCGATCACCAGAGGCGCACCAGTCAGTTGGTGTTTCACCCAGCAACGACTTCTTCCGAGCAGATGCGACTGATCGCGCTGTTCGATTCAGCCACCACCGTCGAAAGCGCTCCATTCAGGCTGCACAGCCGTTTCGCTGCCGATCTTTCTGTCGACACTTACCGGAACGGCATCGAGCGCATTCAGACCTACATCCAGAACGGTGACTGCTATCAGGTCAATTTCACCCAGCGTTTTCGTGCCGGCTGCTCGGGTGACCCATGGAGCGCCTATCGCGCGCTGCGAGAAGCTTGCCCAACGCCGTACGCCGGCTTCGTCGCACTGGAAGACGGCGCCATTGCCAGCCTCTCGCCGGAGCGCTTCCTGCGCCTGCAGCAGGGCCACGTTGAAACCCGCCCGATCAAAGGCACCCGTCCACGCGGTGCGGACGAGCACAGCGACGCCGCACAAGCGCAAGCGCTGCTCGCCAGCGACAAGGATCGTGCCGAAAACCTGATGATCGTCGACCTGCTGCGCAACGACCTCGGCCGCAGCTGCCGCATCGGCAGCGTGCGCGTTCCGCAGCTGTTCGCACTGGAAAGCTACCCCAACGTGCATCACCTGGTGAGCTGCGTGACCGGCGAACTGGCCGACGGCCACGACGCGTTCGATCTGCTGGCCGGCAGCTTTCCCGGCGGCTCGATCACCGGAGCGCCGAAGATCCGCGCCATGCAGATCATCGACGAGCTGGAACCGACGCGCCGCGCAATCTATTGCGGATCGTTGCTGTACGTCGATGTCAGGGGGGAAATGGACAGCTCCATCGCCATTCGCACACTGCTCATCCGCGATGGGCAAGCCAGCTGCTGGGGCGGCGGTGGCATAGTCGCCGACTCGGACTGGCAGGCGGAGTACCAGGAATCGATCGACAAGGTGAAGGTGCTGCTGCAGACACTGGAGCAGCTACCAGACTGAAGCGACCGGCCATGCACCGGTCGCTTCCTCACTCACTAGAGCGCGAGCTTGCGGTTCGATGCCTTGAGGAATTCCTGCTTCAGCTCGTCGAAGGTGTGCACTGCCGGGAACTGCGGGAACTCGGCGATGACGTTGTCCGGCGCATGGAACAGGATGCCGGCATGGGCCTCGCTGAGCATGGTGGTGTCGTTGTAGGAATCGCCCGCGGCTATGACGCGGTAGTAGAGGCTCTTCAGCGCAATGACCGACTGACGCTTGGGGTCCTTCTGACGCAGCTGATAGTCCACGACGCGATCGGTTTCGTCAGTGATCAGGCGGTGACAAAGCAGCGTCGGGAACCCCAACTGGCGCATCAGCGGCTGCGAGAATTCGTAGAAGGTGTCGGACAGGATCACCACCTGGAAGCGCTCGCGCAGCCAGTCGACGAACTCAGGTGCGCCTTCCAGTGGCTTCAGCGTCGCAATCACCTTCTGGATGTCGGCGAGCTTCAGGCCGTGCTCATCGAGGATGCGCAGGCGCTGCTTCATCAACACGTCGTAGTCGGGAATGTCCCGCGTGGTCGCCCGGAGCGATTCGATTCCGGTGGCCTCGGCAAAGGCGATCCAGATTTCCGGAACCAGCACACCTTCCAGGTCGAGACAGGCTATTTCCACGGGGCCACTCCTCAATGCAGAAAATTGAAGGCGGCACTCTAACGGCAGCTCGCCACCGAAGCAACGCAAGGCTTATACCCGAAGCAGCTGATCAGAGTGCCTAAACGTTATTTAGCGGCATAAACGCCTTTTGCTACCATCCGCGGCCTCAGAGCGCCGAAGCGCCAATGCCATCTATAAAGGAAGCCGCCCGATGAGCCCCTCTATCGACGTCGCCGCGTTGGCCACAGCCTACGCCGAGAAATCCCCGCAAGACGTTCTAAAGCTCGCCTTCGACCTGTTCGGCGATGATCTGTGGATTTCCTTCAGTGGCGCCGAAGACGTCGTGCTGCTGGACATGGCCTGGAAGCTGAACAAGAACGTCAAGGTGTTCACCCTTGATACCGGGCGACTGCATAGCGAAACCTACCGTTTCATCGAGCAGGTGCGCGATCACTACGGCATTGCCATCGAAATCATGACCCCCAATCCGGCATCGCTGCAGCCACTGGTAAACGAGAAAGGCCTGTTCAGTTTCTATCGTGACGGTCACGGCGAATGCTGTGGAATTCGCAAGATCGAGCCACTGCGACGCAAACTGGCCACCGTCCGCGCCTGGGCTACCGGGCAGCGCCGCGATCAGAGCCCCGGCACACGCAGCCAGGTATCGGTGCTGGAGCTGGATACGGCCTTCTCCACAGCGGATAACGCGCTGTACAAGTTCAACCCGTTGGCGCAGATGACCAGCGAGGAAGTCTGGGGCTACATCCGCATGCTGGAAATCCCCTACAACAGCCTGCACGAGCGCGGTTTCATCAGCATCGGCTGCGAGCCCTGCACCCGCCCGGTACTGCCCAATCAGCACGAGCGCGAAGGACGCTGGTGGTGGGAGGAAGCCACTCACAAGGAATGCGGGCTGCATGCCGGCAATCTGATCGCCAAGAACTGAAACTCAGCCAGGGCCGGCAGCGAAGCAACGATAAAAGGACAGCAAGCTGGGCTCCCGGCGTGCTCGACATGGCTCAGTAAGTCGGCAGTTCCATGCCGTCGAACAGCTCATCCAGTTCCGCCTTGTTACGGCACTGGATCGCCTTCTCCAGCATGTCCCTATCCAGGTGCGGGGCAAACTGCTGGATGAAGTCGCACATGAAGCCGCGCAAGAAGGTGCCGCGGCGGAAGCCGATCTTGGTCACACTGGATTCGAACAGCTCGCTGGCATCCAGTACAACCAGATCGGAGTCGAGCTTGGAATCCACAGCCATTCGCGCAACGATCCCGACACCCAGCCCAAGCCGCACATAGGTCTTGATCACGTCGGCATCGGCGGCGGTGAAGACCACTTTCGGCGAAAGCCCGCGATGCCCGAACGCCTCGTCGAGCTTGGAACGGCCGGTAAACCCGAATACGTAGGTCACGATCGGATGCTCGGCGAGTGCTTCGAGCGTGAGCTTTTCGAGCTTTGCCAGCGGATGCCCCTGAGGCACGATCACACAACGGTTCCAGCGATAGCAGGGCATCATCACCAGATCACCGAACAACTCCAGTCCTTCAGTGGCAATGGCGAAGTCGACGGTGCCGTCGGCGGCCATCTCGGCGATCTGCATCGGCGTACCCTGGTGCATGTGCAGGGAAACGTCAGGGTATTGCTTGATAAAGCTGCTAATAACCTGGGGCAACGCGTAGCGCGCCTGGGTATGGGTGGTGGCGATGCTCAGGGTTCCCTTCTTTTCGTTGGAGAACTCCTGAGCGATCTGCTTGATGCTCTCGCATTTGCGCAGGATCTCGCCTGCCGTCGTGATGATGCGCTCCCCCGCTGGCGTGACACGGGTCAGATGCTTGCCGCTGCGGGCGAACACCTCGACGCCGAGCTCGTCTTCCAGCAGTCGGATCTGCTTGCTGATTCCGGGTTGCGAGGTGAACAGACTCTGCGCCGTTGCCGAAACGTTGAGGTCATGGTGCGCCACTTCCCAGATGTAACGCAGTTGTTGAAGCTTCATAGAAATCCCTCAAGGCAAAGGCACCACTGCGCCTGCCGCAACACTTATAACCTTATGAACGGTGCGCCAACGGATGATAGATGTTCCGCCTGGCGTTTGCTGTGCGACCTTTGGTCTGACTCGCCGCGACTGCCGTTGAGCTTAGCAGCGCGGCGAAAATCGGGCCCGGCGTTTGCTCAGCCGCCAGTGCGCTGCTCCAGAAAACGCAACAGGTGATACAACATCTCCGTCCTGGGCATCGAAACGCCAGCCTGCGCTGCGGCAGCGAGCGGTGCCGCATAGATCGCTTCAAGCTCCATCGGCCGGTTCTGAAAACGATCGTGATACATGCTGGGCAGGTAATCGGGCATACGCGCAGTGCCCATCAGCAGCTTCTCCGGAAAGTCTTCCGGCAGCGAACAGCCCAGCGCGTGCGCCGCCGTGCAGACCTCTTGCATGATCGCCTTGACCTGCGCGCGCGAGTGATCGCTACTGAGCAGTGACTCGGTGCCCGCGTCGAGCAACGCCGACAGCCCGTTGAACGGGACATTCCACACCAGCTTCATCCAGCGCGCCTGTGCCAGGCTGGGCATCGGCGACGAGTCCACGCCTGCCTGACGGAACATCTCGACCATCGCGTTCAGCAACGCAAGTTGTGCCTGCTCGTCGCCGCCGGCCGGTCCAGAGTGGTAACCGAGATTCACCCCGCCCAGTGCCTGATGCTCCACCACGCCGGGCGCCGAGCGATGGGCGCAGATCGCACACAAGCCACCGAGCAGATGCACGGTATCAGGGAGCAATGGCCTGATGGCATCTTCCACCCCCAAACCGTTCTGCAGCACCACGACCTTGCAATCAGGAGCGGCTAGCTGCGCGATGATCGGCGCGAGTGCCTCATTGCTGGTGCTTTTGGCACCGACCAGCAACCAGTCGCACGCCGGCATCTTTGCCGCATCACGATAGACCTGCGGCCGCTCCAACAGCAACGATCCATGAACGGCACTGTTCACCTGTAAGCCGCGCTCGCACACCGCGGCATATTCGCTACGCAAAAGAAAGTGCACATCGTAGCCGGCACGCGCCAGCATCAAACCGTAAAAACCGCCGATGGCACCGGTGCCGATGATGCCGATACGTGGACTCGCTGCAGACATAAGCACTCCAGATCAGGGGACCGGCTGCGCTCGCCGCGCCAACCGGTAAAAGGTCGAACGATAGCAGTCCGGCACGCAACGTCCCAGCGACTAGCGTGGCAGCGTGAAGGGTACGCAAGCGGCAAGCCTCAATAGGCCATCAATCTCGTTGTCGAGTGCGGGCTTTAGCGATAAGGTTCCGTTTCCCCGCTGCGCCCTCAGGCTGTGTTCCGCCGCACCGGGATCGCTGGCGGACGGCTCCCGTGATTCCTGACGAGTAACAAATGGCTGATTTACCAATCGACGACCTTAACGTTGCCTCCAACGTGACCCTCATCACGCCGGAGCAACTGAAGCGTGAAATTCCGCTGACCGCCTCGGCACTGCAGACCGTCTCCCACGGGCGCCAGGTGGTACGCGACATTCTCGACGGCAAGGATCACCGCCTGTTCATAGTGATCGGCCCTTGCTCCATTCACGATCTGAAGGCCGCCCACGAGTACGCCGAGCGTCTCAAGGTGCTGGCAGAAAAGGTGTCCGACAGCCTCTTCCTCGTCATGCGGGTGTATTTCGAGAAGCCGCGCACCACCGTCGGCTGGAAAGGCCTGATCAACGATCCGTATATGGACGACTCGTTCAAGATCCAGGACGGGCTGCACATCGGTCGCAAGCTGCTTCTCGACCTTGCCGAGATGGGTCTGCCCACCGCGACCGAAGCGCTCGATCCGATTTCGCCGCAATACCTGCAGGACCTGATCAGCTGGTCGGCGATTGGCGCACGAACAACCGAATCCCAGACGCACCGCGAGATGGCCTCGGGCCTGTCCTCCGCTGTCGGCTTCAAGAACGGCACCGACGGCAGCCTGACCGTGGCAATCAACGCCCTGCAGTCGGTTTCCAGCCCGCACCGCTTCCTCGGCATCAACCAGTCCGGCGGCGTCTCCATCGTCACCACCAAGGGCAACAACTACGGACATGTGGTCCTGCGCGGTGGCAACGGCAAGCCCAACTACGACTCGGTCAGCGTCGCGCTGTGCGAGCAGGATCTGAAGAAGGCGGGCATCCGCCCCAATGTGATGATCGACTGCAGCCACGCGAACTCCAACAAGGACCCTGCCCTGCAGCCGCTGGTAATGGACAACGTCGCCAATCAGATTCTGGAAGGCAACAACTCCATCGTTGGCCTGATGGTGGAAAGCCACCTTGGCTGGGGTAACCAGTCCATTCCGAAGGATCTGAGTGATCTCAAGTACGGCGTATCGATCACCGATGCCTGTATCGACTGGGAAACCACCGAGAAGGCGGTGATGAGCATGCACGACAAGCTAAAGGACGTACTGCCAAGACGGCAGCGCGACTGAAACGAAAAACGCCGGTCTCCCGGCGTTTTTTTATGGGGTCGGTTCCACCCTGTCCGAGGTCGGTCGATTGCGCTCGATGTAACGTTCGACATAGGAACACGACGGAATCACCTGGTACCCCTCGCGCTCGGCATATTCGAGCGCGTGCTGCGTCAGCACAGCAGCGATGCCTCGCCCACGCAGCGCATCCGGAACGAAGGTCCGGTACATGTCCAGCGTCTGCTTGCCCAGATCCATATAGGCCAGATAGGCACAATGACCGTCGATCACGGCCTCGAAGCGATGCCCCGCCAGGTCATGGTGAACACGCACCGTATCGCTCATTTTGACTCCTCAGCAGGATTGCCCTGTCTTCTTGTTCTCGATCACGCTGCGGTCCATGACGCAGAACTGGCAGCCGAAACATACACAGGTGTCTTTTCTACCTGTTTCGCATCCGTTCGAACAGCCTCAGCTGATCAATATTTGTGCGCGGCATTGAAGGAACTTTCGATCAAACAGAAGATCAGGCAACTATGAGTGCATGTATTCCCGGCGAACACTGGATGTTTTTTATCCAAGTTTCGCAAAGGGGTGGTAAAGCAAAAGGCCATTTGAAAAAAAACCTGTGGCTCCGAGGCTCGCTCCGTTTACTTAAGCTAAGTTCTAGGTAGTATGTGCGCGCAAACTTTCCATAACGGAAGTTGCTTATGGATTTCCACCTTAAGGGGAACAAGATGAACAACGTTCTGAAATTCTCTGCTCTGGCTCTGGCCGCAGTTCTGGCTACCGGTTGCAGCAACAGCATGACCAAAGAAAGCGAAGCTCGCCTGACCGCGACCGAGGACGCCGCTGCCCGCGCCCAAGCTCGCGCTGACGAAGCGTACAGCAAGGCCGACGAAGCTCTGGCCGCCGCTCAGAAGGCTCAGCAGACCGCTGACGAAGCCAACGAGCGTGCTCTGCGTATGCTGGAACGCGCCAGCCGCAAGTAAGCTTGTAGAAATAAAAAAAGCCGACCTTTGAGGTCGGCTTTTTTATGCACTTAGATCAGCAGTCAAAACAACTGTTCTTCCTGAGCAGCCACTTCCGTCCGTTGCTCGGCAATCTGGATCGGCAGGCCGTCCTCGCCAGCGATGATTTCGCGGACCATTTCCCAGTCAAGATGCAGCTTGCCCGCGGCATCGTCGCGCTTGAGTAGCGTATTGATCACGACCGCATGCTTATCCATCAGGGTGAGCGTTTGCTGATCACCCTCTTCCAGCGGCGCATGGGCTTCGAGATACACCTTGCCCTCACTCACGCCGAATTTGTATGGCTCGTCGACGATGCGTACCGGGGTACCCACCTTCACCATCTTCGCCAGCTCCAGCACATTATGGTTGAGCATGCGGAAGCAGCCATGACTGACGCGCATACCGATCCCGAACTTCTTGTTCGAGCCATGGATAAGGTAGCCGGGCAGCGAAAGCGTCATCTTGAACGGCCCCAGCGGGTTATCCGGTCCGGGTGGAACGACTGTCGGTAACGGGTCGCCATCTGCAGCGTGCTCGTCACGGATGGATTGCGGTGGGTACCAGGCGGGGTTGCTGGTCATTGCCGAAATCCGCGTATTACCAACCGGCGAGCCCCAACCCTCGCGACCGATTCCGAGGGGGAAGGTGTGCACAACGTTCTGGCCTTCCGGGTAGTAATAAAGGCGGTACTCGGCAATGTTGATCACCACGCCTTCACGCGGACCCGGCGGCAGAATGAAACGGGTCGGCAGGATGATGTCCGTGCCCTCGCCTGGCAACCAGGGATCGACACCCGGATTGGCCGCCACCAGCTCCAGATAGCCAAGGTCATGGGTTTCACCAATGGCGGCGAAGGTGTCTTCGTACTTGGCCTTGATGACCTGAATCTGACCGACTATGTCGTCGCCTTCCGGCGGCAGCGGCAGCTCAAGCGCCGCGCTGGAGCCTGCTGAAAGCAAAGCAGCGAGTGACAAACAGGAGGCGACTGCAAACGCGCGCGAGAGCATTCAGAAATCCTTGAGAACTTGGATGATGGAAATGGTGCGATTGTACGTGAACCGGGCGAAACGTGAGCTACCAGGCAGCGGTGGCGGACGGAAGGCCCTTGCGTCGCGCCTCAAGCAACTGCCTGCAGTTCGGACACAGCTGTCGGTCCTTTAGCGTGGCGCGCTCGAGCTCCCTCCAGCGAGGCTGCGCAGGCAGCAGACCGCCACACAGGGTACGGTCCGCATTGCCGCTCAGCTCAAGCTGGCGCAACGCCAGGTGCAGTCGATTCTCGCGGCAGGCGAACATGTCGTACTGTTCGTCCGGCACGATGATCCGATAAGCGTAAAGGGTCCTGGCTGAGCGCGACATCTGAGGCTCCAATCGAGGGCGCGACAGTAGCTGCGCGCACGCCTCAAAGCAAGGGCTCGAGCACCGGCCAGACGGTATCCAGCAGCTGGGTCTGGGCCTCTGCGGTGGGGTGAATGCCATCGGCCTGCATCATCCCCGCGACGCCACCAACCCCCTCCAGCAGAAACGGCACATAAGCCACCGGTTTCTCCGCTGCCAGCGAGTCGAAAGCGTCAGCGAACGCGCGGGTGTAACGCTGCCCGAGATTGGGCGGCATGCGCATTCCAAGCAACAGGACCTCTGCACCCGCCTCGCGGCTGCGATCGATCATCTCGGCAAGATTCTGTTTCAATTGCGCTGGCGACTGCCCACGCAGACCGTCGTTGCCTCCCAGCTCGAGAATCACCACCTCGGGAGCATACTCCTCGAGCAACGGACCAAGCCGCGCGAGCCCGCCAGACGTGGTGTCGCCACTGATCGAAGCGTTCACCACGCGCCACGAATCATCCGCCCCGACCAGGCGTTCCTGCAGCAGATGCACCCACCCCTGGCTGGTTTCCAGCCCGAAAGCCGCGCTGATACTATCGCCGACCACCAGTACGGTTCCGGCCAGGGCTCCCTGAGTCCAGCACAGCAGCGCCAGAGCCCCGCATTTCAGCCACTTTCGCATCGGATCCCCTCATGAGCGGCAACATTCTCGACGCCCGGAACCTTAACAAAGTGGTACCCAGCGCGGAAGGCGAGCTGAGCATCCTGGCCGACCTCTCGCTGCAGCTGGCCAAGGGCGACAGCCTCGCCATCGTCGGCACCTCCGGCTCGGGAAAGTCGACCCTGCTCGGTCTGCTCGCCGGGCTGGATCTGCCGAGCTCCGGGGAAGTGCACCTCGCGGGCCACGCGCTGGCCGCGCTCGATGAGGATCAGCGCGCACGCGTACGCGCCGAACACGTCGGCTTTGTCTTCCAGTCGTTCCAGTTGCTGGACAGCCTGAACGCGCTGGAGAACGTCATGCTGCCCCTTGAGTTGGATGGCCGTCGCGATGCCCGCGAGCGCGCCACCGAACTGCTTGGCCGCGTCGGCCTCGGCGAGCGCCTGCACCACTATCCGCGTCAGCTTTCGGGTGGCGAGCAACAGCGGGTTGCGCTGGCCCGCGCCTTCGCCGCCGAGCCCGACGTACTGTTTGCCGATGAGCCCACCGGCAACCTCGACACGCATACCGGCGCGCACATCACCGAGCTGCTTTTCGAACTCAATCGCGAGCGTGGCACCACGCTTGTGCTGGTGACCCATGACGAGCGCCTGGCCAAGCGTTGCCATCGCATGATTCGCCTCGAGGGCGGTCGGCAGATTGCTGCCGAGGCGGCTGAATGATGCGCATGCCCAAGGCCCGCTTGTTCGCCCTGGCCTACCGGCAGTTATTGCGTGACGCTCGCGCCGGTGAGTTGCGCGTGCTGTTCTTCGCACTGGTCATCGCCGTGGCCGCCAGCACCGCGATCGGTTATTTCGGCGCACGCCTGAACGGCGCCATGCTGCTACGCGCCAGCGAATTCCTCGGTGCTGACCTGGTGTTGAGCGGCAGCGCGCCGGCGGCGCCAGCGCAGATCGAAGCGGGCACGGCGCAAGGCCTCGCGCATGCCCAGGTCGTCGAGTTCTCCAGCGTCATCGCGACCGATGAGGATCTGCAGCTTGCCAGCGTCAAGGCCGCCAGCAACGGTTATCCGTTGCGGGGCACCCTGCGCAGCGCTGCGCAGCCCTATGAAACCGAGCAGCCCGGCGGCGCTCCTGCACCCGGCGAAGCCTGGGCCGAGGCGCGGCTGTTTGCAGCACTTGACCTGGAGATCGGCGACAGCATCGAGGTCGGCAACAAGCCGCTGCGCCTGACCCGCGTGCTGACCTACGAGCCGGACCGGGTTGGCGACTTCTACAGCCTGACGCCTCGGGTGCTGATGCACCTGGACGACCTGGCCGCGACCGGTGTCGTGCAACCCGGCAGCCGCGTCCGTTATCGCGAGCTGTGGCGAGGTGAAAGCGCGGCATTGGCGGCCTATCAGCAGTCACTGCAAAGCGATCTGCAGGCGCACCAACGCATCGAAACGGCCAACGACAGCAATCGCCAGATCGGCGGTGCCCTTGGTCGCGCTGAACGCTATCTGAACCTGGCAAGCCTCGCCGCCATCCTGCTGGCCGGGGTGGCGGTCGCGCTCTCCGCCGCCCGCTTCGCTGCGCGGCGCTTCGATGCCAGTGCACTGTTGCGCTGCCTGGGCCTGTCGCGTCACGACGCCCTGCTGCTCTACGCCCTGCAACTGGGCATGCTCGGCCTGCTGGCGAGCATCGCCGGTGCGCTGCTCGGCTGGGCCGCGCAGCACGGACTGTTCTTTTTGCTGCGCGATCTGCTCGCCCAGGAAATACCACCTGGCGGCATCTGGCCGGCCGCGGCAGGCGTCGCAACCGGGCTGGTGGCCCTGGCAGGCTTTGCCCTGCCGCCGCTGGCGGGGCTGGGGCGCGTGCCTCCGCTGCGCGTGCTGCGCCGCGACATGCTGCCGGTACCACCCAGCGCGTGGCTGGTCTATGGGACCGCGATTTTCGCCCTCGGGCTGATCATGTGGCGGCTGAGCCTGGATCTGAAGATCACGCTGGCACTGCTCGGCGGCGGCCTGCTCGCCACGCTGCTGCTTGGCGGTCTGCTTCTTATGGGGCTCAAGGCCATGCGCCGCCTGCTTGCCGGTGCGTCGCTGAGCTGGCGCCTGGGCCTCGGCCAGTTGCTGCGCCATCCATTGGCTGCCGCCGGACAGGCCCTTGCCTTCGGCCTGATCCTGCTGGCCATGGCGCTTATCGCGCTGCTGCGAGGTGAGCTGCTCGATACCTGGCAGGACCAGCTGCCGGACAACGCACCGAATCACTTCGTGCTCAACGTACTGCCGGCGGAAAAGGATGCCTTTGCCGAGCGCATCGCGGCCATCTCGGACCATGCCGCGCCGCTGTATCCGGTCGTCCCAGGACGCCTGATCGCGATCAACGGCGAGCCGGTGCGCCAGCTGGTCAGCAAGGAATCCCAGGGTGAGCGCGCGATCCGCCGCGACCTGAGCCTGACCTGGGCCGCCGAACTACCGAAGGACAATCACATCGTCGCGGGCAACTGGTGGGGCGATCAGGGCGACGCGGACATTCCCGGGGTATCCGTCGAGGCGGAACTTGCGCAAAGCCTGCAATTGAAGGTCGGTGATCGACTGTCCTTCACCATCGGCGGGCTGACCCGCGAGGCCAGCGTCACCAGCCTGCGCGAGGTCAACTGGGACAGCTTCCAGCCCAACTTCTACATGATCTTCGAACCGGACACTCTCCAGGGCATGCCGGCCACCTACATGACCAGCTTCCACCTGCCGCCTGGCAAGGAACGCGAACTGGTGGAGCTGGCCCGCGCGTTTCCTTCGGTCACCCTGCTGCAGGTCGAGGCGCTGCTGGCTCAATTGCGCAGCATCCTTGCGCAGGTATCACTCGCCGTGGAATACGTACTGCTGTTCGTCCTGGCCGCCGGACTGGCGGTTCTGTTCGCCGGGCTGCAAGCGACGCTGGACGAGCGCATTCGTCAGGGCGCGTTGCTCAGGGCGCTCGGTGCAGAGCGGGGCTTGCTGCTTCGTGCGCGCCGAGCCGAGTTCGGCCTGTTGGGCGCCGCCAGCGGCCTGCTCGCCGCACTCGGCTGCGAGCTGGTCAGCGCCCTGCTCTATCACTACGCATTCGATCTGCGCTGGCAGCCGCACCCATGGCTGCTGGTACTGCCGTTGATAGGTGCTTTGCTGGTCGGCGGCGCCGGTCTGATCGGTACTCGACGCGCTCTGAATGCGAGCCCGCTGACCGTACTGCGCGAGAGTTGAAGCGCTACAATCGGCGACTTTTCAGCGAGGACGCAAATCCATGAGTCGCTATCGCCCACCGCGCCCGGCCGGCACGCCCCTGATCACCCCAGAAGGCGAGGCTCGACTGCGTGCCGAGCTGCACGAACTCTGGCACGTCAAGCGCCCGCAGGTGACCCAGTCGGTGAGCGAAGCGGCGGCGCAGGGTGATCGTTCGGAGAACGCTGAATACACCTACGGCAAGAAGATGCTGCGAGAGATCGACAGCCGCGTGCGATTTCTGACCAAGCGTCTGGAAAAGCTCAAGGTCGTAGGCGACCGGCCCAGCGACCCGAACAAGGTGTATTTCGGCGCATGGGTGACCCTGGAGGACGAGGATGGTGAGGAGTCGCGCTACCGAATCGTCGGTCCTGACGAACTGGACCTGCGCCAGGGCCTGATCAGCATCGATTCGCCCCTGGCGCGGGCGCTGGTGGGCAAAGGTCTGGATGCCGAAGTCCAGGTGCAAACCCCGACCGGGATGAAGCTCTGGTACGTGGTCGCTGTCGAGTATCAGTGACCGGCAGGTCAATATCGGACGA
>Ga0209643_1001802_pt1 | contig 17085 bp, 16 predicted proteins | sample AutmiccBRH37_all_FD_187383 | JGI IMG/M metagenome (GOLD analysis project Ga0209643, IMG submission 187383) | Deep subsurface microbial communities from Mt. Terri, Switzerland - Autotrophic microbial communities BRH/37_all (SPAdes) (version 2) | ecosystem: Environmental > Aquatic > Deep... | reverse complement strand
GCAGATCGGCTGGCGCGGATCGAGCCACACCTGCGCCAGCGTCGGCGAGCCGGAGGGCAGGGGCGTCGCTGGCGTTGCTTCACTGGCGCGTGCGCCGATACCGGGAAGCTGTTCCAGGGACAGCTGGCCTTGCGTGGTCCAGTAAAGCGGCTGCTCAGAAAGCTGCTCGGCCAGTCGGGTACGGCTGGGTTGGTCCAGCGTTTCGCTCTTGTTCATCAGCAGCAGGCCGGCTTGGGCCAGGGCCTGCTGCTGGCTGTCGGGCAGGGGTTCGCCGCGGCTGAGGGCGGCGGCATCCAATACCAGCACGGTTGGCTGGACGCTCAGCACGTTCTGCCATGGCGGTAGCCTGAGCTGCCGCAGCAATTCCGTCGGGTGGCCCAGGCCGGAGGGTTCGATCAGCAAGCGGTCTGGTTTTGCCTGACGCAGCAGGCGCGCCAGGCCGACCTGGAACGGCACGCCGTTGACACAACACAGGCAGCCGCCGGGGATCTCCGCCAGGCTGATGCCGTCTGCTTCGGTCGTCAGTAACGCGGCATCCAGCCCGATCTGGCCGAACTCGTTGATCAGCACCGCCCAGCGCTCGCCGGCTGGCTTCTGATCGAGCAGATGGCGAATCAGGCTGGTTTTGCCGGCGCCGAGCGGGCCGCCGATGAGATGGGTCGGGATATGTTCGAGCATGGCGGCTATGGTGCGCATTTTGCGCTGGGTCTGAAAGGGGCGGGTGGCTCATGTTAAAGTCGCCGGCGATTCTCGGAGAGGTGAAATCGTGCGGTTACCGTTCTTGCTGACAGCCCTGTGCGGCCTGCTCGTCGCTGGCGACGTGATGGCCGAAGCGTGCGTGATTAACAGCCACGACGACCGCGTGGCAGTGAAGCTTTGCCAGGCGAACATCAACATTCCCGCAGAGCTGTTCCGCAGCGGCTTCTGTCAGCCGCAGCTGAAGGATCACGAAGTCGAAGTGGAGTTCGTCGATCAGTGCCCGGACGGTGCCTTCGGTGTCTGCCGCAACGCGCAGGTGTCGAACATGCCGTACCGGCAGGACATTCACTATTACGGCATCGCCAGTGATGCGCGCTTTCTCCAGCCCGCCTGCGAGCAGAACAACCAGGGCAGCTGGAAGAAGAACTGACCTCGGCCCAGCAGCCATAGGGGTTTCACGTGGAACCCCGGCTGATTTCCCGGTGGCCTTCTACCGAACCGGTTTCAATGCGCCGCAATCGTCCGCTATCCAGCGCGCGTGGGATTCGATTCGCGAGGTACCGGTCTCGGTGCCTTGGCGGTATTCACTTTCCACGGTACTGACGAACTCCTTGTCGCTGATGAAGCGCGTCTCGCCCTGACCTCGGGCATCAGGGCACTCGAACCTGAATTTCCACAGCTTGTCGCCACGCTCGGTGATCTCCTGGGTACAGGCCGGGTCATCCTGAAAGGGCAGCTCATCGGACTCCACCTGGGCCTTGCTTAGACAGATCTGCACGCCCTTGCCGCCGAGTTTCACGCCCTGCGCGGCCAGCATCTCCTCCATCATCCGGCGCTGGTCGGCGGGCAGGTTCTCCATCTGCGCCAGCATCGCGTCCATGCCGGGCATCTGTTGGCCGTCCACCTGTATATCGCCGCTGCTGAATTCCCAGAGGCCCGGCAGAATCTGCGCATGGGCTGGCAGCAGTGTCAGGGAGAGAAGCGCGAAAGCGGCCAGACGTGGCAGTTGAGTCATGAGCGTGCCTCCGGAGATGGGTTGTTCCTTCAGCCTAGTCGAGCTTTTTCTGCACCGTGCTCGAACGGACGTCGGTCGACAAAAGAACGCGACACAGCGATTGCCGATGGATTTGTGCTGTTGAGAAGCGTTAGCATTAACGCTTGCAGCGCTCATGGGAGGCCGCATGGCAATTGAAGGTATGGTTCGACAGCAGATGCTGCATCGGCTCTATGCCGAGCATCACGGCTGGCTTAACGGCTGGCTGCGGCGTCAGCTGGGTTGTAATCAGCGGGCGGCCGACCTCGCGCAGGACACCTTCGTGCGGGTGATGACCAAGGATCAGGACATGGGCGCCATCCGCGAACCCAGAGCCTACCTGCATACCATCGCCAAGGGCCTGTTGATCAACCATTGGCGGCGCCGACAGATCGAGCAGGCCTATCTTGATGCGCTGGCACTGCAACCCGAGCCCGTGGCGCCATCGCCGGAATCCCAGGCGTTGATCGTCGAAACCTTGCTGCAGGTCGACGCCATGCTGGCCCAGCTGCCGGCGAAGGTGCGCAGCGCCTTTCTCATGTCGCAGCTGCAGGGCATGACCTACGCCGCAATCGCCATCGAACTCGGCGTTTCCGAGCGGATGGTGAAGAAGTACATGGCTCAGGCCATGTTGCATTGCCTGCTGCTGGTGGCGGAGGACTGATGGGCATCGATTACCGCGTGCTGCAGGAAGCGGCGAAGTGGTTTGCCGTGTTGCAGTCCGGTGCGGCCAGCGCTGGCGAGCGCCAGGCCTGGAGCGCGTGGCTGGAACAGCCGGAACATGCCCGCGCGTGGGCCAAGGTCGAACGCATCAGTGGCCAGTTCCAGCCGCTGGCCGACGATGCCGTCGGGCGCACTGCCGGCGCGATGTTGCACAGCCGCCAATCGAACCGTCGCCAGGCACTGAAGGTGCTGTCCGTGCTTTGTGGCGGCGCGGCACTGAGCCTGGCCGGCGGATCGCTGCCCTGGCGACAGTGGACGGCCGATGAGCGGACCGCGGTTGGTGAGGTGCGCGATCTGCGCCTGGCTGATGGCTCGCAGCTCTGGCTGAACACCGATACCGCGGTGGATATTGCCGATGACGCGACCGCGCGCAGGCTGGCGCTTTACCGTGGTGAGCTGCTGGTCGATGCCTCGCCCAGCCAAGGCGGGCGGCCGTTGCTGCTGACCAGTCGTGAAGGTCGCGTGCGCAGCGAGCAGGCCGCGCGTTTCTCGCTGCGCCAGGAAGATGGCCATACTCGACTGAGCGTGTTCGCCGGCGCTGTGGATATCCAGCTGGATGGCTTAGGCATCACCCGTGTGGCGGCCGGGCAGCAGACCGATTTCAGTCGCCGCTACATCGCCCCCCTGTCGGCGGCCCGCGCCGAACATCAGGCCTGGGCGAGCGGCGTATTACTGGCCGACAACCAGCGCCTGGAGGATTTCCTCGTCGAACTGTCGCGCTATCGACACGGCTATCTCGGCTGCGATCCGCGTATCGCCGATCTGCGCGTGGTCGGCGCCTTTCCCCTCGGTGACACCGAGCGTGTGCTGGATGCGCTGGCGGCGACGCTGCCGGTGCGCATCGAGCGGCGCATGGCCTGGTGGGTCAGCCTCGAACCTGCCGCGGCACGGGGTGGCGTGTAGTTCGTTGCGGACACGAATAAAAAATATTCGCATCTTCAGTTCCCTTTCTTCGATCTGGTTGGGCATAGGGCTAAATCCGTCACTCGAACAGGAACACCCATGCGCTCGACCGCCTTGCCGTTCATTCCCAATCGCTCCCGCGCCTTGGCGCTCGGCATTCGTGCCGCGCTGCTGTGCCTGCCGCTGGCCAGCATCGTGCCCGGCGCTGCCATGGCGCAGTCTGCTACCCAGCAGGTGGTGCGCAGCTACGACATTCCCGCCGGCCCGCTCTCCAGCGCACTGAGCCGTTTCGCCGGTGAAGCAGGTGTGCTGCTCTCGGTGGATGGCAGCCTGCTGCAGGGCCTGGACAGCAACGGCCTGAAAGGGCAGTACGGCGTTGATGACGGTTTCGCTGCGTTGCTGCAGGGTAGCGGCCTGCAGGCCGTCCGCGACAGCCAGGGCAACTACTCGCTAGCGCGCCGTAGCGCGCAGACCGATGCCGTCGAACTGCAACCGATGACCGTCGAAGGTTTCGCCCTGGGCAACGCGCTGGGTTCGATGGAAGGCTACAACGCGACCCACAGCAGCGTGGCGACCAAGACGAGCATGCCGTTGGCAGAGACTTCGCAGACCGTTTCGGTGGTCACCCGCCAGCAGATCGAGGATCAGGGTTCACGCTCGATCGCCCAGGCGGTGCGCTACACGCCGGGACTGATGAGTACGCCGTACGGTGCGACGACGCGCTACGACTATGTAGCCATGCGCGGCATCACCGATGGCTCGGTCGACAATCTCTATCTCGATGGCCAGAAGCTGCTGGGCGACAGCGGCACTTACAGCAGTCTGCAGGTCGATCCGTACTTCATCGAGCGCATCGACATCCTCAAGGGACCGTCCTCGGTGCTCTATGGCCGCAGCCTGCCCGGGGGGCTGGTGGCGATGACCAGCAAGAAGCCGCAGAAGGAAGCCAGCCGCCAGCTGCAGTTCTCCTACGGCAGCAATGATTACAAGCAGGCAGCGTTCGACTTCACCGGGCCTCTGGATGACGAGCGCATCAGTTATCGATTGGTCGGCGTGGCCAAGGATGCCGACAACCAGGTCGATGGAATCGAGGAGCAACGCTTTGCGGTGATGCCCTCGGTAAGCATCGACTTCACCGAAGACACCCGCCTGACCTTGCTGGCGATGCTGCAACGCGATCCGGAGAGCGGCTACCACGGCGGATTACCGGCCGAGGGCACGGTGACGTCGCGCAACGGTCAGCGCATCTCGCGCAGCTTCTTCGAGGGCGACGAGGACTACGAGAAGTTCGAGCGCGACCAGCAGATGATCGGCTATCAGCTCGAGCACCGTTTCAACGATGTCGTTTCGGCGCGGCAGAACTTCCAGTACCTGGACTCCACCGTGGACTCGGGGCAGGTTTATCAGTACGGCTACGTGGCCCCAGGTTCCGATGAACTGGTGCGCTACTACACCGGGGCCGACGAAGCACTGCATGCCTGGACCATCGACAACCAGTTGCAGTTCCTCTTCGATACCGGCGCACTCAGCCATACTCTGGTGACCGGCCTCGACTACCAGCGGCGCAAGGCCAAGGTGGTTTACGACGCAGCCTACGGCCTGCCCTCGGTCAATCCCTACACCGGTGCCGTAGGTGCGGGCAGCCCGGTGTTCTACCACCAGTACGACGAAACCCGTGAGCTGGAGCAAACAGGCCTCTATGTGCAGGACCTGATCAGCCTCGGCAACTGGCGCTTCTCGCTGGGTGTTCGCCAGGATTGGGTGGACGTCTCGTTCGATCACACCAACGATGCGAGCTACGGCGATCAGTCCGATAGCGCCAAGCTCGAGCAATTCACTGGTCGCGTTGGTGTGCTCTATGCCTTTGATAACGGCCTGTCGCCCTACGCCAGCTACTCCGAGTCGTTCAATCCCAACGCCACTGCGGCCTATAACGCGAATGGCAGCGGCGGCTTCGACATCACCTTGCTCGATCCCACCGAGGGCGAACAGTACGAGGTGGGCCTGAAGTATCAGCCGCTGGGCACCGATGATCTCTACACCATCTCCTACTTCGACTTGAAGCAATCGAACCTGGCGAACAAGGATTCCAACGAGAACTTCTACCGCGCGGTGGGCGAACTTACCTCCAAAGGCGTGGAAGTCGAAGCTCGTCTGCGGCCGCTGGAACAGGTCAATGTCATCGCCAGCTATACCTACATGGACGTCGAGTATTCCAAGGACTTCACCGGTGCTGCTGGCGTCAACAATCGCGGCAACACGCCCAACGCGGTGGCGCGCAACATGGCCTCGCTGTGGACCGACTACACCTTCGACCGAGGGCCGTTGGCCGGTTTGCAGGTGGGAGGTGGCGCACGCTACTTCGGCAAGAGCTGGGCTGACGCGGAGAACACCCTGCGCATTCCGTCCTACACGCTGTACGACGCCATGCTTGGTTATGACCTGTCTCGCGTCGGGCTGCAGGGTGTCGGCGTGCGTCTGAATCTGAACAACCTCACCGATGAGAAGTACGTCGCCGCGTGCAACAGCCTGAGCCAGTGCTACTACGGCGAGGAGCGCAATGTCATGGCTACCGTGACCTACGACTTCTGATCAACGCTGAACTGCCGCCGGCCCCACAGGGCCGGCGGCTTTGTGCTTTCTGAAGGACGGACAACCGACGATGCGTTCCATTCTCGTGCTCCTGCACCGCTACATCGGCCTGGCCACGGCGATCTTCCTGTTTCTCGCCGGCATTACCGGCAGCATCCTGGCCTTCCATCACGAGCTGGACGAATGGCTCAACCCGGAGTTCTACCACACCACCAGCGAGGGCCCGGTGCTGGCGCCGGGAACGTTGGTGGAACGCGTCGAGCAGGCCAACCCGCGCATGCAGGTCTGGTACATGGAGTTTCCCAGTGAGCCCGGTCATGCCGCTTTGATGGCGCTGGTGCCGCGTAACGATCCGGCGACTGGCAAGCCGTATGGCGAGCGCCCAGTGGTGCAGTACGTCGATGCGGTGAGCGGCGACCCGGTGGGCACGCGCTACTGGGGCGAATGCTGCTTCTCGCGCAAGAACTTCGTGCCCTTCATCCTCGAGTTTCACTACAACCTGTCGCTGCCGGGCAACTGGGGGCTGTGGTTGATGGGTATCGTCGCTATCGCCTGGGTGATCGATTGCTTCGTCTCGCTGGTGCTGACCTTTCCTCGTGGCCGGCCGTTCTTTTCCAAGTGGTGGGCGTCCTGGAAGATCAAGCGCCAGCGCATGAACCACGACGTACACCGCGCAGGCGGCCTGTGGCTGTGGCTGCTGCTCACGCCGGTGGCGGTCAGCAGCGTGGCGATGAACCTGCCGGAGCAGGTGTTCAAGCCGGTGGTATCGCTGTTCTCGCCCGTTGAGCCGAGCGTCTACGAGGCCCGCGGGCGGATGCCGGCTGAGCAGTTGGGCACCACCGCTTACGACTTCCACCAGGCGTACGACTACGCCATGCAGCACGCCGCCGAACTCGGCCTGACCGAAGCGATCACCGAGCTGTACTACAGCTTCGAATACAACTTCTATGGCGCCGGCTTCGGCGAGCACGACAGCAACCAGGGCAACGCCTGGCTGTTCTTCCATGGCACCGATGGTCGTCTGCTGGGGCAGGAGATTCCCGGCCAGGGCACGCTGGGGCAGCAGTTTCATCTGCTGCAGCCGGCGATCCATGGCGGGCGCATCCTCGGCCTACCAGGGCGCATCCTCATCGCCGTGCTGGGCGTGGCGATCGCGGTGTTGTCGGTCACCGGTGTGGTGATCTGGTGGCGCAAGCGACGAGCACGCATCAGCGCGGTGCTGCGTGAACCTCGCAGGGGAAGCACGGCGTCGGTAAGTTCGGTCGGTGAGCCATGATGATCATGAGGTGAAGCGTCCCCTCGCCCCTATGCTGGGCGCCCCAGCCGTCTCCCCGGAGGGGAGAGGGGGCGAGCTTCCAGGCCCAGCGCCAGCTATGGTCCGTACACCGCGAACGCCAACAGGCTCGCTTTCCTCACTCCGCCTGCTTGACCAGCTCAGGCAACTGCTCGGCCAGTTTCTGCACCCGCAAAGGCGAGCGGATAAAGCCCTGCTGCCGACCATCCGGGCCGATCAGGACCAGGTTGCCGCTGTGGTCGACGGTATAGTTTTCCTTGCTGGTATCGCCGGGTATGAAGGGAATGCCGACGCCGTTGGCCAGCGTCTGGATGTCGTCCAGCGGGCCGGTCAGGCCCTGGAAACCGGCGTTGAAGTAGCCGAGGTATTCCTTGAGTTTTTCCGGCGTGTCGCGGTTCGGATCGACGCTGACGAGGATGATGCGCAGCTGGTCGCGCACGGCGTCCGGCAGCATGCCGTTGAGTTGGCGCAGTTCGGCCAGGGTAGTGGGGCAGATGTCCGGGCAGAAGGTGTAGCCGAAGAACAGCAGCGTCCACTGCCCGTCCAGTTCGTTCAGTTTTACCGCTTCGCCGTCCTGGTCCGTCAGGCTCAGCGACGGCACCGTGCGGCTCTGCGGCAGCACGACGATGCCGGCATCCAGCAACTGCGTGGGGTCGAGCTGGCGCTGGCTGTTGAGCACCTTGGAAACCGTCAGCCCGACGACCAGCGCGATCAGCGCCACGAGAATGAAGACGGTTTTCTGGATGCGGGTCATGGATGTCCTTTGGGTGACTATCTAGAAATCGAGCAGCAGATAATGATCAACCAGCAGCGCGATGAACAGCGCGAACAGGTACCAGATGCTGAATTTGAAGGTCTTGATTGCCGCATGTGGCCGGCTGTCGCGGTACAGCGCGATCGTCCAGTAGAGAAAGCGTGCGCCCAGCAACGCTGCGGCGGCGAGGTACAGCGGGCCGCTCATGTGAATGGCGAACGGCATGAAGCTGACCGCCAGCAGCATCACCGTGTAGAGCAGGATGTGTACCTTGGTGTAGTGCACGCCGTGGGTCACCGGCAGCATCGGCACGTTGACCTTGGCGTACTCGTCCTTGCGGTGAATCGCCAGCGCCCAGAAGTGCGGCGGCGTCCAGGCGAAGATGATCAGCACCAACAGTAGCGGTTCGGCGGTGACCTGGCCGGTCACCGCGACCCAGCCGAGCAGCGGCGGTGCGGCGCCGGCGAGTCCGCCGATGACGATGTTCTGCGGCGTGGCGCGTTTGAGAAAGCCGGTATAGATCACCGCGTAGCCGATCAGCGAGGCCAGGGTCAGCCAGGCGGCGAGGGCATTGGTGAAGGTCAGCAGCAGGGCCAGCCCGCTGACGCCGAGGACGAAGGCGAAGGTCAGTGCCGCCGCTGGCGAGACCCGGCCTTCGGCCAGGGGGCGCTTGTGGGTGCGGGCCATCACCGAATCGATCTGCCGGTCCACCACATGGTTCACCGCCGCCGCGCCACCGGCACACAGGGCGATGCCCAGATTGCCGAACAGCAGCACCGTCCAGGGCACGCCGGCGCGGGTGGCGAGGAACATGCCCACCAGCGAGGTGATGAGCATCAGCAGCACCACCTTCGGCTTGGTCAGCTCCAGGTAGTCGCGCCAGCTGGCCTGGGCGCTGCGTTCGCTGAGTAGAGTCGCCATGGGGGTTCTCCTTGTGGTCATGCGCGGGGCAGATCGAGCTGCCCCGTCGTGTTCGAAATCGATGCTGGCTCGGTTTGCCGGGCGGCATGTGCAGGCTGGCGCAGCCGGTAATTGACCAGTACCAGCACCAGCAGCAGCGCGGCACCGCCGCCGTTGTGCGCTACGGCGACCGCCAGCGGCAGGTTGAGCAGCACGTTGCTGATGCCCAGCCCGACCTGCAGCGCCAGCGCGGCGATGAGCAGCCCCGCCAGCCGGCCGAGTCCGCGGCGCATGAGCATGGCGGCCAGCAGCAGCAACAGCAGCGTCACGCACAGTGCGCCGATGCGGTGGCTGACATGGATGGCCGTGCGTGCCTCGCCATAGAGCAGGCCGCCGAGGTAATTCGGGCCGATGTCGTGATGGGTCAGGTTGAAGGCGTTGGCGAAGTCCATCCGCGGCCACCATTCGCCATGGCAGGTGGGGAAGTCGGTGCAGGCGACGGCCGCATAGTTGCTGCTGACCCAGCCGCCGAGGGCGATCTGGACGATCACCGCGAGCATGGCGATGCCGGCGAATTTGCGCAGACGACCGTCTACGGCCGGCAACGGAGCAAGTGCACCGGACAGCCGCAGGCACAGCAGGAACAGCAGGCTGAGGGTGGTGAAGCCGCCGAGCAGGTGCGCGGTAACCACCTGCGGCCAGAGCTGCAGGGTCACTGTCCACATGCCGAAGATCGCCTGGGCGATGACCACCGCGAGCAGTAGAAGCGGCAACTTCACCGGCTGCCCGGGTTGGCCGCGACGGCGTATCGCCTGCGCCGCCATGGCGAGAATCACCAGCCCCAGCGCGCCGGCGAAGTAGCGATGGATCATCTCGTTCCAGCCCTTGGTCACTTCCAGTGGCGCCTCGGGAAAGCGCAGCGCGGCGAGGTTCTGCTTGTGCTCGCTCATGGGCACGGCGAGAAAACCGTAGCAGCCTGGCCAGTCAGGGCAGCCGAGGCCGGCGTGGGTCAACCGCGTATAGGCACCGAGCAGCACGACCACCACCGCCAGCAGCGTGGCGATCAGGGCGAGGCGGTATCCGGGTTTGGCCATCGGTTTCTCCTTGGGCGGCCAGTTTGGGACCCCAGCGAAGCGGCAGAGTGCGTCAGCCGATCTGCGAGATCTTCAGCAGGTATTTCAGGTCATCGAGGATTGCCTTGCCGTCGGCTTCGGCGTCGTATCGCAGCACCAGGTTGCCGTGCGGATCGACGATCCAAAGCTGCGGCGTGGCCGGTGCTTCGGGGTTGCGGGCATACACGCCGGCGTCGAGGCCATGGCGTTGCAATTGCGGATACTCGCGACGCAGGCGTTGCTCGTAGGCCTCGTCCAGAGCGGTGGCGCTGGCCAGGGCGTGGCTGGCGCGGGCGGCTTCGCGAGCCAGGCCGATATTGATCTGGCGGGCCAGGTAGACCAGCTGCTGACACTGCGTTTCGCAGCCCTGCGGGGCGGTGACCAGCAGCTCCCAGCGCCGTTCGGAGTCGGCTGCAGTCACGCCGATGGCTGCGCGGTCCTGGCCGTTGGCGATCAGCACGCCGTCGTAGCTGCGGGTCTGCGGAACCCAGAAGCCGAAGCGATACATCGCCGACGCCAGCAGCATCGGGCCGAGTACCACGGCGATTATCAGCAGCAGTTGCAGCCGGCCACGACCGCGCTTCGGCTCACGGCCGGCAAGGGTTGGATTCATCGTTGTCACTGTGCTTCTCCCGTGCCTGATGCACGCCGAAGTAGATGAACAGCGCCAGCAGGGCGGCAGCCATGGCAAACCACTGCACGGCGTAGCCCAGATGCTGCGACGGGCGCATGCTGGTGATCGCCCAATCGGCGCGGTAGGCGCTGGGGCCGGGCTCCAGACGCAATTCATGGATCACGCCTTCGCGGCCGGCCTGCTGCCACATCGCCTCGATGTCGACGTGGTTGATCAGGCGCGGCCAGCCCTCGGCCGTGCGGTGGCTGAAGATGAACGGCTTTCCTGGCGGTACGTAGACCCAGGCGGCGAGCTTCAAAGACTGCGCTGGTGTGTCGAAGGCCGGCGGCACGCGGCGATCGGGCCAGGGAATCCAGCCGCGGTTGACCATTACCCAACGATCGCTGAGCTCGTCATGAAAGGGCTGCAGCAGCTCTACGCCAACCTGGCCGTCACGGGTGCGGCTGTCGAGCAGGAAGCTGTGCTCGGCATCGAAACGACCCTGCAGATGCACGCGGGAAAAAGCCGGCTGGGCGCTGCTTTCGATCTGCTCCGGTGACAGCGGCGCAGCTTGCTGCCTCGCCTCCTGGCGTGCCAGCAGATCGCGCTTCTGTTCGCCGCGCTCCAGCTGCCAGAAGCCCAGCCAGACCAGTACCGGCAGCATGGCCAGCACCAGCAGGGTAGGCAGCAGCCCCGGCCTGAAGCCGCTCATGCCCGGCAGCCTGATGTGTCGATACGGCTGGCTATACTCCACCCCCAATACCCCTGTCGTGGAATCGCTCATGCTCAAGGCGGCGATCGTTCTGTTGTTAGTGGCCACGCTGGTCAGTCTGTTCAGTGGGTTGTTCTTTCTGGTCAGGGACGAGGGCCGCACCTCCCGCGTGATCACGGCCCTGTTCATCCGGGTCAGCCTCAGCGCACTGACCGTTGCGCTGATCGGCTGGGGTTTCTATACGGGGCAGCTGCGCCCCGCCTTTGGTTTCTGATTCGCTAGATCACATAGACGAAGACGAACAGCGCGATCCACACCACGTCGACGAAGTGCCAGTACCAGGCCGCTGCCTCGAAGCCGAAGTGCTGTTCCGGGCTGAAATGCCCGCGCAGGATGCGCACCAGCATCACCGTGAGGATGATCGCGCCCATGGTCACGTGGGCACCGTGAAAGCCCGTAAGCATGAAGAAGGTCGCGCCGTAGATGCCCGAGCCCAGGGTCAGCCCCAGTTCGGTGTAGGCATGTACGTATTCTTCGATCTGTAGGACCAGGAACGCGGCGCCGAGCAGCACGGTCAGCGCCAGGCCGATCTTCAGGTGCTGGCGATTGTTCTTGCGCAGCGCGTGGTGCGCCCAGGTCAGGGTGAAGCTGGAGCTGACCAGCAGGATGGTGTTGATCAGCGGCAGGCCCCAGGCACTGATGGTGCCTTCCGGTGCCGGATAGAGCTTGGGATCTGGGGTGTTGAGCAGCGGCCAGGTGTATTCGAAGCCGGGCCAGAGCATGTTGCTGATGCCCTTGTCGCCTTCGCCGGCGAGCCAGGGGCCGGCCCAGTAGCGGATGTAGAAGAGCGCGCCGAAGAAGGCGAGGAAGAACATCACCTCCGAGAAGATGAACCAGCTCATGCCCCAGCGGAACGAGCGGTCCATCTGTGCGCTGTACAGCCCGGCGCGGCTTTCCTTCACCACGGCGCCGAACCAGCCGAACATCATGTAGGCGATCAGCAGCGCGCCGACGAAGAAGATCATCGGCCCGCTGGACTCGTCACGCCCGGCTTTCAGGTCGTTGAACCAGCTGCCCAGGCCGTAGAAGGTGACCAGCAGGGCGATGGTGGCGATGATTGGCCATTTGCTCTGATCAGGAACGTAATACTGCTCGTGGGTGGTCTGTTGGCTCATTGCAGACTCTCCTTGGCCGGGGCCGATATGGCGTTGACGGCCACCGGCGGCTGGCGGGACGTGATGTCGAACAGCGTGTAGGCAAGGGTCAGGTTGTGCACGTCGGCGGGCAGGTCGCGATCGACGATGAAGCGCACCGGCATTTCGATGCGCTCGCCCGGTTGCAAGACCTGCTGGGTGAAGCAGAAGCATTCGGTCTTGTGGAAGTAGGCCGCCGCCCGCGACGGCGAGACGCTGGGGATCGCCTGGGCGGTCATCGGCTTGTCGGTCGGGTTGTAGGCGACGAAACGAATCTCCTGGCTGGCGCCCGGGTGCACGCTGAGCTGGTCAGCCAGCGGGCCGAACTCCCAGCGCATGCCGGCGGCGTTGGTGGCGAGGAACTGCACCCGCACCGCCCGCGCCGCGTCGGCGCTCTGCGAGCCGGTGTAGGCGCCGGCGGTCTTGCCGTTGATGCCGAACGCCTGGCACATGACGTCGTAGATCGGCACCAGCAAGAAGCCGAAACCGAACATGCCGACCACGACGAACAGCAGGCGGCGGACCAGGCGCCGGGTGGGCAGGGACTCGTTCATGAGAGCCTCCCTGTTTGGTGGGAGCGGGCCTTTTCGCGGTCGACCTGGCAGACCCGGCCGGGCCTGCCAGCGACGCCCTGTTGCCTGCTCACGGCGTCAGCTCCCCGCCGGTGCCCTTGCGGTGTTCGTGCACATCGCTCATGTCCGGCGGTGTCTGGAAGGTGTGGTAGGGCGCCGGCGACGGCACGCTCCATTCCAGGCCCTCGGCGCCGTCCCAGGGCTTGGCCGGCGCCGGTACGCCGCCGCGGATGCACTTGATGACGATGAACAGGAACAAGAGCTGGGTGGCGCCGAACATGAAGGCGCCGACGCTGGAGACCATGTTGAAGTTGGCGAACATCATGTTGTAGTCGGGGATGCGCCGCGGCATGCCGGCCAGGCCGACGAAGTGCATCGGGAAGAACGCCAGGTTCATGCCGATGAAGCTCATCCAGAAATGCAGCTTGGCCAGCGTCTCGTCGTACATGTGCCCGGTCCACTTGGGCAGCCAGTAGTAGGCCGAGGCGAAGATGCCGAAGATCGCTCCCGGCACCAGCACGTAGTGGAAGTGCGCCACCACGAAGTAGGTGTCGTGGTACTGGAAGTCCGCCGGGGCGATGGCCAGCATCAGCCCGGAGAAGCCGCCGATGGTGAAGAGGATGACGAAAGCCACGGCGAACAGCATCGGCGCCTCGAAAGTCAGCGACCCGCGCCACATCGTCGACACCCAGTTGAACACCTTCACTCCGGTGGGCACGGCGATCAGCATGGTGGCGTACATGAAGAACAGCTCGCCGGTCAGCGGGATGCCGACGGTGAACATGTGGTGCGCCCAGACGATGAACGAGAGAAAGGCGATCGCCCCGGTGGCATAGACCATCGAGGTGTAGCCGAACAGCGGCTTGCGGCTGAACGCCGGGATGATCGAGCTGACCGCGCCGAAGGCCGGCAGGATCATGATGTACACCTCGGGATGGCCGAAGAACCAGAACACGTGCTGGAACAGCACCGGGTCGCCGCCACCGGCCGCGCTGAAGAAGCTGGTGCCGAAGTGGATGTCCATCAGCATCATGGTCACCACGCCCGCCAGCACCGGCATCACCGCGATCAAGAGGAAGGCGGTGATCAGCCAGGTCCAGACGAACAGCGGCATCTTCATCAGCGTCATGCCCGGTGCGCGCAGGTTGAGGATGGTGGCGATCACGTTGATCGCGCCCATGATCGAGCTGATGCCCATCAGGTGGATGGCAAAGATGAAGAAGGTCACCGACTCCGGTGCGTAGGTCGTCGACAGCGGCGCATAGAAGGTCCAGCCGAAGTTCGGCCCGCCGCCTTCCATGAACAGCGTCGAGACCAGCAGGCCGAAGGCCGCCGGCAGCAGCCAGAAGCTGAAGTTGTTCATCCGTGGCAGCGCCATGTCCGGCGCGCCGATCATCAGCGGGATCATCCAGTTGGCCAGGCCGACGAAGGCCGGCATTACTGCGCCGAAGACCATGATCAGGCCGTGCATGGTGGTCATCTGGTTGAAGAATTCCGGCTGCACGATCTGCAGGCCCGGCTGGAACAGCTCGGCGCGGATCACCATGGCCATCGAGCCGCCGAGCAGGAAGGCGCAGAAGCTGAACCACAGGTACATCGAACCGATGTCCTTGTGGTTGGTGGTCAGCAGCCAGCGCGAGAGACCCTTGGCCGGGCCGTGGTGGTGGTCATGTCCGGCATGACCATGATCGTCGATCACTGCACTCATCACCGAATCCTCTTACTGGGTGGCTTCTTCGGCCTGTTTGAAGTCGAGCACGTCTTTCGGCGTGACCATTTCGCCGGTCTCGTTGCCCCAGGCGTTGCGCTCGTAGGTGATGACCGCGGCCAGGTCGACTTCCGACAGCTGCTTGCCGAAGGCCGCCATGGCGGTGCCCGGCTTGCCGTTGACGACGATGTCGATGTGCGCCTCGATGTCGCCGGTGGCGATGGCCGAGCCCTTGAGGGCCGGGAACATCGGCGGGATGCCTTCGCCGCCGGCCTGGTGGCAGGACGCGCAAGCGGTCTGGTAGACCTTCTCGCCGTGCGCGGAGAGCTCTTCCAGCGTCCATTCCTTGCTGGTCAGTTCGGCCACCTTGGCGGCTTCGGCCTTCTTCTCGCCGAGCCAGGCGGCGTAGTCCTCAGCGGACTTGACCTCCACCACCACCGGCATGAAGCCGTGGTCCTTGCCGCACAGTTCGGTGCACTGGCCGCGGTAGATGCCGGGCTCTTCGACGCGGGTCCAGGATTCGTTGATGAAGCCGGGGATGGCGTCCTTCTTCACCGCCAGATCCGGCACCCACCAGGAGTGGATGACGTCTGCCGCGGTGATCAGGAAGCGCACCTTGGCGCCGGCGGGAATCACCAGCGGCTCGTCGACTTCCAGCAGGTAGTTTTCGCCCTTGGGCGCCTGGTTGTTGATCTGCTCGCGCGGCGTGGTGAGGTTGCTGAAGAACTCCACGTCCTCGCCCAGATACTTGTAGTGCCACTTCCACTGGTAGCCGGTGATCTGCACGTCGACGTCCGATTCGCTGGAGTCGTAGATGTGGATCAGCGTGCGCGTCGCCGGGATCGCCATGCCCACCAGGATCAGTAGCGGGATGACCGTCCAGAGCACCTCGACGCGGGTGTTTTCGTGGAAGTGAGCGGAATGCTGACGCTTGGAGCGGCGGTGCGCGACCATCGACCAGATCATCACGCCGAATACCAGCACGCCGATGACCACACAGATCCAGAAGATCGTCATGTGCAGATCGAACACCGAACGGCTGACGTCGGTGGCGCCGGAGCGCATGTTCACGTCCCAGGCCGCCTGAGCCTGGCCAAATATTGCCGAAAGCCCAAGCCCCATCCAGATGCATGGATGTCGAGACATTGCGGGTTCCCCTTATGATTCTTGTTATCCCGCCGACCGCCATCGCACCGCCGAAAATCGGCTGGCCGGGGAAACCATTCCCGTCATGCCAGCTACGTTTTCGATCGGTCCGATTCTGCCCAACGCCACCCGCGAAACGCTCGCTGGCGACATGGACGCTTGCACGCGCAGTCGGAACTCAATCAGGTACGCCTACGATTCGGAGTATAGACAGCGATCCCACTCTGGCAATTTAAGCGCGGGGCGCGTCTGGCTCGGGCTGTGTGGGGGCATCGTTCTTCTTCACCCCACGCAGGTTCATCAGCGCCAGGCAGACCTGCAGGGTGATCAGCGCCCACGCCTCGGCGTGCCAGCCCCAGATCACCCAGAGCAGGTTGCTCAGCAGAAAACAGCAGAAGCCGACGAAGCGCCGGCCGGGCTGCAGCGAGCCGATCAGCCAGGCGGCGATCACCGTGACCACCATGGCCGGCCATTGCAGCAGATCGATATAAACGTCCAATTCAATCCTCCAGAAGCGCCGGCAGCGCATGGGATTACCCGATGCGCTGCCGGCTAGGTGCACGTTGTGCGTGGTCGTGTCTGAAAGATGAGGGGTTGGTCGCCCTGATTAGTTCCCGTCGGCCGCCGCGGCAAGATGCACGGCCTGTCGCCGGCGACCTTCGACCCGCCGCGTCAGTGCCCGCGGCTCGATGATCAGCCGTGCGCCGCTGGCCTGGTTGGCGCGCTGCCATTCTTCCAGCAGCTCCATGCAGGCATGGTCGATGTACTGCAGGTGCGTCATCGGCACATGCACGCAGGCATTCTTCGGCACGCGCTCCAGCGCGCGGGCCAGTCGCGGCACCTTCAGAAAGGTCGCTGCGCCCTGCATGCGCAGCTCGACCCGGCGGCCTTCCTGCACCACCGTGACCCTCAGCCGCGAAGCCTGCCAGGCCAGTTGCCCCAGGGTCAGCGCGAAGCCCAGCAGGACGCCGGTCAGCAGGTCGGTGGCGACGATGGTCAGCGCCGTGGCGAGATGGATCAGCATGGCCATGCACCCGTAGCGGCCGAGCTGGCGCAGCGCGTTCAGGTCGATCAGCTTGAGCCCGGTGTAGACCAGCACACCGGCCAGGCTGGCGATTGGAATCTGCTCCA